>Ga0209988_10002136_pt1 | contig 13026 bp, 13 predicted proteins | sample N075metaG_FD_183115 | JGI IMG/M metagenome (GOLD analysis project Ga0209988, IMG submission 183115) | Deep subsurface microbial communities from Kermadec Trench to uncover new lineages of life (NeLLi) - N075 metaG (SPAdes) (version 2) | ecosystem: Environmental > Aquatic > Marine > Ocean trench... | reverse complement strand
CGGCAAAGCCGGAATTGGCGGCAAAAAGAATAACAGCCAACAGAGAGGTTAGTTTTTTCATGGTTTTTTTCTCCAACATTGTATTTAGTACCTGACGAGTCAAATTCTGCCATACCCGATAAATTTGTCCCTGAATGTTTTTATCGGGGAAGCTATTCGAGCACAAGCTTTTTGGCAAGACTTGAAATCACAAATCACAAAAACCAAATAACAGCTAAAATCCAATGCCCAATTTCGAAATGTCAAATAAGATAAAGGCATTTGATAGTAACTCTTAGTTTGTTCGTTGTGATTTGCAGTTTGAGATTTATCCCCGACCAGAACATTCGGGGACAAGCTTGGGAATTGATATTTGATATTTTTGGATTTCCGGTTTATCCGGGTTATTTACATCTTCGTCCGCAAACCTTCTGCGTTTCTCAGGCGTTCCCATGATATTTTGTACTTGTATGGCAAGTGAGAACGGGTTCCGTTTGGGCGCCGGGCCAAGCGTCTGGGTTATCGCTTTCTAAGGTTTAGGTGAGTAATTTGTTATCCTCATCGTTTGGAAATTGGGTGATCACGATTTAACTCAAGCAGATCCCAAAGATTGCCATATAAATCTTCAAATACCGCTACCATACCGTATTCTTGTTTCCTGGGCTCCCTGACAAACTTAATTCCTTTGGATATCATCTCATTGTAATCACGCCAAAAATCATCAGTGTTGAGAAAAAGGAATACGCGCCCTCCGGCTTGATTACCGATAAAGGGCTCTTGTTCCGGTTTTGAAGCTCTGGCTAGTAGCAGGGTTACTCCTTTGGAACCAGGAGGAGAAACCACAACCCAGCGTTTATCCTGTTCAGGTTGATATGTATCCTCTATCAACTCGAATTTAAGTTTTTGTGTATAGAAAGCAATGGCTTCATCATAATCTTTAACTATCAGGGCAACATGTACGATCGATTGTTTCATCTTCCTCTGATTCAGGATTCATGAGATTACTCCTGACTGGGAACTAAAAGATAAAGTAAGGAAAATAACTGATTCCAAAGTCTGATTCAGGAGATTTAAAGGGTACTTAAGCTTCTATCGGTGCGAATCCAACTCCTGAGGGAAAGTCATCGTTCATCTCACCCTAAGCTGCTGCCTTCTCCAAATTCGACTGAAATGCCCTTGGCCGGAAAAGGAAGTCAACGATATTCCCTTCGTGCGGCTGCAGCCAATCGAGCTGGATGGTCGGGACCGGCCCCAGGTTCAGCCGATCTATGTGCGTCGCATCGATAAGCTGCCGCTGGAACGTCTCGTCATTCGTGATGGCGCTGCCCACGAGGGTGGAGCCCATCTGTTCTAGCATTTCGTTTTGTGGACACCGTACCACGGTTACGAAGGGGAACATGAATTCGGTGTTGGCCAGCGTGCGACCGGGCGAGTCGCAGTGAATCACAACAGGCCTTAGGTATCCACAACGCTCCTGTTCCACAAGCCGCGGGCCGAACTTAGCCGTGGTATGCTCGACTCCAGCCTCGGGTAAACCGGACTCTATGCTATGCCAGATTGCCCGCGCCGCGCCCGGTACAGTGAACGCTGCCAGGCTCGCCTCGGGGTCTTCGGGCGGTTTCGGCTCAACCGGTCCCATGCGTTCGGCGAGAGCTTCTGCAATCTCCTTCGTGTGGCGCGAGGCCCAAACACCGGAGCAGTTGATGCACCCTCGTCCACTGTTCAGAAACACACTATCGACCATGATGTCAAGGTATTTCTCCCAGTCGTCTACGACATCGTCCCCGAGCAGGATTTTGGTGAATCCGGGTCCGTGCACTTGCACGCGGCTGTCACCGCGGTAGCGTTCAACCGTAGGCGTGCCGCCGAAGATCATCGTGCGGTTCGAGCGGCGCACGACTTCGGCACCCATCTCAGCACCACCCGGATAGATTGAAATCGCTTCTTTGGGCACACCGGCTTCGGTAAACGCGGCGGCCATTCGATAGGGAGTCCACGGTTCCTGAGGACCGGGCTTGAGCAGCAGTCCGATCTGCATCGGTATCACCGGCAGCCATAGCGTGTGCACGCCCGGAGAATTCGATGGCAGCACCAGTGACAAAATGGGCGACTGCGCCTGGTAGCTAACGGTCACTCCGCGAGACTCGACGCCATAGCCGCGCGTCAGGATGTCCAGGTCCAAGCCGCGAGTCAGCGCGTCCAGAATTTTCTCCATATTCGACAGCACGAAATGGTTCTTGCTCATATTGGCCTTGCACATATGCTCCGGCAGACCTGTACTCGCCGACTGCTGGCGGGCAAAATCATCCGGAGATTGCTCACCATCGCCCATCGGGAGTGTATCATTGAGATAATGATCCCCGGCCTTTTTCATCATCGCGATCAGGTCTGAGATTGGAATTTCCGTGAGTACCTGTCGCGCGCGCGCTGCCAGACGCTTATCGCGACCCAACAAACCCGTGTTGGCCTGGCTGACACTCGCCAGTTTTTCGCCTGTGATGAAATGGACCACGTCTTCAGTATCGAGACTCGTGTAAGGCTGGCCCCATCTAAGAATCGGAATGTTCAGGACCGACATTGATTCCTCCAATAATTTTTGTTCAATAGACTCCCACCGTGGTCGCGGCGGCGAGCTTGCGGAACGGGCGAACACCGCTCACGCCGTCCCATGGGTATTCGCCACAGGGCTGCTCACGCTCGCCTTCGTCTCTTTCCAAAAAACCGGGAATGAATGTATCGCGAGTGAGCGTCGTCAGGCGCACGCGACCGGTTTCACCGTAACCAACAACCAGGTCGCGATCGTCGGCCGAGACCACCTCGATGACAGCACGAGGCTGCGGTGCGTAATAGGTTATCTTATAACCGTCCTCACGCGTAACCGGCTTCGAGCAGGCCAGCCCCATCAACGTATTGCCGTAGGTCGGTGTTAAGTACACGCCCTCGCCCAGCAACTCTTCCTGAGCGAAGCGCGTAAACTGCGGCGTAAATTCAGTTCCGCCCGCAAAAATTCCCGTAATGCCTGTGGCCCTGATGCTGCTGCCGCGGTTGTCGAGTTCCTCGGCCAGTTGTTCGAGCAGCTTTGGCGTTGTGAACAGGCAGCCAATTTCATGGTCAGCCTCGAGAATGGTTATCGCCTGATCAATGACGTGGGCTTTGTAAAGCTCCAGCTCAGCCGACTTGCCCCGTTTGATCAGCTTAATCACCCAACGCGGGTCGAGGTCAACACAAAAGCAAATCCCGCCGCGGTACTGGCACAAATGCTCAATTGCCAGCCGCAGCCTGCGGGGACCAGAAGGTCCGAGCATTAGCCAGTTGGCGCCCCGCGGAAAATACTCATCCGGCAGCGTCTCGCTGAACATTTCATAATCGATGCGAAAATCTTCGATCTGCAGACGGCTTTTCGGTATACCGGTGGTACCGCCGGTTTCAAAGGTGAACAGCGGTTTGCCCGCCTGACCCTTCGGCAGCCAGCGACGCACCGGCCCGCCGCGCAGCCAGTCATCTTCGAAAGGGGGGAATTTCCTCAAGTCATCGAAGGAGGCGATCTCCCGTCTTGGTTCCCAACCGAGCTTGGTCGCGAAATCCAGCCAGAAAGGGCATCCGGTCGCCGGGTTGAAATGCCACTCCACGATCTCGCGCACGTAGGCATTGAGTTGTGACTTTGCTTCCTGCGCTTTGAGAGACAAATCTGATGCTTTGACACTCATTATGATTACCTCTTTTAGGTGCTTTCAAGCCGAGCAATCCGGCGTGGCAGGAGTTTTTGGAAGATTATTATTATGGGTTCTTCCTTTTTCTTTGCGGAAAATCTGACTTTCAAAATGAAAAATTATCGAGAATAAGTCAAGTAAAAATATTTTCAAGGGGGGTTCAAAGGTTGTCACGGTACGTTGGGTTCGGGAGGACGAACCCAACTCTTGACTGTTCACAAAGCCATGTTTTACCGGATTGACATGGATATTCATATTTTTCTTTATTAAGCCTGCATTATTCATAAACCTACGTTTTAGGTACAAAACAATAATAGCAACCTGTCAAAAGTAGAGATGAAATAGTTTGTAGTTCACGCTTTAGCGTGCTCATGGCAGCCTAAAGGCTGTACTACGAACATACCTCATCAGAATTCATGAATAATGCAGGTAAGTTAACCTGAGTTCAATATAAGAAATCAAAGACCAAAAACTTACATATACCGTCATTCCGGCAATCTTTAACAGGCTGTTGCAAATAGGACTTAAGCCACGGATTGACACGGATTTCCACTGATTATCTGAATATTCTTGAGGAAAGGTCGTTTTCGTCAAACAATCTGTGAGAATCCGTGTTCATCAGTGGCAAAAAGATGAATCTGCAACAGCCTGAATCTTTAAGCCGGAATCTAGTTGTAATGACGAAAAGATTCCTGCCTGCAATCCGCAGGAATGACATTGGACGGGTCGTTTTTGGTCTTTGATCCTCATTTTATTCCTTACGTCGAACTGACCGTTAACTTAGTAGCTTAAGTCCAAAATTATTACACGCTCTATCTATTTTTTGCCATTTAGAAGTTAGCATTGAACAAAGCGTTTTGTGAGCTTTTCAAGCTCTTAACTCTTCCATGTCTGCTATTATTTCATCCAGTTTTTTAAACACCCGCCCATATGCCAAATACAAGTCAAATTTGTAAATCGGTCCAGCTAACAATGACATTAAACCTGCAAATAAAATTATACCCAATACCCAAATTGCGGGAATTCCAAATATCAAAAAGTGATCTGGAGATTTCACCATTATCTCATTTAACATATTCTCTCCGTAATTGGAAAACCATATGCCAAAGGTGAATATTAGTACAAAAGCGGGATACAAAAATCGATACATTTTCGTATAGCCAGAAATTACTTCTTTCAACCAAGTGTCAACTGCCTTAATGTATTGATAGCTGCTCAAGCCTTTATCTATTTCTTTCATCTTACCCCCTTGCTTTTTTCCATAGATAACGACCCAGGTAAGTAACAAAAACATGGCCGCACCCGCATAAGCCGCTCCTGCGAAAATGGAGCCAACCAAAATTGAGAACGCACCTATCATGATGGCGACCAGATTAATTTCCCCCATTCGCATTAATTTGTCGATGGTGTGTTTTGATTTTTGATTGTATAAATTATTCAGTTTTGGCGCTACTAATGCATCGCTTTTCAAAAAACCTTCTTTCCAAATTGTTTCAATTGATTTTTCCATGGTTAATTTTCCTTTCTATTTAATATTTTTTTTAATCGTTCTTTAATTCTTTTTATGCGCACACCAATATTGTTGGGATTGGTACCCATAATATTAGCAATTTCATGATATGACTTTTCTTCCAGATATAGCAAAATGACTCCTCTGTCTACTTCTGATAATTGCCTGATGGCATCATATAGCTGGTTAAGAGATTCGTCTTCAAATGCATGGCTATTTTCTATTGCTTCTTCTGGCAAAGCATCAGAAACGAAATGCTTGCTATTGTTTTTCTTTTTCTTTAGCAAAGTCAAACAGACATTCAAGGACAATCTATATATCCAGGTAGACCACTCAGATTGCTCACGGAAGTTGTCTCTGCTTTTCCAAATCTGTAAACATACCTCTTGATAGTAATCTTCGAAATCTTCCTGAGTATTGGTATAAGCCCTACATATCTTTATGATTATTGCTGCAAAGGGTAAAATTGATGATGTATAAAAATCGCTACTCACGATACTCCTATATTTTTTTACTTTAGTGGCCTGAAGTCAGAAATTATTACAGGGGATTGACTATTTTTTGAAATTAGTTTTAGGGGATATAGGTGTAACTCGTGTCGTTGAATATAATCTATTAGGGTTCGGGAGGACGAACCCAACGTACCCGGCTTCTATCGCTTCTTCATATCTTGTGCGTTGACGGAAGAATGGGTTTTTGAACAGGCATCGTCATCCCGTTTGGTGGAGAAATTGTTTTAAAGATAGTTCATAGTTTTTGCGGAATCAAGAAGAAATGCAATTCGGTAACTGTATAAACCCGCGGCCTAACTAAGGCACGGTTGAGATTGGATTCAGAGCCGATAATGAACGATCTCCTTGCATCTTTCAAAAAACATATTTATCATGCAAGCGGCCAGAATACCTCAAAAGTGCAGCGGCATTGTTGTTTCGAATCTTCGAAAAAAACAATCCAGAAAGGAACGACACTATGTTTATAATTCGGCGAATTGCTGCCATCATTTACGCAATTCCTCTTATCCTTACCGGGTGCGGCGGCGAAAATTTTCCCTTCAATCCCATAGCGCCTACAGGCCGTCCCTTGAGCGACGTCCCGCCCGCACAAAGGTTTGACTTCTATGCGAGCGCGCCCGACGTCACCATCGATGCTTCAAAAACCTACACGGCCATTATTCATACCCGCCGTGGTGATATTGTTATTGAGCTGGACGCGCAAAATGCACCCCTGCATACCAATAATTTCGTTTTCGTCTCAGAGCAGGGCTTCTATGACGGACTTAAATTTCACCGTGTTGAATCTGGTTTTGTGATCCAGGGTGGTGACCCTATCGGAAATGGAGCGGGCGGTCCCGGCTACAATCTCCCGGCGGAAATTGGTTTGCCACACGGCGAGGGAGTCATTGCGGCAGCTCGACTCAGCGACGCCGCCAATCCCGAACGCCTGTCCAGCGGCAGTCAGTATTATATTACGCTCGCCCCGCAACCGGTACTGGATGGCCTCTATTCCGTGTTCGGCAGAGTAACCGCAGGCTTCGATGTTGTACAGAAAATAAAAAAGGACGATATGATGGTGTGGGTAGAAATACAAGTGCAATAGGGCTGGTCCAGAAGGAGCCGAAGAGTCCTGCAGAGAATTTGGAGAGCCGAAAAATGAGTTTTAGACATCACTTTGACGCTTCAGTCTTAAGAGAAAAGCTATCCCCACCGTGAAAAGCGTTAGATTAAGAGCGACCAGGAGCCAAATGTTGTTTCCTCCCGGGCTGTCGGCCATGTATTTGAAGGCATACTGGCCCCAATTATTAAGGGCGCCATGTGCCAGCGTGACCAGCCATATACTTCGGGTTCTAATCCACAGCCAGCCAATAACATTGCCGGCGCCAATGTGTCCAAGAGGATTCAGCAATAACAACGCAAGCATTGGCGTCCCTTCTATATGATGTATTCCGCCAAGGACAAAAGGAATATGCCATAAAGCTCAGATTATTGAACTCACCAGCACACCGGTTCTTAGATTAAAACGGTTCACCAATCGCGGCAGCATCCAGGCGCGCCAACCCATCTCTTCGAAAAAAGCAAAGAAAGAGACCAAAATAATTCCTACAAATGCATTCTGAAATATCCGAAAAGCTAAACAGCCGGTCGTTAGAACTCCCCAGCTTCTCGCTTCAGGTGAGTGGTACAGGCCATCTTCGGCCGGCGTCAGCCACGACTGCCATGGCAATGTGTAATCATTTAGAAGGGCTAATACAGGCAGGCAAACCAGGTGAATTGCAAATGGTACAATGAACAGGGCGGCGGGAAGTCACTTTACGGGGAATCTTTTCCACCCGGCATCCGGTATAGGCGCTTTGAAAAAAACTTCATTATCAACACAGCAAGCGCCGGAAAAAACATGGCCGTCAGGCCGACACCGGCAAGATTGCTTTCTGCTCCACCAGTTGCTCCTACTATAATGGAGAGGAGTATGCTCTTAGAGCGAACGTGATGCCAAGAAATATCTGCAGCGGCCGTGGAGACTCTTTTGGGGTTCATGATTTTGATGTTGCCTCTTTCGCTATTGTACACGGTATGAGGGTTCTTATTCAGAAAATTTGTTTTCCTTGTTTAGTCAGGCAGGTTGTAGTTGGGGCGTTCAACTGAACGCCCCAACGGTGGTTAATTTGTGTTTTGCACTTTTTTGCTTTCTGCGGGACCTTATAGAACCACCCAAAATGGTCGCCGGAACCATGACTACCAGGTAGGTTATTTTATACCACAACAGGCTCTATTGCGATGGCTATGATCATTGAGATAATTGTAACCACCGCCATTAACCCAGAGAACAGGGCATTTAGTTTTGCAACGCCGGTTTTTTGCCTTTGAGGTTGTTGCAGCATGCGGTAACCATAGCGGGGAGAGTCTTGAGGTATTCAGGGCCTTGCGGATTGTCGTCCAGCGCTTTGCGAAGAGTGCTCACCGCAACAGTGAGAACTTCCTCATTAAACACGCCATTACGTCAGACTCCTTTCAGGATTTCCTCTTGGGCTAAATCTCGATCACTGTTTTTTTGCCAAAAAGACTAAAAGCTGTATCACAATGTGTTCAAGTTTTGTGTTGCATGTTTTGTGATGATTGCATTGGCATTTGGTTTGACAAGCCATTTCCCAAGCTGAAAGGCGTTTTGCAAGGGCATCTTTATGGTTGTTTTTTCCCAAAATGAATCGCTATTCCGCCAAATAAAAATTTTTGCCAATTGGCTGCGGGAAAACCGGCATTCTCCAGACGCTGCTTAAATTCCTCTGGAGAAAGAAAGGTCATGGTGGTCTCGCATAAATATTGGAACGGCGTGGATTTCCCGGCAGTTAATTTGCCGATTAAGGGCATAACGGTTTTCATGTGCACTCTGAATCCGGCCCTTAAGATTGAATTCTTCGGTTGACTCAGTTCCAGGATTGCGAACCGGCCGCCGGGTTTTAAGACCCGGTGCATTTCGCTCAAAACGTCGTCGAGGAAATGGAAGACATTGCGCATGGCAAAACCGCTGACGATACCGTCAAATGAATTGTCTTTAAAAGGAAGACGAGCCGCCGAACCCAGCTCAAAATTAATTTTCGATACCTGATGGTTTTCGGCGCTGAATTTGGCTTTGGCCTGAATCAGCATATTAAAGGCAATGTCAAAAACGTGCACTTGCCGAGCACCTGCCTGCACGGCCGAACGGGCCAAATCGCCGGTACCGGCAGCTAAATCTAAAACACGGCCGGTTTTTTGGTCATCTAATAATTCAATTGTTTTGCGCCGCCAGGCTTCATCCCGGAAAAAACTCACCCAGCGGTTAAAGCGGTCGTAATTAGGCGCGAGATTATCGAAAAGCTCCGTGACATATTGCTGACGCTGCCTTATGTCAACATCAGATTCTTTGAGATTAGCGAATTTCGGCTGCATTTATGAGATTAAGTTTGAAAAATTAATTTTATTTAGTATCTTTGCCAAGATACGGCGCTTTCTTTAAAAATTCAACTTTAAACGATTGAGTGACTCAATTGACAATAGCAGAATTAGTTTCCCGATTTCCCGAAATTCCTAAAGAGCTCCACAATGAGTCCATCCTCGCTGAATACGCCGCAGCATTTGGTGATTTACTGGGTGTGGCTCAGGATCCGAGTGCTTGTTCCGCTCAATATTCAGCCGCTAACCATTATTATCTCCGACTCATCGGACCAATGAAGATTTATATGTACGGTCTTGCCAGCAAGGAAAAAGTTCTGGGCCAGCTACAAGAGTTTCTCGACGAGTACGCTAAGAATCCTGACGGGTTTGCTGCCGGCCTTTTACCGGACGACACAGCAGAAAACGAGGTAAAGGGTCCGGGGTGTAGTTGATATTTAGTTGATTGATTTATGGCCTTTAAATGAACCTGAAAAAACAACCAAATCATAAAAAGTATATTCAAATTCTGCGCAGGATGACGCCTGAAGAACGATTGACGAAAGCTTTTGAATTGTCAGAGTTTAGTAAACAGCTTTTCATCCACGGGTTGCGTAAGCGGTTCCCTGACCTCGACGAGAGGGAATTCAAAAAGTTACTTTTGGAACGCCTTGACAAATGTCACAACAGGAATTATTAAAAAGGGTAGTCAAAGTTTTAGAAGAAGCCGGTGTCGATTATATGATTACCGGTTCAATCGCTTCAAGTTTTTATGGAGAACCTCGATCTACTCATGATATTGATGTTGTAGTAGTGATAGAGAAATCTAAAGCCAAACAGTTAATCAATGCGTTTCCCTCCCCGGCTTATTATTTGACTGAAAAAAGTATTCTAGAAGCAATTGAATTTAAAAACATGTTTAATTTACTGGAGGCGGAACACGGAGGTAAAGTTGATTTTTGGATCTTGACGGAAGAACCTTTTGATCGTTCCCGTTTTTCCCGAAGGAATATTGAAGAAATAAACGAATTAAAGATTCAAAGTTTCGAGCGCGGAAGACACGATTTTAGCAAAATTGAATTGGGCCGAGCTCTCGGGGGGCAGTGAAAAGCAGTTTGGAGATGCGTTAAGAGTTTATGAAGTTCAATATCAAGAATTGGATTACGATTATCTCGCATCCTGGGTGAAAAAATTAAACCTTGAGAAGATATGGAAACGTCTAAAGAAAGAAGCCGAAGTAATCTAAAAATTAAATTCCTTTGCTTAGTTTTATTCTTATTTGCTAATTTTGGCAAATTATCTGCGCAGCAGCCTCACTCTGTGCCAGATTTGAAAAGTCTCGATTGGCTGATCGGTACCTGGAAAAGAGAAACCAGCCGAGGAATGATGATCGAAAAATGGACTAAAGTAAGCGAGCTCACTTTAGAAGGCGAGAGTTTTACCATTCAAAACGGCGATACCACGTTTGCCGAATATCTCCGGTTGCTGCAATTTGGCAAGGAAGTTTTTTACACCGCAAAGGTCGCCCATAATAAATACCCCGTGCAGTTCAAACTTATAAAAGCAGATAAAAACGGATTTACATTTGAACATTCCGAGCACGACTTTCCGCAGAGAATTATTTACAAGCAGAAAAAAGACGGTTCTCTGCATGCCCGGATTGAAGGGACCCGGAATGGAAAAGAATCCGCGGTCGATTTCTATTTTGAAAAAGTCGAATAGCCTGGAATGTGCGGCGCACATTTTTTTTATGAATTAATCAGGATAGTTTATGAATTCACTCAGTAATAAAAAGTTCTATCTGGTAAATGCCGTCGTCACTACCTTTGCACTTTCATTTCTAGTTTGGCTGATTTATTTCCGGCAGGGCGGCAGTGAGACTAATCTGGCCGCGTCAAAATTACCCGCGCTCAATGCCGCTTTAAATGCCACCAGCGCGATCATTCTGTTGATGGGCTTTTGGGCGATTAAGAACAGGCGGGAGTTCCTGCATAAAAATCTCATGATTAGCGCTTTTTGTGTATCCACTATGTTCCTGATCAGCTATGTTTATTACCACAGCCTGCAAGGCGATACCAAATTTCTCGGAGAAGGTTTGGTTCGCCCGGTCTACTTTATTATTCTCATTTCCCATATCATTTTGTCGATGGTCGTCTTTCCCATGATTCTTTCGACTATTTATTTTGGCATCACCGATAAGAGAAAAACCCATCGAAAAATCGCCAAATTTACTTTCCCGATTTGGCTTTACGTTTCAGTTACCGGAGTGATTATTTTCTTTCTGCTCAGACAGTATTCTTGAATTAAAATGCCCACAGAAGCGAAGAGGGAAGAGCGACCCAGGCAATGCCCCTCGCTCCTCTCTAATCGTTTTTTTCTTGTTTACTGTGGGGTTGCCAATTCTGTGGGCAAAAAAATACACAAATAACAACAAACATATCGAGGTATCCATGCAACGACTTCTTCTGTTTTCACTGTTTATTTTCGGTTTGTTCTCGTTTGATTTGCTTGCGGCTCAAAATAATGACCCATCTGCTTCAAGACCCTATTTGAGTATAGCGAAACAAATTATCGAGACCGCACTTTCCCATGGCCAGGCCTATGAAATGTTGGAAGAATTAACCTTAGATATCGGGCCAAGACTCAGCGGTTCACCCGAGGCGGCCGCTGCGGTTGCCTGGGGCCGCCAAACCATGCTGAAATTAGGGTTTGATAATGTACATCTTCAGGAGGTTATGGTGCCGCACTGGGTTAGAGGTCCAGTCGAGACCGCCCGGGTCATTAATTCATCAATAGTTGGCACAGCCGAGCTGACAGTTTGCGCTCTTGGCGGCAGTGTCGGTACACCGGAACTTGGCATTATTGGCGAAGTCGTCGAGGTGCAAAGTTTAGAGGAAGTACAATTTCTTGGAAAAGCGATCAGGGGCAAGATTATCTTTTACAATCGCCCCATGAATCCGGGGTTGGTGAATACATTTGCCGCCTATGGCGGCGCAGTGAATCAACGCTCGCGAGGGGCTATCGAAGCGGCAAAAGTCGGTGCAGTCGCCGTCCTGGTTCGCTCCATGACGACACGGCTTGATCAGGTACCTCATACCGGCGCTATGCGGTATGAGGAAAATGTCACCCAAATTCCAGCCGCCGCCATAAGCACAATTGACGCAAACTTTCTAAGCGACCTGATTAAACAAGAGGGTAAAGTTGAGGTCAATTTGAGATTAAGCTGTCGCACTTTACCGGATGTACCGTCCGCAAATGTTGTCGGAGAGATAACGGGTTCCGAGATTCCCGAGGAAGTCATCGTACTCGGCGGCCACCTGGACAGTTGGGATAAAGGACATGGAGCTCACGACGATGGCGCCGGCTGCGTGCAGTCCATTGAAGCGCTGCGGCTTCTCAAATCCCTGGGGCTCAAACCAAAGCGGACTCTTCGTGCCGTTCTATTCATGAACGAGGAAAATGGCGCACGGGGTGGAAAAACTTACGCAGAGTATGTAGAAAAACACGGGCCCAAACATATCGCCGCTATCGAAAGCGATCGCGGTGGATTTACACCCGGAGGTTTTTCCGTGAAAGCAGACAGCGGTATAGTAGAGAGTTTTTCTGACTGGGAGTATCTCTTTCAAGCCATGGCCGCGGATAAGATTATTCCGGGTTTCGGAGGCGTTGATATTAATCCACTCGCGGAAAAGTTTGGCATCCCGACTATCGGACTTCTGGTGGAGTCGCACCGTTATTTTGATTACCACCATTCGGATCATGATACCTTTGATAAAGTAAATGAGCGCGAACTGGAATTAGGTGCAGCAGCCATGGCGATTCTGGCTTATGTCATCGCAATGGAAGGTGTCCCTGACTAAAAGCCCACCCTGGATGCTTGATACTTGATACTTGATACTAGATACTAGATACTTGATACTAG
>Ga0209988_10002135_pt1 | contig 13027 bp, 7 predicted proteins | sample N075metaG_FD_183115 | JGI IMG/M metagenome (GOLD analysis project Ga0209988, IMG submission 183115) | Deep subsurface microbial communities from Kermadec Trench to uncover new lineages of life (NeLLi) - N075 metaG (SPAdes) (version 2) | ecosystem: Environmental > Aquatic > Marine > Ocean trench... | reverse complement strand
GCTCTGCCATTACCTTCGTCAATGCCGCTGTCAGCGTCGTCTTACCGTGGTCAACATGACCAATCGTGCCAACGTTGACATGGGGCTTTGTTCTCTCAAACTTCTCTTTAGACATGGGACTTTCCTGTTTCCATGCACCGCTTTCGCCCGCCATGTGCCCTTGGGGTGCAGGGCGGGCTCCGACGATGCAACATCACTTCCTGATAACGGTATCCGCTACACTCTGCGGTACTTCTGCATATTTCTCGAATTCCATCGAGTACACGGCACGGCCCTGGCTCATCGAACGCAGGTCCGTGGCATAGCCAAACATCTCAGCCAGCGGTACTTCTGCACGAATGACTTTCCCCGCAGGGACATCATCGATGCCTTGTGGCAGACCGCGACGTCGATTCAGATCGCCCATCACGTCTCCCATGTAATCCTCAGGCGTCACCACCTCTACTTTCATAATCGGCTCAAGCAGTACCGGGTCGGCCTTACTTGCGCCATCCCGGAAACCCATGGAGGCAGCTATTTTGAATGCCATCTCGCTCGAGTCAACGTCATGGTACGAGCCGTCATACAGGGTAACCCTGCAATCCACCAGCGGATACCCCGCCACGACACCGTTTTCCATCTGCTCCCGCACGCCACGATCGACGGCTGGAATATACTCTTTTGGTACCACACCGCCCGTTATGCCGTTGACAAATTCGTAACCGGTACCTGGCGCTAATGGCTCGATCTTCAGATAGACGTGACCATACTGACCACGACCCCCCGTCTGCCGTACGAACTTGCCTTCCTGCTTCACCGTCTTGCGTATCGTCTCTCGGTACGCAACCTGTGGCTTACCAACATTCGCCTCGACATTGAACTCGCGCCGCATACGCTCAACGATGATATCGAGATGAAGCTCGCCCATTCCCGAGATAATCGTCTGCCCTGACTCTTCGTCCGTATGAATCCGGAACGATGGGTCTTCCTTCGCGAGCTTCTGCATCGCCACACCCATCTTTTCCTGATCTGACTTCGTTCTTGGCTCAATCGCCACAGAGATAACCGGCTCCGGAAACTCTATGCGCTCGAGCGTAATCTTGTCCTTGATATCGCAAAGCGTGTCACCTGTCGTAACATCCTTCAGGCCAACCGCAGCCGCAATATCACCGGCACGAACTTCCTTGATCTCTTTACGATCATTCGAGTGCATCTGCAAAATTCTACCGATGCGCTCCTTCTTGTTCTTCACCGGATTGTAAATTGTATCACCGGAGTTCAGCACACCGGAGTACACACGGAAGAATGTAAGATTACCAACAAACTGATCCGTCGCAATCTTGAACGCCAGCGCCGCAAACGGCTCGTCGTCGTCCGCGTGTCGCACGCCTTCCGATTCATCTTCATTGATGCCCCGTACTGCAGGGACATCCAGTGGCGAAGGCAGGTAATCGATCACCCCGTCGAGCATCGCCTGTACGCCCTTGTTCTTGAACGCCGAGCCACACATGGCGACGACGATCTCACCGGACAACGTTCGCGCACGCAATCCCAGGCGAATCTCGTCCTGCGAGAGCTCGTGGTCGCCGAGAAACTTGTCCATCAGTTCCTCGTTTGCTTCCGCCGCCGCTTCAATCATTTTCTCGCGCCAGCTTGTCGCTTCTGCGAGCATCTCCTCGGGGATGTCCCGAACTTCATGGGTGGTCCCCATGTTGCTCTCGTCCCAATAAATCGCTTTCATGCGAACCAGGTCAATCACACCCTGGAACCTGTCCTCAGCACCTAGGGGCAGCTGAATAGGTACCGGGTTGGCGCCGAGGCGCTCCTTTACCTGTGCGACGACCCGCAGGAAGTCTGCACCCGCACGATCCATCTTATTGACGAAAATCAGGCGTGGGACATTGTGCTTGTCACCCTGGCGCCACACTGTTTCAGTTTGCGGCTCAACGCCGCCTACCGCACACAGCACCGCGACCGCGCCGTCCAGAACCCTCAGGGAGCGTTCGACTTCTATCGTAAAATCCACGTGCCCCGGCGTATCGATAATATTGACGCGGTGCTCGTCAAATTGTTCTTCCATGCCCTTCCAGAAACAGGTTGTGGCGGCCGATGTGATCGTAATGCCACGCTCCTGCTCTTGTTCCATCCAGTCCATGATGGCTGCGCCGTCATGCACCTCGCCTATCTTATGCGACACCCCCGTGTAGAACAAAACACGCTCCGTCGTGGTCGTCTTACCCGCATCGATATGGGCCATGATGCCAATATTACGGTACCGCTCAATAGGGGTAGTACGTGCCACGGCAAAACACTCACCAACGGTAGTGCGAGAACGCCTTGTTCGCTTCGGCCATACGGTGCGTGTCTTCTTTCTTCTTGACAGCCGTACCGCGATTATCTGCCGCGTCGAGCAATTCGTGGGCAAGGCGATGCGCCATTGACTTCTCGCTGCGCTTGCGTGCCGCATCGATAATCCAACGCATGGCCAGCGTCCGCCGACGCACCGGGCGAACCTCAACCGGTACCTGGTAGGTAGCACCACCAACACGACGTGATTTCACCTCGACGACAGGCTTTACGTTTTCAAGTGCCGTTTCGAGGAGTTCGAGTGCCTTTTCTCCGCTATTCGTTTCCCGATCCGCGATGCGATCGAGAGCGCCATAAATGATGCGCTCAGCAACGGATTTCTTGCCGTCACTCATGATCATATTCATGAATTTCGCGAGTAAATCACTACCGTACTTGGGGTCGGGCAAAATCGTGCGTTTGGGAGCCTGTGATCTTCTGGACATATGTTCTTCCTGATTTCGTTTGTCGCGCCCAAGGGGCGCTCCTACGATGCTTGTGTGGTTCGATTAGGACTTCGGTCGCTTGGTGCCGTACTTCGAACGACCTTGACGACGATCGGCTACTCCGGAGCAATCGAGCGTGCCACGAATCGTATGGTAACGAACGCCAGGCAAATCTTTCACACGGCCGCCACGAATCAGCACGACGCTATGTTCCTGCAGATTATGGCCTTCACCGCCGATATAACTCGTGACTTCGAAACCGTTGGTCAGGCGAACGCGAGCCACTTTGCGCATGGCAGAGTTCGGTTTTTTCGGCGTCGTGGTATAGACACGCGTACACACGCCGCGCTTCTGCGGACTGGCTTCGAGCGCCGGTACCGTGCTTTTCGCACGCTTTACTACACGTGCCTTGCGAACTAACTGATTGACTGTGGCCATGGGCCTATTCTCTTCATTTTGCGTAATTAATCAGGGCCCGCCTAATGGCGAGCCCCAGGATCAAGGGCGGGCATTTTAGTGATGCCTGCGAGTCGCTGTCAAGCAAGCCCGCAAACGCCCCCGGAAGGGCTTGTAAGTTATTGATATTACTATACCGTTGTCGTTTCTTCCCCGCCCTCGGCAGTCACGTCCGAATCTGTCGCCGCAAGTGCTTCGACAGAAATCTCGGTATCGGTTGCAACCTCCAGGCCAATCATTGCCGCAGCCTCGGCTGCTTCTTTTTCGGCCAGTTGAGATGCCTCAAGTTCCTTGAGCTGATTTGCCAGATCCTGCTCGCGCGTACGCCGGCGTTCGGCATGGTGAGCGAATCCGGTACCCGCCGGAATCAGGCGACCGACGATAACGTTCTCCTTGAGACCGCGCAGTTCGTCTCGCAGCCCGCGTACAGACGCCTCGGTCAATACGCGAGTCGTTTCCTGGAACGACGCCGCCGAGATGAACGATTCGGTGGCCAGCGATGCCTTGGTAATACCCAGCAACATCGGGTCGCACGTCGGCGGTTCTTTGTGCTGGGCTGCGAGCTGCTCTTCAGCCTCGAAGAAGCGTGACTTGTCGATTTGTTCGCCGCGCAGATAGTTACTGTCTCCGGGAGTGGCGATAATGACCTTGCGCAGCATCTGGCGAATGATCACCTCAATATGCTTGTCATTGATTTTCACGCCCTGTAGTCGGTACACGTCCTGGATCTCTTTGACGAGGTACTCGGCGAGGTTCTCCACCCCCTGCAAACGCAGGATATCGTGCGGGTTCTTTTCACCATCGGCAATAATTTCGCCGCGGACAACCTGCTCTCCCTCGTACACGTTGAGATGCCGCCACTTCGGTATTAGCTCCTCATGACTTTCACCGGACTCATCGGTGATGACGAGGCGACGTTTGCCCTTGGTTTCTTTGCCGAAACTAATCGTGCCGGTGTGCTCAGCCATAATCGCCGGTTCTTTCGGCTTGCGAGCTTCGAACAAGTCGGCAATACGCGGCAGGCCACCTGTGATATCGCGAGTCTTCGAAGACTCCTGTGGAATGCGCGCAATAACGTCACCCACCGAAACCTTGGCACCGTCTGCCATGGAGATAATCGCGCCGACTGGCAAGGCATAAACAGCTGGGATCTCTGTCTTCGCGAAACAGATTTCCTTGCCATCGTCGTCCACCAGTTTCGCGACTGGTCGCAAGTCCTTGCCGATACCGGTACGGCTCTTCGGATCGAGAACAACAATACTCGTCAGGCCGGTAAATTCGTCGACCTGCTCATCAACGGTAATACCGTCAATGAAGTCTTCGAACTTGAGCTTACCCTCGACCTCGGTAACAACCGGGTGGGTATGTGGATCCCAGTTTGCAACAACCTGGCCCTGCTTGACTTCAACATTGTCAGCGATCGTGATCGTGGCACCGTATGGAACTTTGTAACGTTCACGCTCCTGGCCCTGGTCATTAATCACAACGATTTCACCAGAGCGCGACACCGCAACCAGGTAGCCTTTGTGATGCGCAACCGTCTTGATGTTGAGGAGCTTGGCAGTACCATTCGACTTGATTTCGATGTTATTAACCGCAGCAGAGCGTGATGCCGCACCACCGATATGGAAGGTACGCATGGTCAGCTGTGTTCCGGGCTCACCAATCGACTGCGCGGCGATTACACCAACAGCCTCGCCGATCGTAATGCGTTTTCCGCGAGCGAGGTCGCGACCGTAACACTGTGAACAGACACCGTAGCGAATCTCACAAGTAATCGGTGAACGCACCATCAGGTGGTCGATCTTCAGATCATCGAGATATTGTACCATTGCCTCGTCGAGCATCGTGCCGGCATCCAATGCAACTTTGTCGCTGCCCGGAACCAAAACCGGTTCGGCCAGTACCCGTCCGAGTACTCGATCACCCAGCCGTTCGACGATATCACCACCTTCCACCAGCGGCGCCATCGCCACACCGTTGCGGGTTTCACAATCGATGTCCGTCACCACGAGGTCCTGAGCAACATCAACGAGACGCCTGGTCAGGTAGCCCGAGTTGGCTGTCTTCAAAGCCGTATCGGCGAGGCCTTTGCGGGCACCGTGAGTCGAGATAAAGTACTGCAGCACGTCGAGGCCTTCACGGAAGTTAGCCGTAATTGGCGTCTCGATAATCGAGCCGTCCGGCTTCGCCATGAGGCCACGCATGCCAGCAAGCTGGCGAATTTGCGCTGCCGAACCACGAGCACCGGAGTCAGCCATCATATAAATCGAGTTAAATGATTCCTGCTCAACCAGTTTGCCGTTTGCATCCCTGACGACTTCCGTGCCCAACTTGTCCATCATCGCTTTCGCGACCTGGTCATTGGTACGCGACCAGATATCGACAACCTTGTTGTAACGTTCGCCATCAGTTACGAGACCCGAACCGTACTGGTCCTGAATCTCCTTAACTTCAGCTTCAGCAACTGCCAGGATCTCTTGCTTGTTCTCCGGCACAATCATGTCGTTCACGCCGATCGAGATACCGGCCTTCGTCGCCTGCCTGAAGCCCATGTACATCAGCTGGTCTGCAAAGATAACAGTCTTCTTCAGGCCCAGCTGGCGATAGCAGACGTTTATGACGTTTGATATCGCTTTCTTCGTCATCTTCTGATTGATATGAATAAATTCAATGCCCTTCGGCAGTATGTCTGAGAGCAGGGCGCGACCAACGGTTGTGTCAACGATCTTCGTGACTTCAACTGCCTCGCCGTCTTCGTTGGCCTCATGAATGGTCACACGAACTCTGACCTTCGCGTGCAACTCGGCAGCACCCGTTTCGTATGCGCGTCGAGCTTCGTCGAGATTCGAAAGAATCATGCCTTCGCCCTTCGCATTTATCTTTGTGCGCGTCATGTAATAGAGACCCAGAACAACGTCCTGCGACGGCACGATGATCGGATCACCATTGGCAGGCGAAAGAATATTGTTCGTCGACATCATCAAGGCCCGCGCTTCGAGCTGTGCTTCGATCGATAACGGCACGTGCACTGCCATCTGGTCGCCGTCGAAGTCAGCATTGAACGCGGTACAGACCAGCGGATGCAACTGAATGGCCTTACCTTCAATAAGCACTGGCTCAAACGCCTGAATTCCAAGACGATGCAGTGTGGGCGCACGATTCAACATGACCGGGTGCTCGCGAATGACTTCTTCAAGAATATCCCAGACCTCTGCACCCTCACGCTCAACGAGTCGCTTGGCTGCCTTGATGGTCGTTGCATCACCGTGCAACTGCAGCTTCGAGAAAATAAAAGGCTTAAAGAGTTCCAGGGCCATTTTTTTCGGCAGGCCGCACTGGTGCAGCTTCAGCGTTGGGCCAACCACAATAACCGAGCGGCCAGAGTAATCGACGCGTTTGCCGAGCAGGTTCTGACGGAATCGACCCTGCTTCCCCTTGATCATGTCCGCGAGCGATTTCAGCGGGCGCTTGTTCGTGCCCGTGATTGCGCGACCACGACGACCGTTGTCCAGCAGTGCATCAACCGACTCCTGCAGCATGCGCTTTTCGTTGCGGACAATAATGTCCGGCGCATTGAGTTCCAGCAGTCGTCGCAGACGATTGTTACGATTGATAACGCGACGGTACAGATCATTAAGATCTGATGTTGCGAAACGACCACCGTCCAGCGGCACCAGCGGTCGCAGATCCGGCGGCAATACTGGCAGAACGGTTAGCACCATCCATTCAGGCTTGTTGCCAGACTCCACAAACGACTCAATCAATTTCAGGCGTTTGGTAAGACGCTTGATCTTGGTCTCGGAACGCGTTGCTCCCATGTCATCGCGAACCTTCAGTATTTCGCGCTGCAAGTCGATCGTCATGAGCAATTCGCGCACGGCTTCAGCACCCATTCGGGCGTCGAATTCGTCGCCATACTGTTCAAGCGCATCGAGATACATTTCGTCGGTCATCAGTTGACCACGCTCAAGCTCGGTCATGCCCGGCTCGACGACCACAAAGGCCTCGAAATACAGGACACGTTCGATTTCGCGCAGCGTCATGTCCAGCATGAGACCAATACGTGAAGGCAGCGATTTCAGGAACCAGATGTGTGCAACCGGGCTCGCGAGATCGATGTGCGCCATGCGCTCGCGCCTGACCTTGGTCTGTGTGACCTCAACGCCACATTTTTCGCAGACAACACCGCGGTGCTTGAGGCGTTTGTATTTTCCGCACAGGCACTCGAAGTCCTTGATCGGACCAAAGATTTTGGCGCAGAACAATCCATCTCGCTCTGGCTTGAAGGTGCGGTAGTTAATCGTCTCCGGCTTCTTCACCTCACCGAATGACCAAGACCGAATCTTGTCTGGAGAAGCGAGACCGATGCGAATCGCATCGAAGTCACCAACCGGGTTCTGGTATCTAAATAGCTTAAGCAGATCTTTCATTAGTCTGTCTCCAGCTCAATGTCTATGCCCAAAGATCGAATCTCCTTGACCAGTACATTGAACGATTCCGGCATTCCGGCATCCATGAAGTGCTCGCCATCGACGATGCTCTTGTACATCTTGGTGCGACCCTGAACGTCGTCCGACTTGACCGTCAGCATTTCCTGCAAGGTGTAGGCTGCACCGTAGGCTTCGAGTGCCCAGACCTCCATCTCACCGAAGCGCTGGCCGCCGAACTGCGCCTTACCACCCAGCGGTTGCTGTGTGACAAGGCTGTACGGACCTGTCGAGCGAGCGTGCATCTTGTCGTCAACCAGGTGATTGAGCTTCAACATGTACATGTAGCCGACTGTAATTTCACGATCGAACTTTTCACCCGTACGACCATCGAACAACGTCGACTGACCGGACACGTCGAGATCGGCAAGCGCAAGAAGCCCCTTGATCTCGGCCTCGCTCGCGCCGTCGAATACCGGCGTCGCGGTTGGCAGGCCCCCGGTCAGGTTGCCGGCGAGTTCGAAAACTTCTGCGTCGGTCAGCGACTTGATGTCTTCCGTCTGGCCGCCGGTTTTGTTGTAGACCTGGTCGAGGAACTGGCGCAACTTAGTGATTGATGCCTGCGCTTTGAGCATCTTCTCGATTTTCTTGCCAATGCCCTTGGCAGCCCAGCCGAGGTGCGTTTCAAGTACCTGACCTACGTTCATGCGTGACGGTACACCGAGTGGATTGAGAACGATATCGATGGGATTACCGTCTTCAAGGTACGGCATATCCTCGACCGGAACGATGGTCGAAATGACACCCTTGTTCCCGTGACGGCCAGCCATTTTGTCACCTGGCTGAATGCGACGTTTGACGGCCAGATATACCTTGACCATTTTGAGTACGCCTGGTGCCAGGTCATCACCCGCCGTAATTTTGGCTTTCTTCACCTCGAAGCGATGATCAAACTCATCACGTTGAGTTTTCAGGCGTTCGAAAGCCTTCTGCAATTGTTCATTCGCGTCATCATTCTTGAGGCGAATCTCGAACCACTGTTCGCGCGACAGTTCATCGAGGTAGCCCTTGGTGATCTTGCTACCGGACTTGAGCTTATTCGGTCCACCCTGAGCCATCTTGTTTGTGAGCATGCGTTCAACACGCTCGTAGATGTCTTCTTCGAGAATGCGCAGTGTGTCATCGAAGTCTTTGCGAACGCTTTCGAGTTCCATCTTCTCAATTGACAGCGCACGAATGTCTTTCTCAACGCCATCTCGCGTGAATACGCGAACATCTATGACAGTGCCATCCATACCCGGGGATACGCGTAGACTGGTGTCCTTAACATCGGACGCTTTCTCACCGAAAATGGCGCGCAGAAGTTTCTCTTCCGGTGTCAGCTGCGTCTCGCCCTTCGGCGTAACCTTACCCACCAGGATGTCGCCTGCCTTGACTTCGGCGCCAATGAACGCAATTCCCGATTCGTCAAGTTTCGCCAGTGCAGAATCACCTACGTTCGGAATATCCGACGTAATGTCCTCGGGCCCAAGCTTGGTATCGCGAGCAACACATTGCAGCTCCTCAATATGAATCGTAGTAAAGCGATCTTCTATGACAACACGCTCCGATATCAGGATTGAGTCCTCAAAGTTGTAGCCATTCCATGGCATGAACGCGACCAACAGATTTTGTCCAAGCGCCAGTTCGCCCATATCCGTGGACGGGCCATCGGCAAGTACATCACCTGCTGCAATCTTATCGCCACTCTTGACGAGCGGACGCTGGTTAATACAAGTGTTCTGGTTAGAGCGCGTGTATTTCGTCAGGTTGTAAATATCGACGCCCGGTTCTGCAACCGTGGTTTCATCGTCATTGACGCGCACGACGATGCGCGAAGCGTCAACCGAATCGACCTGGCCGCCACGACGTGCAATCACAGTCACGCCAGAGTCAATTGCGACCGTGCGTTCGATTCCGGTGCCAACCAGCGGCGCCTCAGCGCGCAGTGTCGGCACTGCCTGACGCTGCATGTTTGATCCCATAAGGGCGCGGTTAGCATCATCGTGCTCGAGGAAAGGAATCAGTGCTGCAGCAACCGATACGATCTGGCGTGGACTCACATCCATGTAATCAACATCCGCCGGCGGCGCAAGCGTGAACTCGTTCTTGTGACGAACCGCGACGAGTGCCTCGATCAGCTTGCCATTCTTGTCGAGCTCGGCGTTCGCCTGAGCCACGATAAACTGACTCTCCTCTATCGCCGACAGGTAATGAATATCCGGCGTAACCCTACTGTTCTTGATGCGACGGTAAGGAGTCTCGAGGAAGCCATACTCGTTAGTACGAGCATAAACCGCCAGCGAGTTGATCAGGCCGATATTCGGCCCTTCCGGTGTCTCGATCGGACAAACGCGCCCATAGTGCGTCGGATGCACGTCGCGCACCTCAAAACCCGCACGCTCACGCGTCAGACCGCCCGGCCCAAGCGCCGACACGCGACGTTTGTGCGTAACTTCTGACAGCGGATTGTTCTGATCCATGAACTGTGACAACTGGCTGGAACCGAAGAATTCCTTTACGGCAGCCGCAACAGGCTTGGCATTGATCATGTCCTGCGGCATCAAGCCATCAGCTTCAGCCTGCGTCAGACGCTCTTTTACAGCACGCTCTACGCGCACTAGGCCAACGCGAAACGCGTTTTCTGCCATTTCGCCAACGCTGCGCACACGACGGTTACCAAGGTGGTCAATGTCATCGACGGTACCAAAACCATTGCGAATGTTGATCAGCGTCGACAACACGTCAAGGATGTCGTCCTTGTCCAATACGCCGACGCCTTCTGAGTTGTCACGACCGACGCGGCGGTTGAACTTCATGCGGCCAACGCCCGACAGGTCGTAGCGATCCGGGTTGAAGAACAGGTTCTGGAACAAGTTCTCAGCTGCATCCTTCGTCGGCGGCTCACCGGGACGCATCATGCGATAAATCTCAACCAGCGCCTCAAGGCGCGTGGTTGACGGATCAATTCTCAACGTATTCGAAATGAACGGCCCACGATCGAGATCATTCACGTACAACGTACTGATGTGCTCGATACCTGCGGCGATTAATTCGTCGACGAGCTCGGCCGTCAGTTCTGCATTCGCAGGCGCCAGCAATTCACCCGTTTCTGTGTCGACGATATCGGTAGCGAGGATCTTGCCCTCGAGGTACTCCCGCGGCACTACAAGCTTGTTAACCGTCGACTTGTTCATGTCACGAACATGCTTCGCCGTAATTCGTTTGCCTTCCTCGACGATGAGCTTGCGGCCCAACTTGATATCAAACGCTGCCGTTTCACCGCGCAGGCGCTCGGGAACCAGGCCCATCTTGATTTCTTTCTCAGAAAGATAGAAATCATTGTTCTCGAAAAACAGCTCGAGCATTTCCACACTGGTCATTCCCAGCGCGCGCAAGATAATTGTGACGGGCAATTTGCGACGACGGTCGATGCGTGCAAACACGGCATCCTTCGCATCAAATTCGAAGTCGAGCCACGAACCACGATATGGAATGACTCGCGCCGAGAACAGCAGCTTGCCGGAACTGTGCGTCTTGCCTTTGTCATGGTCGAAGAACACGCCCGGCGAGCGGTGCAACTGGGATACGATGACACGTTCGGTACCATTAATTACAAAAGTACCGTGATCGGTCATCAACGGCATTTCACCGAGGTAAACTTCTTGTTCGCGAATGTCCTTGACGGGTTTCGGAGTGCCGCTGGCTTCCTTGTCGTATATGACCAGGCGAACCAGTACCCGAATGGGCGCTGCAAAGGTCAGGCCACGCATCTGACATTCTTTGACATCAAAAACAGGCTCGCCAAGACGATAGCTTACGTACTCAAGGGCTGCGTTACCCGAGTAGCTGACAATCGGGAAAACCGACAAAAATGCCGCATGAAGACCTTTGTTTTCACGGTCTTCAATGGACTTCGATGTTTGCAAAAACTTATTGTACGAATCGACCTGTATCGCCAACAGGTACGGTACGTCCAGAATTGTCGGATGTTTGCCAAAACTCTTGCGAATTCGCTTTTTCTCAGTGAATGAATACGCCATTCGAGAAATCCTCTTTAGCCTCTATAATATACGGACGCGCGCACGCAGTCAGTCGCATTACGACTGACTGCCTGCCCGACTTCTGACCTGACAGGTCTTGCATCTTCAAAGATGCCGCAGCTTAGTCAAGCTGCTTATTTCAGCTCTACCGTTGCGCCGGCTTCTTCGAGTTGCTTCTTAACTTCCTCTGCTTCGGCCTTGGCAACGCCTTCCTTAATCGTTGAAGGTGCGCCTTCCACAGTGTCCTTGGCTTCTTTGAGGCCAAGACCGGTAATCGTGCGCACGGCTTTGATGACAGAAACTTTGTTGCCGCCGAAGCTGGTCATAACGACGTCGAATTCGTCTTGCTCTACGGCAGCTTCGGCTGCGTCGCCGGCCGCTGGGCCAGCAGCAACAGCAACCGGTGCGGCAGCGGAAACTCCCCACTCGTCCTCAAGCATCTTGACGAGTTCAACAACTTCCATAATTGGCTTGGCGCTCAGTTCTTTGAGCAGATCTTGGTTTGACAATGCCATTTTCGTGTCCTTTAAAAAAATTACTTTCCCGAGTCAGGGAATATTGATTGAGCTTATGCAGCTTCCTGGTTGCCACGCGCGGACAAGGTCCTTGCGAGCATCGCGGAAGGTTCTGCAAGCGTGCGTACCAACTGGTTCATCGGTGCTACAAACAGGCCGAGCAGCATTGCGCGTGCCTGATCAAGGGTTGGCAATTCAGCCAACTTCTTGAGATCAGACCCTGGCAACAATTTCCCGCCGATTGATAGCGAAACCGCCTGCAGAGCGTCGTGCTCCTTGGCGAAATCATTGATAACCCTGGCAGCGGCACCTGGATCTTCTTTTGCGAACGCGAGCAGAATCGGCCCCTTGAGCGTGTCCTTCATACACTCAAATTCGGTTCCTTCGACAGCCCGACGTGCCAACGTGTTTTTGACCACACGCAGGTATACGCCGGCTTTGCGTGCTTCTCGACGCAAATCCGTCATCTCCTCAACAGACAAACCCCGGTACTCGGCTGCAACAGCCGTAACAGAGTCGCCTGCAACCGCGTTCACCTCTTTGACAAGACGTTTCTTGTCTTCGAGTCTCAGTGCCATGAGTTTCTCCTGGCTTACGGTTACACAAATGGGTGAAAACAATCCTCACCCCCATTCGGGGATACCTGTCCCCTTGGTCGGATGGGCAACCAAAGCCGCTTTTAACTGACTCGGGTAACACCATCTACGTAGGCGTTTATTAAGATCAGCTTGTCTGCTGATCACCTACGGTCTTCGACGATCACCGCTTCCCTG
>Ga0209988_10002133_pt1 | contig 13031 bp, 14 predicted proteins | sample N075metaG_FD_183115 | JGI IMG/M metagenome (GOLD analysis project Ga0209988, IMG submission 183115) | Deep subsurface microbial communities from Kermadec Trench to uncover new lineages of life (NeLLi) - N075 metaG (SPAdes) (version 2) | ecosystem: Environmental > Aquatic > Marine > Ocean trench... | reverse complement strand
CAGCGCGCTGATGGTCGGGTTCATCGGCCTGGTGATGCTGGCCAACCTCTTGATCGGCTCCATGTCGGCCAAGTACGCCTTCTTCGCCCCGGTCTTCGTCCCCATGTTCATGCAGGTGGGCATCAGTGCCGAACTCACCCAGGCGGCCTATCGGGTCGGCGACTCCGTCAGCAACGTAATCACCCCCCTGAACCCCTACATGGTGATCCTGCTGGTCTTCATGCAACGCTATGCGCCGCGGGCCGGCATCGGCAGCCTCGTCGCTCTGATGCTGCCCTACATGCTGGTCTTCGCCGTGGCCTGGACGATCCTGTTGACGGCATGGATCGGGCTGGGCTTGCCGCTGGGCGAAACCGGACCGCTGACGTACGCGCCGTAGCAGGAACCGTTTCTGATAGTCTGCTCCGATGGCAATCCCCAGCTACGACGAAGTGATCGCGGGGCTCACCGGCCCGGGCGGACCCTTCGAGCTGATCCAGGAAACCGTCCAGGGCCGCTCGATGCGGGTGTTCAAGAACCGTGAACTCAGCCTGCGCGAGAAGGTCGCGAACGCCGGACTCCACGGAGATCTGGACTTCCTGGTCCACGGCGACCGGCGAGTCTCGTACGGCGAGTTCGCCAGCCTCTGCTGGGGAACGGCCGAGAACCTGCAGCGCGACCATGGCCTCGAGAAGGGCGACCGGATCGCCATCCTCTCCTACAACTGTCCCGACTGGCTGATCGCGTTGTTCGGTGCGACGTCGGCAGGCGGCATTGGCGTGGGCCTCAACGGCTGGTGGGCCACCGAAGAGCTCGAGTACGGGCTGAACGACTCCGGCAGTCGCTTCCTGGTGGTGGACGAGAAACTCTATCCCCGGGTCGCGCCGGTGCTCGAACAGATCGAATCGCTCGAGACCGTCTTCTACATCGGCGAGCATCCGCCCCAGGGCACGGTTCCGATCGCCGACCTGATCCAGCGCAGCGATCAGCTCCCGACGGTTCCGATCGATGAGGACGATCCCTGGGTGATCCTCTACACCTCCGGCACCACCGGCCGCTCCAAGGGCTGCATCACGACCCATCGCGGCACGATCCATCAGGTCCAGGGCATCATCCTCGCCACCTTGGTCGGGGCCACCACCGGCGGAGCCGATCCGCTGCCGGCCGGCGAGCGGCGCCAAGCGGCGTCGCTGCTGACGTCGCCCCTCTTCCACGTGGGCGGACTGCACAGCGGCTTCTGCGTCGGAATGACGGCGGGCGCCAAGCTGGTCTTCGGCCAGGGCAAGTTCACGCCCGAGCAGGCCATGGAGCTGATCGAACGCGAGAAGGTCAGCATCTGGGGCGCGATTCCGACCCTGCTCCACCGCCTCGTCCACCATCCGGACGTCACGAAATACGATCTCTCTTCGCTTCGCACCGTGTCCTTCGGCGGCGCGCCGACCGCCCCTGAGACGATCGAGAAGGCCCGCGAGGTGCTGCCCATCGAGCCGAGCTTCGCCAACGCCTACGGGCTGACCGAAACCCACGGGGTCGCGACCGTGAACGGCGGCAAGGATCTGCTGGACAAGATGACGTCGGTGGGCCGCCCCCTTCCCTTTCTCGACATGAAGGTGGTCGATGAGGACGGCAAGGAAGTTCCAGACGGCCAGCTCGGCGAGATCGTCATCTACGGCCCCACCATCACGCCCGGCTACTGGAACCGTCCCGACGCAACGGCCGAGACCGTGGTCGATGGCTGGCTCCAGACCGGCGACCTCGGCTATCGGGACGCGGACGGCTTCTTCTTCGTGGTCGACCGAGCCAAGGACATGATCCTGCGCGGTGGCGAGAACGTCTACTGCACCGAGATCGAGAACTGCATGGCCGACCACCCGGAGATCGATGAGGCGGCTGTAGTGGGGGTCCCCGATGCCGAGCTGGGAGAACGGGTGAAGGCCATCGTGCGCCGGGTGCCGGGCTCGAGCCTGGATCAGGCCGGCGTCCAGCAACACGTGGCCGCCCACATGGCGGCCTTCAAGGTGCCGGAGTTCGTCGTCTTCAGCGACGACCCACTGCCGCGCAACGCGGCCGGGAAGCTCCTGAAGAACGTCCTGCGCGGCAAATGAGATGTGCCGTTGGACACCCGAAAGCGCGTATCGCTAGCTTCCCCACACTGTGAACGCCGTTCTCCTCGCCGCCATGACCTTCGGGCTCTTCGCCCTCGGGTACCGCTTCTACTCGAGCTTCCTGTCGAAGCGCATCTTCCAACTCGCCGAGGACGAACCGGTACCTTCCCGTGAACTCGAAGACGGCATCGACTACGTCCCCACCAAGAAGCAGGTCCTCTGGGGCCATCACTACACCTCGATCGCGGGCGCCGCCCCGATCGTGGGGCCCGCCATCGCCGTGATCTGGGGCTGGCTTCCGGCTCTGCTGTGGGTGGCGATCGGGACCGTCTTGATGGGCGCTGTGCACGACTTCGGCGCGCTCGTGATCAGCCTGCGCCACCAGGGGCATTCGATTGGTGAGGTGGCGGCCAGCGTGATCAGCCCCCGGGTTCGCACGCTCTTCCTGCTGATCGTCTCGTTCCTGATCTGGGTGGTGCTGGCGGTCTTCGCCTTCATCATCGGCACCCTGTTCGTCTCGAACCCGGGTGCAATCTTTCCGATCAACGTGCAGATCATCGTGGCGCTGTTGCTGGGCTGGCTCGTCTACCGCCACCGCGTCCGCATCCTGGCCCCTTCGCTGCTGGCCTATGCCGTGCTGATCGGGGCCATCTTCTATGGCGACAGCTTCGCCGAGTCCGTTCCGATCGTGAAGAGCGTCTCGGTCACCGGCTGGGTCTGGATCCTGCTCATCTACTCGTTCATGGCTTCGGTGCTGCCGGTCTGGCTGCTGCTCCAGCCCCGCGACTACATCAACTCCCACCAATTGATCACGGGCTTGAGCTTGTTGGTGATGGGATTGATCGTGCTCAACCCCGAGGTCCAGGCGCCGGTCGTGAACTTCAGCCCGCCGGGCGCGCCCCCCATGATCCCGTTCCTGTTCATCACGATCGCATGCGGGGCCATCTCGGGCTTCCACGGACTGGTGGCCTCCGGTACCACCTCGAAGCAGATCGCCTGCATGACCGACGCCCGCCCGATCGGCTATGGCGGCATGCTGGGCGAAGGCGTCCTGGGAGTGCTGGCGGTGCTGGCTGCCACTGCCGGCTTCGCCAGCTCGGCGGACTGGTGGAGCCACTACGGCAGCTGGGGCGCCGCCTCGGGCCTCTCGATGAAGCTCGCCGCTTTCGTCGACGGGGGTGCCGCCTTCATCTCCGCCCTGGGCATCCCGGTCGAAACCGCCAAGACCTTCATCGCTGTGATGGTGATCGCCTTCGCGGCGACGTCGCTCGACACCGGCGCACGCATCCAGCGACTGGTGATCAGCGAGCTGGCCCGCGCTTACGGCATCAAGCCCCTGACGAACCGCTACGTGGCGGGCGCGGTGGGAATCGCAGCCGCCCTGCTGTTGGCCGTCACCCAGGCGGGAGGCAAGGGCGGTCTGATCTTGTGGCCCTTGTTCGGGACCACGAACCAGCTCGTGGCCGGGGTGACGCTGTTGGTGATCTCGGTGTGGCTGCGTCGACTCGGCCGCCCGATCGTGTACACGCTGGTTCCCATGATCGGGGTCTGCGCCGCGACCGTTGTCGCCATGCTCGCCGAAGTGCGGAGTTATTTCGCGAACTTCCAGGACCAATGGCTGCTCGCCATTTCCGGCAGCATCATCTTGATTCTCGACGTGTGGGTGATCGGCGAAGGGATGCGCGTGTTGCTGGGTCGTCAGGCCCCACCGATCCGGGTCGAGGGCGAGAGAGGAGACTGACATGGACGTGAGAGACCTGACCGGAAAGCAGGTGCTGGTCACCGGAGCCGCCAGCGGTATCGGCAAGGAGACGGCCCTGGCCTGCGCGCGACGCGGTGCGAACCTCGTGATCTGTGATCTCGACGCGGTCGGCTTGTCCGATGTCGAAAAGACGATCCATGAGCTCGGCCGGGACGTCATTGCAAGCCGTGTCGATGTTTCGGACGCAGAGCAGATGCGGGCCTTTGCCGAGGCCGTTCACGGCCAGATCGAGGCCCCGGACATCCTGGTGAACAACGCTGGCGTCGCCATCGGCGGCCGTTTCCAGGACACGTCGATCGAGGACTGGAACTGGATCGTCGGCATCAACCTGATGGGCGTCGTCCACGGCTGCCATCATTTCATCCCAAAGATGGTCGAGCGCGGGCGCGGGGGTCACGTGGTGATCGTGGCCTCAGCAGCCGGTTATTCTGCCAGCTCGAACCTGGCCGCCTACAACGCCACCAAGTTTGCCGTGCTGGGCCTGGGCGAGGCGCTCCAGGACGAGCTGCGCGGGGATGGCATCGGGGTCACCGTGATCTGCCCCGGAATCATCGACACACCCATCACCCGCAGCGCGCGCCTGCGCGGCGAGATTGGAACCGACAAGGCCCGCGAGCGGATGGTCGCCGCCTATCGCAAGCGCAACTACACACCGGCCCGGGTGGCCGGCAACATTCTCAAGGCGATCGGCCGCAACCGGGTCGTGGCCCCGATCTCGGCCGAAGCCTGGCTGATGTACTACCTGAAGCGTTTCGCTCCATGGCTGATGCGGCGGCTCAACGTGCTGTTGAGCAACATCCAGAAGCGCCAGCTCAACGACGACTGAAGCTTCGTTCTGACGGATCCGTGATATCTTCTACGATCCAAGGACACCCCGATGCCCACCGAACAGCTCCGCAAGACCCTCCAAAAGCTTCACAGCGAGCTTGAAGAGACCCCGTCGCTCGACGCCGAGTCGCACCGTCTATTGGTCGAGGTCTTGCGCGACATCGAGTCGCTGTTGGCGAGCGAGGAGTCGGACCACACCAGCGATTCACTGCTGGACCGGTTGCGAAGCGCGACCGGAGAGTTCGAGGAGTCCTACCCGACGCTGACCGAAGCCGTGGGACGGGTCGCCGACGTTCTATCCCGCATGGGCATCTGAACGCCAGCAATCGGGCGTTTCTTCCCGTCTGGCGAGTCTGGCGGGGACGTTCTTGAATATTCAACTCCGTCCCGTTCATGATCATTTCCCGGGGTCGAGGAGTTGAATATTCAAGAACGTCCCCGCTCAGCGCCTGCTTGACGCTCGTTCCCTGCTAGCGCCGGAAGCGTGCGATCACGGCGCGGCGGCGGCGCTCGAGGATTGTGGAACGTTCTTCGGGCGTGACCGGCTTCGTGTCCGCAGGCAGGGCGCCAGCCAGATCGGAAAGCGGTAGCCGCGTGACCTTTACCTCCGGCGCCCGGTCCGCCCGGAGGAACCGGGCCGTGAGGGTGCCCCGTGTGTTCCCGGCCGGATCGAGCCAGTTCGGCACGCCCGGATCCTGGTGGCAGATCACGCCGCGAAAACGACCGTCCGCGTCGAGGGTGGCCTGAGCACGATTGAGCGAGCTCTGCCGGCTCGCGTACTCGACGCACTCCCAGTACCAGTTCGCCAGGGCCACGCCCCAGTGGTGACAATCGGGCGGCTCGAATTCCACCAGGACCGCCTCGTCCGGCTCGCACTGGAAGTTTCCCATCCCGTAAGCGAGGCCGGCCATTCCCGCCCGCTCAGCAGCGGCCTCTGGCATGTGGATGATCAGTCTGTTGGGTTCGCCCAAGAGGAATCCCTGGCTCATCTTCTCCCAGAGCCCGCCGCCCTTCTCGATCCAGCGCGACAGCTTTTCCAGGTGGTCGGCCGTCCAATCGGTACGCGGGGGAGGAATCGGCCAGTCGGCGCCTTCGCGCTCGATGAAGAGATCGGCGGGCTTCTCCGTCTCCCAGTCCTCGAAGTACTGGCGCACCAGCAGGAACTGGACATCGGGAGAGCTCGCCAGCCGATTGCCGACCTCTTTGTCGCCACCGATCCAGAGATCGAAGCTTCCGTCCGGCTCGACCTGGAGATCGAAGCCGTCCAGGGACGAAACAGTGCCCCACTTCGAGAGGTCGCCTTCCGCGAAGTGGCCGAAGTTCACCTGGAAGTCGATGGCATTGGCGCTGCCCCGATTTCCCCAGACTCGATACGTCGCTCCGCCGCGTAGCGGTGCATACAGGTAGAGGCAGTCGGGATTGTCCAGGCCCCAGGGGCGGGCGTAGTCGATCATGCGACCGAACACGGGGTAGTCCGGATCGTCGTGGGTGATGCAGTTGGCGATGCCAGAGGCCAGAAACCGCGCAAGGTATCGGTAGCCTTCGGCGCGGTCGCGCGGACTGTCCGGCACGGCGTCTCCGAGCACCAGACGACCCGCGCGTTCCAGGGTGCGGCACAATTCGGTCCACGAATCGCCGCTCAAGATCCGTTCATCCGCGGGATCGGCACCATGAGCGTCAACATGGCGCGATGACGTCATATACTGACTCCTTCTCGGTCGGCCACAGCATAGAGCAAAGAGGACGTCCAGTGGATCGCTTCATCGTTGGAACCGGCCGTTGTGGATCGACCCTGCTATCGAAGATGATGGCCGAAAATCCGCGGCTGCTCAGCATTTTCGAGTTCTTCAACGGCCTCGATGCCCTGAAGCGCTTCGCACCGGAACCCGTCGGCGGAGGCGCGTTCGGCGCGTTGATCTCGGCGGAGCAGCCTTTCCTGACGGCCGTGCTGCGGCGCGGCTACCCGGTCGCGGAAGTGCTTTACCCTTTCGCCGACGATCCGCCCCTCGAGCACCGCCCTGCGGGTCGCTACCGGCGAGACGATCCCCTGCCCTGGATCCTGGTCGGAACGATTCCGCGCATCACCGATCGGCCCGACTCGCTCTTCGACGCCGTGCTGGAATTCGCCGAGCAACAACCCGAGCAGCCGCTGCGCGACCACTACCGGGCGCTCTTCGACTGGCTGACGAAGCGCTTCGATCGGGACAACTGGATCGAACGCGCCGGATCTTCCATTGACTACGTGGGCAGCCTGGCCACCGAATTTCCCGAATCACGCTTCGTTCACATCCACCGGGACGGCCGCGAGGTCGCACTCTCGATTCGCGAGCACCATGCCTTCCGACTGCCGGTGACCGTGATGTACGACGCACCGACCGAGTCGGGGCTGCGGGCCTCCCAGCTCGAAAGCCTCGACCTTCACGCCGTCCCGTCACCCGACGGCGACGATCCCCTCAGTCTGATCATCGCTTCGCGCCCGCCGGTGGAATACTTCGGACGCTTCTGGCACGACCAGGTGCAGCGCGGCATGCAGGTGCTCCCCAGCCTCGGTCCTGGCCGATGCCTCGACGTGCGCTTCGAGGAGCTCGTGCTGGCGCCGCGTCGGGTCCTCACGAAGATCGCCGACTTCTTCGAACTCGATGGCGAACGCGGCTGGATCGACCGCGCTGCAAGACTCAGTCGCGGACTGCCTGCGCCCCGATTCGACAGGCTCCCACCCCGGGAACAGGAGTTGCTCATGGATGCTTGCCGTCCGGCCCTGGAGTTGCTGGGGCGGCGGACATAACATCGTGCCATGGACCATCCGACACCGCTCCGGCCCGAGGATCACGCAGTCTTTTCATCCGAGAAGATGGGCAAGGCCACGCTCTTCAAATCCGACCGCATCATGGTCGGGATCAACGCGTTCGAACCCGGCCAGGAGCACAAGCTCCACGCCCACAAAGGCATGGACAAGGTGTACCAGGTGCTCGAAGGCAACGGTCTCTTCCTGCTGGAGGGCCGCGAACTTCCGATGGAAGCGGGCACCCTGCTGGTGGCGCCCGAAGGCGTTCCCCACGGCATCCGGAATACCGGCGACGGCCGACTCGTCGTGTTGGCGATCCTGGCACCGGCGCCGTAGTTCGGCCGGCGCGCGCGCCCCAGTTCGGCCAGCGTCGGTTGCCTAGTTTGGCCAAAACTGGAAGGAATCGAGAAACCGCGTGATCGCGGCTTCCGGAGCGCGGCCGCTGCGATGGACCGTGGACAGCAGGTAGACGCGGTCGGCCACCAGCACGAAGCGGGCCAGTCCGATCGCTCCGGTCGCCGCGAAATCGTCTTCGGGCGAATCCGCGATCCAGTAGGAGACCTCCCAGGCGGGATGGTTCTGCACCTCGAACTTGCGAGTACCGACCACCTCACCACCGTCGTCGTCCAACAGACCGCGCGAGGCCCGCTTGAGCAGATCGAGCGGCGACATCACCCAGCGCGCGAGGCGGGGCATGTCGTGGGTCTCGATCCGGAGTCGGACGTCGTCGGTCTCGACACCGAATTCCGCCGACTCGACCTCACCCCCCCAGGTATTGCGCGTCCAATGGGACTGACGCGGTTGGTCGGGCAGCTCGACCGAGAAGCGGCCGGCTTCCGACACGTACTCGCGCCAGTCGGTCTGCTCTTCGGTCGCAGCCGACAGCGAGGCTGTCCCCAGTCCGGCCACGCACACGAGCATCGCAGCGAGCGTCCATTGCACCACTCAGCCTGGATCGGATGAACGGCTTTCCTACCTTAATGCGTGTCGCAGAGATGGTCTTTGAGGTGGCGGACGATCCGCTGGCGGATTGCCTGCGGATCACGCCAAAGACAGTGGGTTCCCCGGTCCCAGAGGCTGGTGGGTTGCTCCCAGTGGTGCCACAGACGCTCGATTTCTCTCGGAGGAAGCATCCGGTCCGCCGTGTTTCCGACCACCAGCCGAGCGTCGTGAGCGACCCGCGTAGCGACGATGACGGCTGCCGCTCCCCATCACGGACTGGCTGCGAGCAAGGCCACGATCGGTGCCGCCACGAACGCGAGCAGGACGCCCGCGGACCATCCGGCCGCCGCGACCTGCAGAGCCGAGAGACCGTGCGCCAGAACCGGATGACGGAACTTCACGACGATGTTCCGAAGCCGTCGACCACCGCGCTCGCATCAACGCTGTGCCAACGTGCGTGATCGATCCGTACGTCGGGGAGCAGCGATCGAATCACGCCGGAATGGGTGACCACGGCGACCCGGCGCCCGGCATGCTGCGCGGCCCATTGGGCGAGCACTTGACGCGCGCGGGACGCGACTTCGCGTCGGCACTCCCCTCCACCTGCTCGAACGTCCACGTCTCCGGTGTCGAAGCGGGCCAGCAGATCGCCGTCCCGGCTCGCGATCTGCTGGCGCGACGAGCCCGACCAGCTGCCGGCATCGAGCTCACGCAGGCCGGACTCTCGATAGGCCTCCAGAGCGAGCCGGCTGGCAACGATCTCGGCCGTCTCGACCGTACGAACCAGATCGCTGGTGATGAGGATCTCCACCCTCTCCTGCGCCAGCGCCTCGGCCAACCGGGCAGCCTGGAAGCGGCCCCGCTCCGAGAGAGGCGGATCCGCCTGACCCTGCCAGAGGCCGGCCGCATTCCAGGTGGACTCGGCGTGCCGGATCAACCAGAACTGCGTGTCGCGACCGGACTCCTTGCTGGACTTCTCAGACATGGCAATCAGACGATACCGGCAGGCGCAAGATCTACCCCGCCACGTTTTCTTCCAATTCGGCGCTGGGTCAACTCGGCAGAGCGCGCGCAACCGACTCCGGACCGTGCGGGGACAGCTGGGACGCCGTCATCGCCAGGGTGGAGGACGAACGGCTACCGCCCCGAGCTCATGAACCAGCTCTCGACCCTCGGCCCAGCCGACGGATCAGCAGCGAGAACGGCAGCGCCAGCAGCAGGGCCAGCCCCAAGGGTGCAAGCCAGTGTCCGAGGAGAAGGTGCAGGGACTCCCGGGAGGGACAGCTGGTGTGCACGAGACCCGAGCCCAGAGTGACTGCACCCACGCAGGCGAAGATCGCAGCCACGCCGGGCCGACGCTCGAAGGCTCTCGCCAGGTAGACGCACAACGCGGCGGCCGGTACGGCTCCCAAGGCGCACGCCCGCCACGCGCACGCCACGGTGATGCCCAGCGGAAACCGGGCCACGACCGGGTCGGCGGCGGCCAGGCCAAGGATCCCACCCAGCGACGCCATCAAGGCACCGGCCCAGGCTGTCCCACGACCCATGCGCGCCAATCTCTCACGACCCGGAATCGCACCCGTCAGCGCCGCGAGCATGGATCCACCGGCAGTGACCCCCAGGCCGATCAGCAGCAGCCAAAACGGGGGGTGCAGCCAGGCCGAGAGTGGAGCAAGCGAGCGTCCAACCCACAGCAGATTCACCAGCGCGGCCACTCCAAAGATCAGGGCGAGCATCCGGAACACGCTCCGCAGCGGGGGGATCGGCTTGACCGGCTCGAGGTTCTCCACGAGCCCCTCCAGCATCACTTCCGTTCCCCGCTCACTCACGCTCCCAGTCCTCCAGCAGTGCGTGCAACGCGCGATAGCCTCGGTGCGCCCGCACCTTGAGCGCGCTCTTCGACACGCCGGCCCGCTCGGAGGCCACGGCCACGCTCAGGCCCTCCAGGTGGATCAGGGTGACGGCTTCTCGCTGGTTGTCGGGAAGCGCCTGGAGGGCCTCGATCAGCTCCGGCGCGAGATCGTCTGCGTGGGGGTCGGCGGGCGCAGCGACGGGTTCGACGCCAGCGTCCGCTTCCAGCGACAACTCGCGACCCAAGCGGCGTCCTCGTGATCGCGTGTAGTCGATCACGGCATTGCGCGCGACGGCATAGAGCCAGGGGCTGAACGGCCGCTCGGCGCGGTAGGTGTGCCTGGCGCGATGGAGCGAGAGAAAAACGTTCTGCACCACGTCCTCCTGGGCATTCACGTCGAAGACACGGCGACGGATGTACTGCCTCAGCCGGGGCAACAGCTCGGCCAGAAGCTTGTCGTAGGCCGCCGCGTCTCCCGCCTGGGTCGCGATCATCCAGGCCCGCCAACGAGCCTCCTGGGCCTCTCGCCCTGTCGAATCATCCATACGCAGCGACCATCGAATCCGTTACCCGCTGGCGAGCGTATCCCAGCGCGCAGCCAGCAAACCCGACCCGTGCCGCTTCGGGTCGTGACACGATTCGGCTCGGACGCCCACATATCCCGTCGAGCCCCTCGAGCGCCCCTCCAAAGGGGGACGCTACAGGCCCCCAGGGTTCTCCCTGGAGGCCCCCAGCTCCCCCGGGAGGCGAAGAGCCGAGATCCGGAGAGACAGAGCGTGACGCGGAAGCGATTCGACCATCTGCATGTCGAGATCTCGGTGGCCTTGGGCGTGCACATCTCGCGCTTCGCCCTCTGGCTCGCCCTTCACGAGGCCGGTCACGACCCCGAACATCTCTCCCGGCAAGCCGCAATCGCCTTTTGCGGCGCCCCCTTGCAGAGCTTCCTTGCCGAGCGCGGTCAGCGTCTCTCGCTCCGCGACCGCCGCCGGGTCGAGAAAGCCGTGAGCCGCTACGACCCGTCGCATCCCACACCGGCAGAGGTCATGGCGCGCTTCTAGGCAGACTCGGAAGGCGCAGCGCGGCGAGTGCCCGGAAGGCGCGCGCCCGGTGGGAGATCCGATTCTTCTCCGCGTCATCGAGCTCGGCCATCGTCCGCCCGTCGCTTTCGAGCTCGAAGATCGGGTCGTAGCCAAAGCCGCTCGTGCCCGAAGGCTCCTTGCGAATCCATCCCCGACATTCTCCGCGACGGGTCACGACCCGGCCATCGGGGCTGGCCAGGGCGGCGACGCAGACAAAGCGCGCGGCACGCGCGGCGCCGCTACTCGAACCCAGCTCAGCCAACAGATGCGCCACACGGCCCGAATCGTCGAGAGCGGGTCCCCCATAGCGCGCTGACAAGGGACCCGGCCCCCCGTCCAGCCCCGCGACTTCGAGCCCCGAGTCGTCCGCGACGGCCACCCGCCCGAACTGCTCGGCCGCACTGCGCGCCTTGCGCGCTGCGTTCTCGGCGTAGTCGTCGCCCTCATCCGGAAACGTGATGGGCGGCAACCCCTCGAGTCCGACGCACTCGACACCCAGCTCCGAGAGGATTTCGCGGATCTCGCGAAGCTTGGCAGGGTTCGACGTCGCCACCACCCAGGTGCGTGCGCCGCGTGAGGTCATTTGGCGGCTTCGCCGGCCTCCACCGCGGCCGCCTGGAGTCGGGTGAGTTCTCCGATGCCGTCGAGCGCGAGATCGGTAAGCGCGTCGAGTTCGGCGCGCGTGAACGTGCTCTGCTCTCCCGTTCCCTGAATTTCCACCAGACGCCCGCCGCCAGTCGCCACGACGTTCATGTCGACCTGGGCACGCGAGTCCTCGGCATACGGAAGGTCCAGTACGATCTTGTCGTCGACAACACCGGCCGACACCGCTGCCACGCTATCGCGCAGCGGGTCGCGCTTGAGATCGCCACAACCGACCAGCCGACGCACGGCAATGGAGAGCGCCACATACGCGCCGCAGATCGACGCGCAACGGGTCCCACCATCGGCCTGAAGCACGTCGCAGTCGACCCAGAGCGTGCGCTCACCGAGCATTGCCAAGTCCACCACCGCGCGCAGGCTGCGACCGATCAGGCGCTGGATCTCCATGGTGCGCCCGCCGACCTTTCCCCGCGCCGCCTCCCGCTCACTGCGACGGTCAGTCGAACCGGGGAGCATCGAATATTCGGCCGTGATCCAACCGCGTCCCTGCCCCGCCATCCAGCGGGGAACCGATCGCTCTTCACACACGGTGCACATGACCTTGGTGCGCCCCATCTCGACCAGCACCGAGCCCAGGGGGTTCTCGGTGAAGTTCGGAATGAACCTCACCGGTCGCAGCTGGTTGGCTTCCCGTCCGTCGCTTCTCACACTTCGTCCTCGTTCGACGCGATCGCGTAGACGGTCGTCATCGACGCGGTTGGGCCGGAACGACCCGGCCATCGTGTCGCGCATCATAGCGGCGCTGAAACTCGGCCACGGCCTTTTCCAGGGCGACCACGATCGCTCGACGTCCCTTCTTGCTGCGGAGGGACTTCTCGTCCCCGGAATGGGTGATGAAGCCGATCTCCACCAGGCTGGCCGGCATCTGGACGCCGGCCAGCACGACGAAGGGCGCCTGTTTCACGCCTCTGGATTCCATCGCGGTCAGGCTCGCCAGGTAGGCCTGTGCCATGCGCGCGAACTCCTGGGATTCATGAAGATGCTCGGTTGCAATCAGGTCGCCGAGAATTCCAACCAGCGGGTCCTTCGCCGCGAC
>Ga0209988_10002130_pt1 | contig 13045 bp, 19 predicted proteins | sample N075metaG_FD_183115 | JGI IMG/M metagenome (GOLD analysis project Ga0209988, IMG submission 183115) | Deep subsurface microbial communities from Kermadec Trench to uncover new lineages of life (NeLLi) - N075 metaG (SPAdes) (version 2) | ecosystem: Environmental > Aquatic > Marine > Ocean trench... | reverse complement strand
ACTACAGGTTAGGTACTAATAAGAACCCAGTCTGAAGACGTTCCGGCCCGTTGCCATGCCACAGTCCTGGCGTATATGAGAATACGCTAGCCTGTAAGCTCCAACCAGCCACGTCATTTGTGGCATCCATGTATGCCGTTTAGCGTCGCAAAAGTTAACCCAGCCTTACCTTCTTATAACTTCCACCATATGCTGGCCCGCTAGCCTATTGATAGAGTTCAGTATACCAAGCTAGGTTTAGTTAACAATGTCACCCACATCACAGTGCTGTTGAGCTTGCGCCGCTCACGTCATGGGACATAGGACTATTACGAACACCATCGGCCCATAAGATCACAAGTAAACTTCCAGCCATGTATACAGTTCAACGAGTCACTCATACGACTATAGCCGCACGTCATAGCCATTGTCCGATGCCATTGCCTTAGGCATTGAACATGGAGTGTAGAGTTCGAGCTGAAGAACCAGTCGATCGTGAGTTCTGCTTCTTCGGCTTCGAGCCATGTCCAACGGTGGCTACATGGCTACATGGCTATTGGGAATGCGTGACTACATGGCTACGTGGCTATTGGAGTGCGTGCAGTACATGATGACTAACAACAGAGCCATAGGATAGTCCCAACACGGAGCCGCGGATCTGGCCTAAAGAGATATCTGAACAGCATTCCGGAGAGTTGAAAGAGACAGGTGTAACAGCGTGGTGAGGACATCCGGGATGTCCCCATCGGTTCTAATTTCCTCACAGGTATCAAATTTTCTCAGGTCGTCGGCATTCTATGCAGTTTTTCGCGGGCTGTAATAGTTTATCACGGGTAACGAATAAGACCCAGTTGACACGGCATTCAACTGACCCTGTTTAGTAAAGTTGGGACTCATACTAAACACCAAGTAACACCAAGTAGGAAAACCCTCTTCCTATGACCTATCGTGGGTATCGGAAAGTTTCGTGGCATTGGGCGCATTCTGCGAGTCGGTTTGATATACAACATTCTGTTATAGTAAAACCCATTACCATTGCATACCAAGTATTCACCAAGTCAAACTTTATGTAAGTGAATGATACATGATGATATTCAATAACACTCATACCATTCTGGTCGCAGATTCTAGCCGGTTTGCCACAGAATAGTCCCAACACCCTAACAAACCAGATTACAGTATGTCAATGTTGTAGTCAGTCATGTCAATCTTATGTCATGTCTAGTCAACTTGTTTGTGGTGGAGTTTTCAGACGCACCGATGCCACGAAACAGTCCACCGAACACTAGGAGAATACCCCGACACTAACTTTCAAGGTAAAGCAACGTTCAGACAGTTCAGACACCCACTACCATGTGCAAGGCTTACTGCGAGTCCTAGATCAGAACAAATTGCCGACCTTCGGAAGTCCTCAACGGACTACGGGATGAAAAAACCGCGTAAGGGTGGAACGCTCTTAAGACTCAGTTCATGCTTGACTCCGATGGGTTTGTGTTGTATACTTTAACGATAGGGTATTCGTTCTAAGCTGGCTATCGAGCTTGGTTGAGATACGAGAGAGGAAGTGCTGTGAAGAAGATATGGGAAGGCCTGCTATGCGTGTTTGGTATCCGACGATGCGAGGCATGTCAATGGATTCGGAACAACCGATCCGAGTCGTGTCGATGGATTCGGAACAATAGGAATAAGCAATAATGTGGTGGTTGATTGGATTCGTTGGATGGTTGATGGTGTTCTATGGTGTCTGGCTGTTAGGCAACAAAGACATCCGTGGTTTCTATTGGAACCTCTCTGCTGAGGCATTACTGATCTTTGACGCAATCCTGTTCGGTCACTTTTCGTTGATCTTCTCCTGCTTGGTGTTCTCGACCCTGAACATCATAAACATAATCAAATGGAAACGTGATTCTTTGGATATAGAAACCAAGTTCTTTGAGGACCATCCTCAGATGACCATGAGCGTTTGGAAGTCTAACAGCGGCATCGACATTGAGATTAGTCATGATACGCACGCCTTCCCGGATGCGTATGTATCATCAGGTGTGACCGAGTACAAAGGCAAGACTGAACAAGAGCTTCGCAAAATAGTTGTGCAGAAGGCGATTGATAACCTTGATTGAAGCTAGTAAATTGAAAGTGGGAGACATGGGACGCTGGGAGGGAGACTCCCGGCGCTTTGTCGTGCATAGCAACGATGGTTTCCAAATCATTTGTGAGTATTTAGATAATGGCCAGACGTTTCACACGCACAGTTTGCAGCCTCTTTTGAAGATCGAAATTTGTTGGTGGATGGGAATATTATGAGAAAACGAGCACTTGTATTAGGAGCGGGACGAGTAGGGAAGGTGATCGCTGCGGACCTTGCAACGGACATGGACGTGACCGTTGTTGACGGTAACATCGAATGCCTGGATAACGTCACGGCTTGGAACGGTGTGAGTGAATGGATCAGTCGCGTTCACCGGCCGAATTGTCTCAAGAATGGCGTGCTCAAGGAATTGATTCGCATGTACGATCCCGATATCGTGATCGGTGCTTTACCGAGCAAGTTGGGATACGAGGCGATGCGTCAAGTGATTGGCTGCAATCGTAAGTACGTCGATATCTCTTTCATGAAAGAAGATCCTCGCAAGCTCGATCAGTACGCCCGCGAGCATGGTGTTACTGTTGTTGCGGACATGGGCATCATGCCTGGTCTGGGAAACATTCTTGCTGGACACGCCTTTGCGACTTTGAACAAATGCACTCGCCTTAGTATCTCTGTCGGTGGTGTTCCAACCAACCCGAAACCACCGTTCAATTACCAAGCTGGTTTCGCACCGTCTGACGTGATCGAGGAGTATGTACGTCCCGCACGAATGAAGATCGACGGTGAGATCGTAACCAAAGCGGCTCTGACGGATATCAAGCCAATCGAGTTTGAGGGTATCGGTCATTTTGAAGAATTCAACACCGATGGTTTGCGAACACTCTTGGATCTTGACATACCCAACATGGTCGAGAAAACAATCAGGTGGCCAGGTCATGCGGCCTTGATGCGTGTGTTTCGTGACTCGGGATTCTTTAGCAAAGAACGATGCATGGTCAACGACGAACACGTTACACCATTGGACGTGACATCGAATATTTTGTTCCCCCTTTGGAATATGGAAGAGGGCGACGAAGATATCACCTTGATGAAGGTTATGGCTACAGGCGCCGAAGCTACCGATCCAATGTTCATCTGGAATATTGTGATCCCATATGGTCGGGAAATGGATTGCACCAGCATGAGCAGAGCAACCGCTTTGCCCTGTACGACGGTTGCTCGTTTGGTCGCTGACTATACGATCACCCAAAGGGGAGTAATCGTTCCCGAAACCTTGGGTCAAGACGAGAAGTTGTTTGACGAGATTATGCTCCGGTTGAATGAGAAGGGTATCATCATAGACACCAAAACGGCGTTATCTGTATGATTGAGAATTGCTAAATAATGAACACGGTGTTACTACCCGCGAAGAAGAAACGACGGCCGCTGAGCCGCAAAGTGTCTATTAGGAGACAACCTATGCCCTCATCGGATTATCGACAATTGCATCCAGGAATGGGCCAAGCAATTGCTGAGCGAACCGTACTGAGAAAGAAGTCAGACGGGTCGTGGGAGACATGGGGAGATGTAGCTGAGAGGGTTGCCTTGGGCAACTCTTTGCTTTGTATCGAACAGGACGAACAGGCAAAGGAATTCAATCTACTGCGAAAGCATATTGCAAACGCAAGCATTTTGATGTCTGGTCGTCACCTACAACACGGCGACGAAACCCAACCCTATCGCAATATGGAAGTGTTCACGAATTGTGCGACAGCACCAACGTCGTTCCTGTTGTTCTATCTGTTGTTGAACGGTGCGGGTGTTGGACGTTCCTATGATGATGACCTAATGGTAGTCAACTGGGATTACGCACCGACGTTACGTTGCGTGATCGACCAAACCCATCCTGACTTCGACATCTCTGCACACGAATCCGTTCGTGATGCCAAGCACAAGTATGGCAAGGGTAAAGAGATTCTATGGTACAAGGTTCCCGACTCACGCGAGGGCTGGGCAAAGGCTCTTGAGCTGTGGGAGAATGCAGCGTTCGAAAAGATACACAAGGACAAGATGTTGATTCTTGACTTCACAGATGTACGCGAGCGTGGTGTTCCAATTAAGGGTATGCAGAATCGGCCATCGAGCGGTCCTGTTCCAATGATGAATGCATTTGCGAAAGCTGCAACGCTCAAGGGTTCAAATCTAGAACCATGGCAACAGGCAATGTATGTTGACCACTACTTTGCCGAGTGCGTATTGGTTGGTGGTGCAAGACGTTCAGCTCGCATGGCCACCAAACATTGGCGCGACAAGACTATCTTTGACTTCATCACGATCAAACGTCCGATCGAATATGATGGACTCAAGATGGAAGAGATTATTCAATATCGCAAAGATGCAGACAGTGTGCCGCAGGGTTTCCTATGGTCGTCTAACAATTCGATTATGGTTGACGATGAATTCTGGGCCTTGATTGACCGCAAACGTGGCACTGAGGAATATCTAGAATCCGAAGCGAAAAGAGCAAGAGACATTCTCAAGGCGATGACCGCGAGTGCATATGCTGATGGCACTGGTGAGCCAGGTATTATCAACGCTCACAAGTTAGAGCAGAATGACGATGACTGGAAAGAGTTGCATCGCGGTGATTATGTTGGTTCAGAGAAGTATCAGATTTACGAAGATACGCAAATTATGATGGCGAAGCTGGCGAAGAAAGCAAAGCGAAAGAAGTATCACACCATCACGAATCCATGTGGTGAAGTTGCGTTGAATTGTCTCGGTGGTTTCTGTGTGATCGGAGACGTAGTTCCATATCACTGTGAAACTCTCGACGAGGCAGAAGAAGCGTTCAGGGTAACGACCCGGGCGTTGATTCGCATAAACACAATGGACTCAGTGTTCAGCAAGGAAGTATTACGCACGAATCGAATCGGTGTGAGCATCACTGGCGTACATGAGTTTGCATACAAGTTCTTTGGGTATTCTTTCAAGGACTTGATTGACGAAAACAAGTCGCAAGACTTTTGGGATGCTCTCGCACGGTTTAGTCGGGCTGTCAACGAAGAAGCTGTAGAGTATTCAGCCAAGCTAGGATTGAAAACTCCACATACGCTTACAACCATCAAACCCGCAGGCACTACGAGCAAGTTATTTGGCCTGTGTGAGGGTTGGCACCTACCGGCGATGAAACGATATATGCGTTGGGTCCAGTTTAGATGCGACAATCCCCTTGTCGAGGAGTACCGCAACAGGGGATATCCAACAAGGAATTTGGTGCAGTATGAAGGCACCACGGTAGTAGGATTCCCAACATCGTTAGTTCTCACTGACATTGCACCGGACGAGATAGTGGTAACGGCAGCAGAAGCAACACCAGCCGAGCAGTACCGTTGGGTTGAATTAGGAGAGAAGTATTGGATTGGTAAGGAGAGAGGAAACCAAATCTCTTACACCTTGAAATACAACCCCGACGTGGTTTCGTATATCGACTTCAAGAACACCATTCAAGAACACCAACGCAAAGTGCGTTGCTGTGCTGTGATGCCGCAGATAGATACTACAGCGTTTGAATATCAACCCGAAGAAGCGGTGACGATTGCAGAGTTCCAAGCGGCTCGTCAAGCAATTAAGGATGCAGTTGCAGAGGATATTGGACAAGAGCACGTGGAGTGTGACGGTGGTGCTTGTCCTATAGATTTCAACGATGACGAAAAGACAGAGTAAATCTGTATTCGTATTTGGATCGAATACTGAGGGGCGTCATGGAAAGGGAGCGGCCCTTCACGCACGACGCCGTTACGGCGCGATCTACGGTCAGGCCCGTGGTCGGCAGCACGACGCCTACGCTATCGTCACAAAAGAGTTACGGTCTGGATATAGTCGAGTGCAAGTATCTGATATTGAGAGTGAGGTCCAAGAGTTTCTTGCTCATGCTACTTCTAATCCCACCACCACTTTTCTCGTTACTCGTCTTGGTTGCGGTTTGGCTGGCTTTCTTGATAACCAGATTGCGCCCCTATTTCGTGACGCCCCGGCGAATTGCATCCTACCCGACGAATGGATAGGGACACTACATGCGTGAACAGAATAAATTATTATTCCTTTTGGGGGTCGTCGAGCATTGGGCGAAGCACACGGTTCATAAATTATGGGTAGCGTGGTTCCTTTGGAAACTCGCGGGCAAACTTGTTTGGCGTTCGATAGTTCACGACCTGTCAAAGTACGGTTGGGCCGAAACCAAACATTTTGCTCGCAGTATTCGCAAGCTGAGAAACACGACATACGGCACTGACGAATACTTCGCTTTGCTTGAGTCGATCAAGCCAGCGATTGAGCACCATTACGCAAAGAATCGACATCACCCCGAACACTATAAAAACGGTATTCAGGATATGAGTGCCATAGACCAGTTGGAGATGATCTGCGATTGGTGTGCGGCGTGCAAGAAACACAAAGATGGAAACCCTATTCAAAGTGCAGCGATCAACGCTAAGCGTTTTGATTATGGACCGACCAAGCATTTGTTCTATCGCAAGGTGATCGTTGACCTTGCCGAAGCAAAGAGTGCGGAGTTGGATGTGAATGTAGAGGAACATTATGAAAGAACCAAAGTTCAGCGGACCGGCAACGAACAAGGCAGTCCAAGCAGCGATCAGCCAAGATTTGGATGATCTCGGCTTCGTAGTCGGCAAAGAATTCATATACGGGCCCCGATGTTCAGGTCGCACCACCAAATTATTGGAAGAGGCCTTGCACCAACTCGACTTCATGGATCCTGGTGATGAGATTTGGATTGTCACTTGTCGAATACAAGAAGCGAAACACTTGTGCGAGCATGTCGGTAATTACTTAGCCGAGGAGATGGGTTTCAAACAGGAAGATTTCCTGGGACCATATCACAATGCTAAAGCGAAAGCGAGTGTTCTAGGACAAGGCCCAACTTGTCGCTACTTCTTAACATTCAAAAAGGATAAACACATTCACTTTTGCACAGTAGACACACTTCCCGAACAGTTGAGAGGCCGACGATTGACGTACAGTCCATGTATCTTTTTCGAGCATCTATGTTACGAGTTTGGGGTGATTGAAGATTCGCAACATGATTTGTATAGTGTGTTACAGGACGTAGCCTAATGTTGTTAGCTGGTATTGATTACAGTTTGGTGTCGCCTGCCGTGTGTCTATACTGCGGCGAGATTGGTGAGTGGGACATAGACAAGTGCGAGTTGCACTATGTCAGCAAGACGAAGAAGTATGCGGGAATCTCTGAGTACATGCGTCCCCGAAAAAAGACAGTCCTTGTTGTGGGGCATGAGTATCCAACCGAGTATGACGGTGGTAACGAAAACGATTGTGGCCGTTACGATGCGTTAGCCACATGGACAATGGATTTAGTTGAGGAGTGCAGCGGCGTAGCTCTTGAGAATTATGCGTTCGCTGCCAAAGGTAAGGTCTTCCATATAGCAGAGAACACGGGAATCCTCAAGCATCGCCTGTGGCAATGGAGCATCCCGTGTGTTCTGGTTGAGCCGACGGTGGTGAAGAAGTTCGGTGCTGGTAAAGGTAACGCAAAGAAACCGGACATGCACGAAGCGTTTAAAAAAGAAACAGGCATTGATCTTTGGAAGAAGATCACGCCTGATAAGAAAGATGTTGGTAATCCAACTACTGATATGGTCGATGCGTATTACATCTGTAAGTGGTTACACGACTTCATGCTCGCGGAACAAGAATGTTGAGATCGTGTTCGTGAGAGTTAGCTTGCATCTCATACAATTGAGCAAGCTGTTCCAAAGCCTTGATGAGTTCATCCTTGGTCATTGTGGACAAAGGTTTACCGTGCCAGTGTGATTCTATTTGCATGGGAATGTCTCCGTGATGCTGATGAAAAGTTGGCCTTGAGTGACGAGAGGATCTTCGTCTAGTTGCTGAGCCAGGTCTGCTTCGCTCGCCATTTCCTCCGAAGTCATAATATCAACTTCGACCGTTTCGCCGGGATCGGCAATTTGTTCTAATACCTGTTTGAGAATCTTTTCGAGAACGTCTGAGAATTGTGGAAGATGATCCGCAACTTCACGACCCGCTATTTCATTCAGGTCGATATTGACATCGGTAATTCTAGAGATTGAATTGATGTCCTTCATAATACTCACTATCTTCCTAAACGCAATAGACGTTTGAACATGAACCTAGTAACGGTCCTTGAGACGAGCAGGACCATGCATAGGATTTCTAACAAGCATCCTAGTACAAAGATAGCGAGCAATGCGATACCAATGGCCATAGTAATGCTGCCGATCAAGGATAGCAATGCCATAATATCAAGTAGTGCTAACATCAAATGAATCCTTCAATGCCCGCAAGGGCATCATTAACACTATGGTTCGGTTCTTCCGCGTCATCCAACTCCTCGAAACTTTCATGCATCATGTCGATCACGGGAAGCAAATCCGTCATGTCGCTTTCGATTGCACGTTGTTTGCAGGTGTCCGCGTCGGCATCGAAGGTAACGAAACACACGGCAGAGTCACCGTAGTTTCCTTGCTTCGATTCGTCAAGCCAAAACTTGCGTCGTGATTTAGTCAGGTTGGTTGCATCTAGAATGACGGTGCAATGTCCTGCATTGAACAGTGACCGAACCATGTAGCGAACGACCATCCAAACGGTGGGTTCGGCTTCACGCACGAAACGCTGTCCAGTAACGGCTAGTCGAACCGCGTCAGGATTGACGATGGGACAATGCAGTTGCTTGGAGGTAGCTAACGCCCAAGTAGATTTGCCGCTTCGGGGTAGACCAACGGTGACAATGAGAGTGTTCATTTTCGCCCGTACCAATCTTCCCATAGCTCAGCGAAGAATGCATTCCAAAACCGGCCGACTCCGCGAAGTATAACATAGGTCGGGAACGTGACAATCTTACCAACCAGGAAACAGATTGCTACTGGCCAGATGAGGCATTGTGGGATTTTAGTGGCTGTGTTGTTCATAATCTATTCTTTCAATTGCTTGCCGGTTCCCCAGCAATGCTCACATTTGTCTACTGAGTTTTGCCATCTCTTACCCTTACCGTTGCATTCACGGCATTCGGTTCGGGTGTAATAGAGTTGACGAATCTTGGAACTGAAATGTGGATCGCCATAGTATTCTTTTGCGAACCTAGCGATATCCTCGTATGCGTCCCGCTGTGCAGCGGAACGAATTAGTTCTGATTCTAAGTCTCTGGTAAGTCTACCATCTCGCATTCGATAACGAATGACGGCGATTATGATGTTGCATATAGCGAACAACATCGCAAGTCCGCAACCTATGAGCAATGCGAAATACACAAATGCAGAGGTCATCGCTATTCAAATTCGTCCATGTACTCGTCGAGAGAATCAGGATCCATCATAGCGTCACGAAGGTCACTCTTGCGTGAACCGCGAGATTGTCGTTTCTTGGGACCGCTACTGTCTTTCTTGGAACTCGTAGCACGAAGATCCATGAAATCGTCCATGTCCAATTCGAGTTCACGCCGGGTTCTGGGACGCTGCTCATCGTTAGATTGTTCGGGCATTGAAATTACTCGGTTGATGCTTCGACTGGTTTGGAAAGCAAATCAGGGTAAGCACTTCGTACCAGTTTTTCTGTAAGGCCACGACGCTTTAGTTTCTTACGAATGCAAGCAACAAAGATAGTAGCTTCGTCAGGATGGAGTCCTTCACAAATCTGACATAGGATTTGTCGTCGCCGTTGTTGAGTGAGCGTCGATGGACCTTCCATGAAGATGTAGAATTTCTTGAATTCCATATGCAGCGTAGTTGGGTTGTGCCCGAACGGTGCTCCATCGGCTTCATACTCCAGCTTCGCTCCGAGATCCTTGAATTGAATCTCATTGTCAAACTGGGCTCGGAGAACAGCTTGAAGCGCCCGGCAATTGTTCTTCGCCAGAATCGCAAGTCGTTCTTTTCGGGTTTTTGCCGCTGAAACTTCGTCTATCACTTCGGCTACGGAAATCATCATGGTGGGCTTACTCACGCTCAAAACTCCTGAATGTTGGTCATCAACCTAGTCAATTTGTGCTTGATGAAGTATGGGAAGATTTTGCTTCGTGCTCCCTCGGGAGTCTTAGCGTAGGCCTCTAATGCTGCATCAGCAATCTCTGTAGGTATGTAGGTGAAATCTACCATCTGTCTGTTACGATCTAGGTTAGAAAGTTGGACATCGGTACAGAAATCGTCGGGATCAAGGTCCATCCACGTTTCTAGTTTCTTTGTCGAAATAGGTTTCTGTCGTTTTCCTTCTACCACGAACACATCGTCAGCAGAGAGAAAGTTGGGAACCCCGTCGCTCACGTCGCCGCGAAAGATATGCTCACGCAGGAATCTCTCTGGATCCTTGCACTTGAGCAGGGCCTTTTTGGTCGGACTCCATTGTGTAACGTGCGGGTACTTCTGCAATTGTTGGAAGTCTTTGTCGCTTGACACAATGATGGTCGGTTCGTGAACGTGCTTACAGATTGTCGCAATGACATCATCGGCTTCCGCTCGCTCAACCCACACGTTTTTATATGGGAATGTTTCTCTTAGCTCGTCTCGGATTTGGTTCAGCCCATTTATGACGTGAAGCCATGTTGGGGTTTCATCAATCTCTACGCCGTCAGGTGCAGCGGTCACACGCGCCAGTGTCGCGGCCTTCTGCTTAGCTCGGTTGGCTTTGTATTGGGGGAAGATATCCCGACGCCATGGGTTACGGGCATCATGACAGAGAACCAGTTCCCCATACTTGTTACCGAAGCGTTGTCGGTAGGACCGCAACGTATTCAGCACCATATGACGAACAAGGTCAACGTCGATAGTGGGTGAGTTGCGAAGATTAATCATAATCGTCGCAATCATGACTTGGTTAAAATCAACTAGGATCATTCTTTGCTTCCTCGTCGTCGCCGAAGCGGGCATCGAATCTTGCGACTTCGGCTGACGCCCGTGCCGCAGCTTTCTCAGCCATAGATGTGAGATACTTCTCTTTTTCGAGTGTCTCTTCCGCTTCTGCTAGTTGTGCTTCATGCTCAGCCGGTGAAATATCCAAAGCGAACAGGAAGCATTGCACCGCAACCTTTTCAGGACACCAGCGAATCCAGTTAATCATCTTGTTGAACAGAAGTGCAAACTTGTATAGAGCCCATACGCTAATACCAATAGCGATCATCACGAATGCGTTGATTCTACCGAGGATCCATATGATGATGGTGAGAGTAAGTCCCGCGCCAAATGCGATAAACTTAGCGATGTTTTGGACTATCGCGTTGATCGTTTTGAATATGTTCATTGAGAATTAGCTTTCACAGTCAGCCGAGATTCGAGCGTCGATGATTTCCTGCTCAACAGCAGGAGGAATCGTCTCAGACATTATACAATCCTTCATTAAAGTATACCACAGGAACAGCTTGGAGTCAAGCATTTTCTGCACTAAAAATAGGGTGTCGGTCATTCTCCGGACGTGACAGATACCAGGACATTGCAGCACGACCAATCGCAACGCAAATGTCCTCATGCTCTCCCCACCAGTTTGTCGCTCGGTGAGCGTGAACACGGAGAAGGTTTCCCCGTCTATATTTGCAGGGGTCGAGTCCATGCTTCTCTCTGAGAACACAGAACAATTCCTCGAAACCGAAATCGTCATGCGGGTCTACGAGTTCCACTCCGAATGCTTCATGCACCGACGCCTTCAGCGTGGTCCAGTCAGCGTAATCTACTTGCCAGGATGCGTTGAGCATTTGACTCCCTTTGCATAGCCTCGTTTGTTGAGCATGACGGCCCAGAATTCTCGGGCCTCTGATTTGCTCATTGACCTATCCATTGTAACTCGGTTGTCGAGAGTAAACGTCAGCGTAACATCTGAATTGGGTTCGTTAGTCCAAACAAACTGCACTTGAAGATGTTGCTTGACGAGATTCGCTGAATGTTCTTTTGCTAGTACGATCATTATGCTTTTACATAGCCGTGTTGATTGAGATACTGTTTCCAGAGTTTGCGGGCATTGTCTTTGGTGGTGAGTCTGGTTATTCTCATCTTGGTGCCACCCCGAACGCCAGCCCGCCGCTTGTTGTCGATCTGAAGGAGAACTTCCTCACCTGCATGGCGCCACATGAAAGCAATCTTTGTCGTGTTCTTGACTATGATAGCTTTCTGGTCATGGGGATACGCGGGCAGATGTTTGAAACTCATAGCGTTCTCACGATAACACAATGCTTGTTGAGCCGGCCGGTCGGAACCCGGTCGCGGGTTCGGACGTTTTTGAATTCGTTACCGATGGCGCGAATGCCCATCTTCGAAGCCACGGTGAGCATAGTCTGAGGCTTACGCAGCCGACGTTCTTTACTTTTCGCTGGGTCGAAGTTTTGGATAGTCGCACCCTTGACCGTCATACCCTGAGTATCTTTCGCTCGATAGATTGTTAGGAACCGGTACTTCTCATTGAACACGATGATGCAGTCCGCACCGATCATGCCCTTGGGATCAACAGACTTCACTTTGAATTCCTTTGACTTAGCGAGATACTTCACCTTCGCAACCAGTTGCTCCGGAGTCTTGACCTTTTTCGTTCTCACCTTACGTTGCTTACGTTTGGTTGCGCCGTGTGCTTCGCAATCGGTGATCCATACTTCGAGGAACTTACCGAATCGTTTGAGTTGCGGCCGGGACAAGAAATCATATCCCGCGACAAGTTGAGCATCGGTCTTGGCAATCGCTTCGTTTACTTCATCGAGCAGAGGTCTCCATCGGTCAGCAATCATTGACGTTTGCTTTCCCTTGACCCCGTTCCCTTTGAGGAACTTGGACATAGAATACCAGTCGCGGGGTAGCGTTCGTTTCTTGATGGCCTTGATGAATTCGTCCACCTGCTCCTCTAGATCGGTGAGAAGATCGCTAACCTGTTCACGCATTCTGTCGTGAACGGTCGGCTGCTTTGTCCGGTTCTTTTCTGTTACCTTCGCCTGTATTGCCTTCGTAGCGC
>Ga0209988_10002127_pt1 | contig 13048 bp, 11 predicted proteins | sample N075metaG_FD_183115 | JGI IMG/M metagenome (GOLD analysis project Ga0209988, IMG submission 183115) | Deep subsurface microbial communities from Kermadec Trench to uncover new lineages of life (NeLLi) - N075 metaG (SPAdes) (version 2) | ecosystem: Environmental > Aquatic > Marine > Ocean trench... | reverse complement strand
TTCAAAGGGACTGTTAACCAGCAACTTTAATCCTACGAAGATTGCCAAAACATACTCAAATGCAGGAGTCGATGCTATTTCTGTATTAACTGATACAAGGTATTTTAAAGGCAGTTTAGAAGATCTTAGCAGTGTAAGAAAAACCGTAGACCTCCCCCTTCTAAGAAAAGATTTTATAATCGATCCGTACCAGATATATGAGGCGAAATTTTATGGAGCTGATGCTATTTTACTGATAGTAGCTGCGCTTAATTCAGATCAGTTAGAAGAGCTAAAATCAATAGCGCAGACACTGGATCTTCACACATTGGTTGAAATTCACAATGAAAGTGAGTTAGAAACAGCACTTGAAAAAAAATGTCAAATAATAGGTATTAATAACAGAGATCTAAAAACATTTGATGTTAGCCTGCAGACTTCTATAAAACTAAGCAGTCAAATACCAGATGATATACTCATAATAAGTGAAAGTGGCATACAAAGCGCTAAAGATATACAAACACTCAGGGCACATGGGATAAATAGTTTTCTTATTGGCGAATCATTTATGAAGTCTGATAACCCTCAAAATAAAATTAATGAACTAAAAAATCTCCTGCAGAGTAAAACATAGCTTTCCAAAGTTTGCAGTCATATGTAAAAAGTGTGGGAGTAGGGTAAGAGTTTTTTTGAATATCACTGAGACATTTGTTGAATTGAAATGCGTGGAATGCAGAACTGCTAACACGGAGATAATAGATATGGAAAGGTTGAATGGTGAAGATTCAAGGGATGAATACGAATGAGTCCAGTTAGATTGAATTTCTGCTAACGATATGTATAAGTTGCGCCGTTTTTTGGCGCCAACTTGATACGCTGGTTATGTGTTTTAGTGTGCAAGCTTTGCGCTGGCTATGCGATTTAAGCTTACGCCAGATTCAGCGGCTTCTACAGCAAGATGACGATGTACCTCTGGCGGCACACGAACCATAAATTTACCACTAAATTTCCGCGTGGAGATAGGCAGAGGCAATTCTTCATTTCCGTTCTTCATTTCTGCAATGCATTTTTTAACAACAGAACGAATGCCTTTTAATGCTTTCTCTGAAGTTGGAGCAAGCCAGCTGAGACTTGGAAATTCAGCACATAAGCCAACGAACTCTTCATCTTCATCAGACCACATTACACGATAGGTATATTTGTCACTTTCAAGAACCATGATTCACCTCGATTTTCTCAATGGCAAGCAACACTTGCTTGACTTGATAGGGCTTAGCTTTTCCTTTCTGGTTTTGAATATTTACTCTGGGATCTCCCGGTCATGGGGTTTTGTAAACGCAGTGACTGCTGCCACTCTGGCGGGGTGTCCCAAAATAATGTTCGCAAACCTGTTTAAGATCAGAAAATCGAACCCCTTTGGGATTCAACTTCATTTCTCTGAGTATCTTTTCTATGCTACTCATATTGATATAGTAGCATTATTGATACTATAATCAAGGTTTGATTTTACACGTAACGCCTTGCTCACCGGAAAATCAGGAGCGAAGCGAGTAATTTTTCCGAGTGCAGCAACTTGTTAGATGCCATTTTCTAGTGCTTCGATTGCTGACATTGCAAGCTGCCTAAAGCTAATCAGCGTTTGTGACGGAAAGTCAATTTGTTTATGTTTTAAAAGCGCGATGGCAAGTGAAGCGAAATAAAGCCAGTAAAAGTCATTTTCCTCTAACTGAATACTTCCCAGAGTTGCTGACCATCTTTTATGCACTGGAGGATGGCTTTTTGTACCACTTAAATTAACTGTAGGTGTAGCAACGGCTAAAAAGGTGCTTCCGAGTGCAATACCAATTGATCTTTTCATGCGTACTTTATTTTCTGGATATCCACTTGACTCGGAATATTTTTTAATTTGACCCAACATCATGTCTGAAGCGAATGCGTCACATTGCATTTCTTCTTCTGTAGGGTCTTCTGGGGCGTTACCTTCCGCCTCAAATATTACATGTTTGAGTTCGTGAAGAAATACATAGGCGGTTGCCATTAAAACAAGATCAAATATAGCCGCCTGCTCAATATTCCTTGGCTTGCCATCTTCAGGCTTAGGAATACCGTGAGGCCAAGTAAAACCATACTCGCTTTCAGCATTTTTAAGATGCTCAACAGTATCAATGAGCTTAGAAAATTGATCATCCGCTTCTTTTTGATCTGGGAGGCTATCAATCTCATCAAGGTTAAAATTGAGGCCATAACATTTTGCCAAAACCGCTATTCCGGAGTAGCAATGCAGCGCAAAAATTCCAGAAAAACCGAAAAGCCACAACTGCTCTAAAGATCGCTGTGTAAATTGAATTGCACCAAAAGCACCTGCATCAAGATTAAAACCAGGTTTGTCGCCAATTCTACGGAATTGAGCAGAATGGGCTTTTATAAGATCTAAAACCTCATCCAGTCGTTCTGGAACAACTCCTTCAAATAATTTTTGTATTTCATAATTCTCATTCATAGCTTGCCTTGGCATCTAACAAGTAATTATATAGTTTCTTCATATCACCTCAAAGATTATAATTTTTTTATTGACTTGCAATAAAAAAGTACTAAATACATGATAGCCCATCTGTATAACATCGCCAAAAGGAAGATATGAAAAACTGGATAACTTTTTTTTTGATTCGCATTATGCGCCGAACGTGAAAGCTCAGTAACCGATGACCTTTCGATGGCATTAAAGCCTATCTAAATCGTTTTTAAATATGTCTTCGACTGTTAAGATCATAAAAGGACGTTCGGGTATTTCAACTTTTTTATTTCTACCTGCTTTTCCTCCGAAGTGTTGGATCGGGCCGTAGACTGTGGCATTAGTCACTTCGGCAAAATCTTTGCCGCTGTTGGGCTGGTTTGCCGCTGCAAGTATGCCCTCTCTTTGGAGTATGGGGCCATTTGCTCCAAAACCTTGTTTCTCTCTCTGCTTGATGGTAAAATCTCCAGGCCGCAGGCTGAGGGATTGCCTGAATCTCAACAAGACTTAGACGAGGGGTTTGGAGTCCTCCGCATATATCCCATGAGGCTATCAGGTGCAGCCTCTTTTTTCATAATGGATTCCCAAGTATCTCTCCAGACCTCAGGAGTTTTCTAACCTGTCTGGACGAACAATACCTTTATGCCTATTTAAATAAATGAAAATTAGAAGACCCTTCATTGCACTGCTACTTTCTGCTTTATTTCCTGGTTTTGGTCAAATATACAATAGACAATATAACAAAGGCATATTTTACATCTGCTTTAAGCTTGTTATCAATACCCTGAGGCGAGAACCCTTGAAAATATTTTTAGAAGCCAGAGAAGCAGGTGATATAACCGTTGACAATGGCATTGTTCTTATCGTGGTTGCTTATACAATTGCAGATATAATATTATGGATTACAGGTATTATTGATGCTAAAAGAAATGCGGAAAATTTAGAAAAGAAGATGCAAGATGAGATAGATGAAAAATAGGTATTGCTAACAAAATTTATTTTACATTTCCGTAGCAATAAAATAATATTTGGAAATGTGGAGTAAACTTCTATTACTTGCGTGTTTTATAGCTTTTTCTAATACTTCTTTTGCTCAAACTCGCATACTTGCTGAAACTGTTTTCAGGGCTAACAGGCACAATCTGTATTTTCCTATTATATCAAAAGATTATCCATTTGTAGATTTAAGTGCCTCATACCTTATCCAAAAAGCCTACATCGAAAAGAAACTGCAGGATGATAGAATATCAGGCTACAAAGCCGCCCTAACATCTAAAAAATCCCAAATTAAATTTTCTGCTGTAAGTCCAATATCCGGAGTGTTATTCGAATCGGGAAAAATTGATTCACCAAGCATAATAGAATCAGATGATTTTAGAAATATGCTGATAGAAACCGAGCTTGGGTATTTAGTAGATAAAGATATCATAAAAACAATCGAATCCACAGAGGGTCTCAAAGAGTTTGTATCAATTGTCTATCCAATAATAGAACTTCCCGATATAGGATTTAAAGAACTAAATGACATAAACGCGATTGATATTATTTCTACAAACACGGGGTCATATAAATATATAGTTGGTAAAAATACCACAATAGATGGTTTAGATATAAATAAGATAAATATAAAACTGTTCCATGATGGAAAACTTATTAGTTCTGGTATAAGTTCAGAAGTAATGGAAGGTCAGGCAAGTGCGCTTTTATGGTTAATAAATGACGTACTTTCAAAAGACTTGCAAATTAAATCAGGAAACATACTTATTACAGGGGCTATTGGTAAGGTTAATAGCTCTAGACTAGGTCTTTATATGGGTGATTTTGGTAAACTTGGCAAGATATATATTGAAATAAAATAAGCACACATTCAATGTTTTTTATGAGACAGATTTTTGTAAGAGACCTCACAAAGTCAGAGATAACACGCCTATATAAGGGCCTGCAGTCGACAAGCGCTTTTATTGTAAGACGATGCCAGATTGTTCTGAGCAGCGCTGAAGGAAAAAACAGCTCACATATATCTCAACTACTATATTGTAGTGATCAATGCGTCAGAGATGCAATTAATGCTTTTAACAAAATTGGAGTAAAGTGCCTTAAAGAAAAATCGCATGCTAGGCGCGGCAATCAAAAAGCGCTTAATGAATCAAGCATTAAAAAATTAATCTCTATGGCAAAAGAAAGCCCCAGTAAATATGGAGTCAAAGCCAGTACATGGACTCTGGATAAACTAGCTAAAGCGTGCCTGAAAAATAAGATAGTTTCCAAAACCGTTTCACCAAGCACTATTGCAACTATACTGAAAGAAAAAAAAGTTACCTGGAAAGAACTTACAAAATGATTTTTTAGTAGAGCTGTGGAAAATAAAGAAACGTGAGTAGCTCACAAGGAGGAGAGCTACTCACGATCAAGTTAAATTGCCCAACGTAAGGAGGTATGGAGAGCATAAAGCCTTTACCGTTGGGAAAATAAAAACTACAGATTAAGCCAATATAATGCCTGAGCCATTACAGTATGCTGAGTATCGTCAGCATTGCTTCCATCTTCAAATATTGGTGCATCAGCTTTATCAAACCTATATTCAAGTCTGAATTCAAAATTATCTAAATATCCGCTCATATCACTATTAGGCATTCCTTTAAATGGTTTGAAAATTAATGTAGGAGTTACCTCCCAAACAGAAGTTCCAAAACCTCTAAAGTCGTCATCATCGTCAAAATATTCAGCACGTAGAGCAAGGGTTACCATTGGACTTGCTTCTAACACTGCATACCCGGCAACACCCCACCAAAAAACATCATCAAATACACCTTCTGGCATCTCAACATCACTTTGCCATCCAAAATCAGCATCTACATAAAAACTTATTGGACCATATGTTAATGAACCAACAACAGTTATGAGTTCACGCCATTCCTCGTTTCCAAAGTCATCATTTTCCTTACCAAAGTAACCGGTTACATATACTGAACCCTCTATGGAACCATTGCTTCCGGCAAGTCCTAATTGTGCTTCAATAGTTTTAGCATCATTATCATCATCCCACTGGTCCCAACCATTATTAACACCAAGAGCAAAAGATAATGGTCCGGTTTCATATGTTGCTCTTATACCAGTGTGAGTAAACGGAATAGCGAATCCAAAAAGAATAGCCCTGCTAATATTAGGGTTGTCTTTAGCCTCAATTACTTCAAAACCAGCCAGGGTTACAAACTGCCCAAAGTACACATTCAATCCTTCTATAGGCATAACCTGAATATAAGCCTGATAAGGAGATACAACATCTGAATCAATACCTGATGGATTAAGAAGATCCGCCTGGTCTCCAAACAGTATATCTGCCCTGAAACCTAAATGATCCATAACGGTTCCATCTGCTGTAGGTGTTTTTTCAAAAGTAAGTGTAAAGGCGTTTAACTGAAATTCATTATCATCCGGATATAGTGACCTGGCTCCAATTATACCACTATCTGGTTCATTGAAGCTGTATTGATATGTACTATCCACATAAAAACCTACACTAATTGACTCAAACATCTTTAGAAGACCCGATACATCGGCATCTTCTTCTGCTTTAGCCTGACTTATAGCAAGCGTGCCTACTGCAAATACAACTGCTAAAAACATCGAGAGTATTTTACTCATCTCTTAACTCCTCCTTTAAATTTATTTAAGGAGCATCTTTTCCTTAAGATGCCCCATTACCGTACTATTTATTCTATCTACCTTCCTTCATATTCTATTAATTAATTTGAAATTTATGTTAAATAAAAACATCGCAAAATTTATCATGTCACTTCACTTCTTTTAAACCAACTTATCAGAAGCAGGTTGGAAATCAGCATAGCTTTCCATTCCATGTTCACTGATATCAAGTCCTTTCATCTCTTCTTCTTCATCAACACGCAGACCCATAGTAACTTTAATTAAGAAGAAAATAGTAAAGGCACATGCAACGGTGAACAGTCCGTAAGCTCCGACACCCAGCAACTGTATTAGGAAACTATGTTCTACACTGAAAATACCCACTGCTAAGGTTCCCCAAATACCACATACAAGGTGAACTGATATGGCGCCAACAGGATCGTCTATCTTGATCTTATCAAAAGACACCACTGCGATTACGACAATGAGACCCGCTATAAAACCAACTATTACAGAATTCATTGGACTTATAACATCAGCGCCTGCTGTGATACCAACAAGCCCGGCCAGTGCGCCGTTTAAAGCCATCGACAGATCAGGCTTTTTAAATAATATCCAAGAAATTGTAATAGCACCTATAACCCCTGCTGCCGCCGCCATGGATGTAGTAACAAATACTATTGATATAAGCCCAGGATCTGCTGATAATACAGAACCTCCATTAAAACCGTACCATCCAAACCACAGCATAAATACTCCAATTGCCGCCAGTGGCAGGCTATGACCTGGTATAGGCTTCATACCTCCTCTAACGTATTTACCAATCCTTGGACCGAGCAAAAACGCTCCTACAAGCGCTCCCCATCCTCCAACAGAATGAACTAGCGTAGAACCTGCAAAATCATAAAAGCCCATTTGGTCTAACCATCCTCCACCCCATTTCCATGAGCCTGCTATTGTATAAACTACAGCTACAAAAATAGTTGAGAATACTAAGAAACTGCTAAGCTTTATCCTTTCTGCAACTGCTCCAGAAACTATAGTAGCAGCGGTTGCGGCAAACATTGCCTGGAATATAAAATCAGTCCAGTATGTATATCCACCATCTGCATATTCTATTAAACCAGCAGCTCCCTCTGGAGAAGATATGCCAAAACCGGCAAAACCCAATATGCCGTTGAACTCTCCGGGATACATTAAATTAAATCCACAAAACGCATACGTCAGTATGCCAATGGATATTATAAATACATTTTTGAATAGTATATTAACTGTGTTCTTAGAACGTGTAAGACCCGTTTCAAGTGTTGCAAATCCCATGTGCATTATGAATACAAGAAATGTAGCAACCAGCATCCATACATTGTTTGCTACAAAAACAGCGTAAGCACCTGTTGGACCTTCTTCAGCAAATGAACTAACAGTTGTTAGAAGTAAAATAGCTAAAAAGGATGTCAAACATGTGTAAAAAGAACCTATATTAATCGGCAGAAATCTGAACATCTCTAATACCTCCATTAAGTTGCGTTTCGGTACTAGAAGTGCAAAGGGTATGCCAATGTTATCAGCAATACTTAACTTGCTGACATTATTGGATTATTTGATTAAAGCGGATAATTTTCTATAAGATTTTTGAGATATGTTGCTTAATATTTAAGCACCTGTGATAGGATAAAAAGCACAAATATAAATCTTGCTACTGTAAAAATTCATCCAACTGGCTGACTAGGTAGTTTGATAATCAAATTACTCTATAAAATATACCAAATATTTAGATTTCCAGTTCTTTACCCTTTGTTTCAGGAAATGTTAACACAGTTATAGCACCGCCAACTGCAAATAATGAAAGCATTAAAAATGCCGCATGAAAACTACCAGTAGCTTGCGTAAGATAACCTGCTAACGGGGGAGCCAATGATCCAACAAGCCTTCCAACGTTATAGCAAAATCCCTGTGCAGTACCCCTCGCTCGAGTTGGGAATAATTCGGCAAATAGAGCACCGAAGCCTGAGTAAAAACCAGTTCCAAAAAAACCGAGAATAGGGCCAATAATAATAAAAGCTGTGAACCTGCTTATACCAAAGAAATCGGCAATATTGGTTATATATCCAAAAACGAAAACGAGAATTGCTGTAGCAAATAAATAAATAGCAAAAACAGGTCTCCTGCCAAGACGATCAGCTGCCCAACCAAATACGTTGCATCCAAGAATTGCCCCAATATTTATAGGTATGATCCATGCAAACCCCTTTGTTCCAAGACCAATACCACCTTCCTCGACAGGGGCTGCAATAAAACTTGGCATCCAGAAATATAAACCCCAGTATGCGAGCATACAAAAGCTTGTCAAAATGGTGGAAGTGATGGTATTTCTGATCATAGTTTTGCCAAAAATTTGACTTAAAGTAAAACTATCACCACCATTACCTAACTTACCCTCTTTTCTCAATTTCGAGGTTTTTATCCAAATCTCTGGTTCACTTAGATGTCTTCTAATATATAAAATAAGGAATGCCGGCAAAACTCCTACAAAAAAAAGTATCCGCCAGCCTAGATTGATTCCGCTCATCTCACCAAAGAAAGGAACGTTCCATGTAGTTCCTTCCTTAAAAACAAAACCTAAAAACACCGTGGCTAGAACTGCTGCCAATATATAACCTACACCCCATCCACTTTGGACAAGACCAATTCCTTTAGCTCTGTGTTTGTTTGGCCAGGATTCTGCAACCAACACCTCACCAGAAGCCCATTCTCCTCCCATTCCTAATCCAAGAAATATTCGAAATACTAATAACATAGTAACGGTAGAAGCAAAGCCGCTAAGTCCTGTAAAAATAGAGTAAATAAGTATTGTATATGTTAGGGCTTTTACCCTTCCAATATAGTCCGAAATTACTCCAAAAAGAACGCCTCCTGCACCAGAAGCGATTAATGTAGCAGTAAACAACCACCCGACCTGAGAGTGAGTTAAACCAAACACTTTAATAAGACTGCCTGCTGCGAATGCAAAGAGTAACAAATCCATGGCATCCATTGTCCATCCCAAAAAGGCTGCTATAAATGTTTTCCACTGGTAATTACTAATGTCTTTAGTCCATGAGAACAGTCCGGAATCGTTAGTATTATTGTTTGATTGGTTATTACTCATATAGAAATTCCTCCTGCTTTAAGAGGTTACATTAGGTTTTATCGTACTAAATTTGCCCTAAAGTGTCAATGAGTATTATTATTTGAGTTGGTGATGAATCTTTGTCACAAAAATTAATCAAATAATTACAAAATAAATATAGTACAATATTAATATGTTCGAAAAAAATATATACTGATTACAGGAGGTATCCAAAATGAAAGCCTATGAAATAATGACTAAAAACGTTTTATCAGTTGACGAAGAAACCTCTGTCATGGATGCAGTAAAAATAATGGACAAAAATAATATCGGTGCGCTAATAGTGCAAACCCCTCGTCCTACGTTTGGCATATTTACTCAAAGGGACCTACTCACAAGAATAGTTGCTGCAAGAAAAAGCCCTAGAAAAACGAAAATCAAAGAAGTAATGACAGAGAGCACAAAATGCGCTCAGCTAAACGACAGTATAGATGAAATTACGAGACTCATGTATGAAGAGAATGTTAGATATCTTCCTGTAATGGACGGCAGAAGGCTTGCAGGAATCATTTCTACAGATGATCTTTTTAAAACGGTTTTCAGATCGTCTGAGGGATACAAAGAAGAAGTTATTTAAATATATTATTTACATACTTATAAAAATAATATATAAAAAGTTTCCAGCTAATCTTGCTATGCATTTATGAATATGAGCAATTTTGTTAAATCACACGGACTTGGAAACGATTATATAGTAATTGATCCTAACAACATATCATTTGAATTAAATCCTGAAGCAACAAAGCTGATTTGCCATAGAAATTATGGAGTCGGTTCAGATGGCATCCTGCTTTTAACAAAATCAGACACCGCCGATTTTGGTCTACGAATTCTAAATCCCGATGGGAGTGAAGCTGAAAAAAGCGGAAATGGAATCAGGATTTTTGCCAAGTTTCTATTCGATCACGGATATACTGACAATAACAGCTTTAGTATTGAAACTCTGGGAGGTCTAGTAAAAGCGGACTTAGAAATTATTAATGGAAAGGTAGCCATTATAACCGTAGATATGGGAAAGGCCTCTTTTAAAAGTAATGAAATACCGGTAAAAGGACAGCAAAGAGAGGTCATACAAGAAGAAATTAGAGTAAATGGAGATATACTTGAATTCACCGCAGTCACTGTTGGCAATCCGCATTGTGTAATATTTTTTGATGAATTAGATGAAAAACTACTTAGAAAAATAGGCCCGCTATTAGAAAATCATAAAATATTTCCTAATAGGACAAATGTTCAGTTTGCAAAAGTAGTATCATCAAACGAGGTCGAAATATTGATTTGGGAAAGAGGGGCAGGGTATACTCTTGCATCCGGGAGCAGTTCATGCGCTGTAGCAAGCGCTTGTGTTAAAAACAAACTTACTGATTCCAAGCTCTCTGTAATAATGCCAGGCGGCATACTTGATATAGAGGTAAGCAATGACTGGTCGCTCCGTATGAGAGGACCTGCAGAAAAAGTATTTGAGGGAAGTTTTAGCGATGAACTGGTAGAAAGAATAAAATCATTAAATTATCATAAAATCTAAAATTCAACTGCCTCTTAACAATGGAAAGAAAATTATTATCTGCTCAAACTATACTGCCCATAAGTTCAAAACCTATTTACTACTCATCTGTATATCTGGAAAACGGCAAAATTGCTGAAATCGGTCCTACTGATTCTTTACTAAAAAAATATAAAAATGTTAAACATAATGACCTTGGAAAGGGGATCCTGCTCCCCGGATTTATTAATGCTCACACACATTTAGAGCTTGGCTGGATTACTGAACATATCGGAGGCTTTGGTAGCTTTATTGACTGGATTAAGATCATAATTTCTGCAAAAAAAAATCATGCTCCCACTGAAAACCAAATCCGCAATTCTGTAAACAATGGCATAAGACGTCTGATTAAATCAGGCACTACTACTGTGGCTGAAATATCCTCTTTTGAAGGCGTAGATAAAGAACCTTTAAAGAATTGCTTCCTTAGAACAATAGTGTTCAGCGAGATTTTTGACAGACACTCAAAAGATATTAAAAAAATTAAACTCGAAAAGTCCGAGTTGTATGAAGAACGACTATTTCCCCATGCTCCTTATTCATGCTCACCCGACACTCTTTCAAAGGTACACAAATACTGCCTTAAAAATGAGGAGAGCTTTGGAATCCATCTTGCAGAAAGTAAACAAGAAAGCCTTTTTATTAACAACCAAAATAACCATTTTGAAAAATCAATTTATCCGTTATTAGGAAAAGAAAAATTCTCAAGAAAAAAAGCAAGTACACCGCTTGAGTATATGATAAAGAATAAGTTTTTTGACGGGGTACGGGTTTCTGCAGTTCATATGGTTCATGTTTTAGAACATGAACTCCAAATCATTAAAGAAAATGATATAGGAGTTATACTTTGTCCCAGGAGCAATAAGTTTCTAAATGTAGGTCTTCCACCTGCAAAATTGTATAAAGAGCTTGAAAGAATTGGTCTTGGTACAGACGGGGTTTCCAGCAACCTGAATCTGGATATGTTTGAGGAAATCAGTTTTTTCTACCTTACATTCCGCGAAATTATAGGTGAGGAAATGGCACAATTTGCAGTTTACGCAGCAACTTTGGGCGGGGCAAAAGCGCTTTTCATAGAAGACGAGGTGGGAAGCATAGAACCAGGCAAGGCTGCCGACCTTATATTCATAACCCCACAGAATTATTATAAAGACCCTTATTTGACTGTAGTTTCCAGTACAAGAAGTGAGCTTGCATTGTCTATGGTAAATGGAGAAATCCTTTTTTCCCCTATTAATTAAAGTTGATAAATAGACTCTTCGTATACGGTACGCTCCTACAGGGAGAGATAAGAAATAATTTACTAGCTGATTGGCACCTGATAGATACCCTCGAAACTGAAGGCACTTTATATGATACAGACTTTGGATATCCTGCGGCAGATTTTTCAGATAAAAAAGGCAAAATATTCGGTGAGATTTATCACTGTGATAAAGATGATATTGAAGCTAAGCTTCATGCAATAGACCTTGAAGAGGGCGTTAGCAAAAATCTATTTGAAAGAATAATTATAGAATCAAATGGTTTAAAATTCTTTGCGTATAATATTTCCGACAAATTAAGGTCTACTAAGAACTCTTATTCTCAAATTATTTCAGGAAACTGGAGAAAGTACGGTTCTATCACTCCAAACAATATCTCGTCATTTGCTATAAATTTTGAGAAAACTCAATCAAAAAGATATAGAGTGTTTCCCGCCAGTGATTTTAGTTCATTTGTATATATTAAAGGAGACAAACCCATACTAATCGTTTCATCTCACGCAACGGCTCATAAAAGAGAAGGTAAATTAAAATCCCAGGAAATATATACAGGGGCAATCAGCGTGATTCTGAATTCGGTATCGGGGGTTCACTCATTGTATACAATCTATGCATCGCAATTTGACTCGAATTACTGCGAGACTACAGAATTAAAGCAATACATAGGAAAACTTGTCAGCAGATATAAAATTAAATTTGTTCTGGACATTCATGGAACCGGGTCATACAGGAAATTCGACATTTATCCCGGCATTGGAAAGACCGATGAATTTCTTAATGGATACAGATTTCTAATGACTGATTTGGAAAAGGTTTTAAATGAAAACAATATCAAAATTGGAGGCACTGATGTATTTCCAGCCTACAGGCAGCACACTGTATCCAGGTTTGCAAATTCTGAATTAGGAATTGCAGCTATGCAGATTGAAATAAATAAA
>Ga0209988_10002125_pt1 | contig 13050 bp, 13 predicted proteins | sample N075metaG_FD_183115 | JGI IMG/M metagenome (GOLD analysis project Ga0209988, IMG submission 183115) | Deep subsurface microbial communities from Kermadec Trench to uncover new lineages of life (NeLLi) - N075 metaG (SPAdes) (version 2) | ecosystem: Environmental > Aquatic > Marine > Ocean trench... | reverse complement strand
ACTCACCCTAATGTGATGGTACAGGCTGGTGAATACCAGCTTGCGATCCTTACGGGCCTTTTCGCCTATCCGTGTCAGGTTTGTGCTCACCGCTTTATCACTCCTTGCATAGCGTCGATGTTTCTCCTTGCACGGTCAACCTTCCGTGGGGACCTTCGCTCTGCGGTCGTTAGTCGCTTCATCGCTAGGCCGTTGCGGCACACCGGTCCCCATCACTTGCGACGCGGCCATCCCGAACCCTCTTTTTACATTGGACGCGGTACTCGGGCATGGTGCGGTCGATTGCCCAAGAGCCCTGGTAACGTCGCTCGCCTGGTTACTTGCCTGTCTTTGTGCAGCTCGATGCTGTCTGGGACCCCGGGGTGTCGGCTTTGCGCTCGTCTATTACGCGCTCACCTCTTGGCCTGCGCCCGCATGGAAAGGATCGGCACGTTCCCAAAATAAGGTTCTCGGGGCTTTGGGTCAGATTCAGGGCATACACCCTTCACCTCGCTGCTCTCGTTTATCCTCCCTCTTGCTTTCGCTTTCAGTCGTTACACTACTGAGCGGCTGACTAGGCCTTACTCAGGGGGGCCTAACCGCTTTCGCGGGCTCCCCCTAGACAGGCAACCATTGCCAGGTTACCCCATACCGCCTTTGCCAATGGGCTCGAGGATCTCATAGTGCGCAAGTTTGTGACCGGCTTCGAGTGACACGACCCGGCGATGTTACGACGATGGCGGACGGTGGGCAACTAGCGACTATGGGTCGGTGGGGACTAGGCGCTTGAGCTCCGGGAACCAGTTCACGACAATGCGGATCTCCTGGTGAGCGGCTTCATCGGGATTGGGCTCGATGATCAAGAAGCGGCCGTCGGGCGCAACATCGTAGTTGGCCACGGCGCCTTCGAGTGGCCAGTATCTGTCGAAAATCTCTCGAGGCCGGCCGGGTGTGAAGACGGGTCGGGTCTCTATACCTACGGCCATCATGCTTGTCCTCTCGATGTAATAGAGCTCGTGGCCGTCCCGCGCCCATCTCGGTTGGTTGCCGCCGTTCGTCGAGATTTGCGACTTGCCGCCCGGGCCGGGGAACGCCGTCACGTAGACTTCGTGCCGACCCGATTCGTTCGAAGTGTACGCGAGCCAGCTTCCGTCAGGCGAGAAGACAGCCTGTCCCTCGTCGGCGTCAGTGGCAAGAAACGGCTGGGTCGGCGGATTGGTTCCGGGATCGTATAGCCAAACGTCCGAACGGAAGCCTGCGAACTTCGTGTAGGCAAGTGTCACACCGTCGGGTGTCCAAGATGTGGGCAAAACGAGTTCGTAGAGCTCACCACCCTGGAACAGGGCCTCAGGGATCTCGCTGCCATCGACGGCCACCGAAAATATCTCGTTCGAGGCGCTGAAGGTGATGCGCCTACCGTCCGGTGTCCAGATCGGCGCATAGGCCGCACTCTCCTCGAGGAAAGTAAGTCGCGTGAGGGTGTCCCTCATCAGATCGAGCGTCCATAACTGTTGTAGGCCATCGCCACCAACGGCGACGGCCAGCCGACGCCCATCGGGAGAGAGACTCGGATCGATATAGCGCTCGACGTTCTTTGAAGAGGGATCGGGCTCGCCGCCAGGCTCGAGCCAGATGAGGCGGCGGGCAGGCCGGCCGCCGAGGCCCGGAACGTGCACGAGCACTCCATTGTCCGACAAGTCGTAGAAATCTCCCAATCCCCACTGCCGCCCTTGGATCCCTTCCAGCACGGGCACCGCCGTTCCTTTCGGTTGGAGACCTCGGGAATCGAATGCCACCGCCATCAATTTTCCGGAGTGGGCGTAAAGCAGATGGCCAGAGGGAGCGTAGGTGGGTGTATCCCCCGACTCGACAAGCAAACTTCGATCTCCGGAGGCAGGCTCGAGGAGAAAAACGCTTGTGGTCTGAGCTCGGTCGTATGCGGCGAACAGGACCGCATTGGAGCCAGGAAGTGTCACGGGTGAAAAATGCACGAACTCGTTGGCCTCGAGCTTGGTGACCGACTCGGTAGGGCCGCCGCCGGCAGGCACTCTCCAAATCTCTCCCGGCATGGACCGCAAGAAGTAGATGAAATTGTCCTTGGTCCAAGCACCTCCGCCACCGAAGGGAGCTTCGCTCAGCTCGACGAGCGGCGCACCTTGTATCGATACCTTCTTGAGTTTTCCGCTCGCGAAGAAACCGATCCAACGGCCGTCGGGAGAAAAGAACGGTGACGAAGCACCTTCGGTGGCTGCGAGCCTGCTCGCACGAAACTCGTTCAGCTCGAGCGAGTACAAGTGTGTATCACCCGACTCGAGATCCCGGGCAACGTAGGCGATGCGCCTCCCGTCTCGCGCGATCGCAAGGCCAGCGCTGTAGACGTCGGTGGGAAAATCCATTCCCTGGGGAAGCCGATGCGAGAACCTGAGCGTCGGGCTATCGGGCACAGCCGGACGAAGGACCCACATCAAGAAAGCGGCGAGGGCGGAGGCCAAGAGCATGGCAACCGCCACTCCAGCTCGGCTGTGCCTGGAGGTCATCGCACCTGGAGCGTGACCCCGGCTCCGATTCGGCCGACGCGTCCTCGATCGCGAGCCGTGCGTCTCCAATGTCTCTCAGCCGATGCGCCAGGTTCTTTCTGAGACAATGCCGCAACAGATTGCGGATCGCCGTTGGCAGATTGCCCGGTAGTGCCGACCAGTCCGGCTCCTTGTGAATGATGGCCGCAAGAAGGTCGGTGACCGTCTCGCCCTCGAAAGGGTTCTCGCCGCTGAGGGCCTCGAAAAGGACAGAGCCGATGGCCCAGATGTCCGCCTTCTTGTCCACCGGCTTCCCGCGGGCTTGTTCCGGGCTCATGTAGGCGGCCGTCCCGATAATGGCGCCGAGCGCCGTGCCCCGAGTGAGAGTCGGTGATTGAGAGGCGCCCGCATCGGTGGCGTCCTCATCCGCCATGGCTTTGGCAAGGCCGAAATCCAGAATCTTGATTCTGCCGTCCGGAGTCACCTTGATGTTGGCGGGCTTCAGATCCCGATGGACGATGCCTTTTTCGTGTGCTGCTTCCAGCCCTTCGGCGATCTGCAGGAACAACGGCAGCACTTCCTGAACGGCGATAGGACCTTTCGCCATGCGCTCCGCCAGCGTCTCGCCCTCGACCAGCTCCATGATGAGAAACAGCTGTCCGTCATGCTCCTCGAGACCGTGCAACGTCGCGATATTCGGGTGATTTAGCTGAGCGAGGAGTTTGGCTTCCCTCTCGAACCGCGCCATTCGCTCCTTGTCGCGAGCGAACTCCTCCGGAAGAACTTTGGTCGCCACATCGCGGCCGAGCTTCGTATCGCGGGCGCGATAGACCTCACCCATCCCCCCTTGCCGATGGCGTCCACAACCTCGTACTGGCCAAGGCGGGTTCGGGCATCGTTAGTTGTCCGTCGGGACTAGGCGCTCGAGCTCTTCGAACCAGTTGAGCACGACGTGGATCTGTTCCGCTCCTGTTGACTCCGTCGCGCCGGCCCTGCGAATCATCAAGAACCGCTCGCCGTCTGGGGAAACATCATAATACGGCATCCACCGGTTGGTCTCGAATTCTCCTCCTGACTCGAACAGCAGTCGAGGTAACGAGGCAGCGGATGGCTCGGCTCCCACCTCAACCACCATCATCTTGTTGCCGTTGCGATAGAAGAGCTCGGTACCGTCCGACGACCACACGGGCTCGCTCCCGCCGCGTATGGATATGGGTGCCCTGCTTCCCGATCCCGAGTCCGGTGATACGTAAACTTCGTTCTGGCCGGACTCATCGGAAACGTAGGCAAGCCATCCACCGCCCGGGCGAAAACGCGCTTGTCTTTCATAGAACGTCGAAATCCTGAAAGGGAAAGGGTCAGCATCCAGCGGTAACAACCAGATGTCTCTGGCTCTACCACTTGTGCCGTCTGGGGGCAGCTCCTGAAAGGCGAGGACCTGGCCGTCGGAAGACCATGAGTCGAGCCACTGATCGCCTGGCCGACTAAGAAGAACACCTCCTTCGCCACTCCCATCCGTTCGCTTCCAGTACAGGTCCGTATTGCCCGACTTGTTGGAGGAAAAGGCGATCCGCGTCCCGTCGGGCGACCAAGCTGGTCGAATGGTTTGAGGCCCGTCGGTCGTGAGTCGGATGCGCGTGCCGCGCTCGAGCTCGTAGACCCATATGTCGGCGTTGCCCTCCCGCGTAAGAATTCCAACGGCCAGCCGTCTCCCGTCGGGCGAGAGCCGAGGTGCCATGTAGTTTGCCCGATCGTCCACTGCCGCCGTAACTCGCCCGGAGCGATCCACCCATACGAGCGTTTCCGGTGCAGAGCTTGGGACGTAGGCGAGCGATCCATTGCCCGAGAAGCTGAATCGCGCCGTGACGCCCGCACCTGGCTGGCTTACAACTTCGACTATCGGAACCGGGCTTCCCGACCTGAAGCGGATCGATCTCGAGAGGAACGGCCATCAACGTCCCGTTCAGCGCATAAACCAGATGTCCTGTCGGGACATAGTGGCCGTCCGTGCCGTCCCCGACGAGGATTTGCCGCTCGCCCGTCACGAGCGATTGCACAACGACTTGAGCTTCGTTCCATCGGAATGCAGGTACTCGTGAAAAGAGAATCGCTTCTCCATTCGGAAGCAATTGTGGTTCAACCAGCCAATGGATGCCGTCTCCCGCAACCAGGACCTGAGCAACGCCCCCACTGGCGGAGACCTGCCAGAGACCTTCTTCACGTCTTGAAAAGACGATCGTGTCGTCGCGGCCCCAGCTCGCTCCTCCGGAGCCGCAGTCTCGATCGCATAGGGTTATAGGTACGCCGCCTGCGATTGAGATCTTCTTCAGCATGCCGCCAGCCCGATAGCCTATCCACTCCCCGTCGGGAGAGAAGAACGGTTCGGACGCACCCTCATCAGTCCCGCGGATACGAGTAGCCTGCAGCTTGTCCATGTCACGGAGATAGAGCTCTTCGTTCGCAACGTAAACAATTTGGCGACCATTTGGCGACAGAGCCAACGATCTCCGATGTATGACATTCTCGAGTTGTTGGGTGGGGGGCAGCGATATCGCGAATCGGGTAGGTTGTGTCGCTGCAGGCGTCGTCGTGGGACGACGCATCACAATGCCCAAAAGAAGAGCCGCGGCGATCGTTCCCATCGCGAAGCCTATTGTCAGATGAGTGACTTTTCTCGGCGCGGAATCTCTGGAAGGCTCCACCCCTGCATGAACATCGGCTTCGGCAATCCACTCCAGTTGCCTTCGCACGTCGCCTGCGGTCTGCCATCGATCAACAGGATCTTTTGCCAGACAGGTCTCGACGACATGGTCGAGCACGGCTGGCGACAAAGGCTTGTGTTCTGAGACGGAAGGCGCCTTGGACGACATGATGGAGGTGATCAAGCTCGCCTGGCTTTCGCCCTCGAACGCTTTCTTGCCGGTCAGCATTTCGTAAAGCACGGCGCCGAAGGCAAAGATATCAGCGCGGGCGTCTGCGGTCTTTCCTTCCAGCTGCTCCGGCGCCATGTATTGGAGCGTTCCGATGATGGCTTGTTCTTTCGTGAGGTCCCTCTGCTTGGTGGGCGCGTCGGAGGTTCCGGGCTCCGCCTCGGCCGCCAAGACCTTGGCTAGACCGAAGTCGAGAAGTTTATCCCCGACTTCGTCAGCATCGCATTGCCTGGCTTCAGGTCCCGGTGAACGATGCCCGCTCGGTGCGCGCTGTCCAGTCCGTCCACGATTTGAATCCCGTACTCGAGCGCCTTGTCGAGAGGCAGCGCTCCGCGCTTGAGCCTGTCCGCGAGCGTCTCGCCCTCGATGTACTCCATGACGAGGAAGTCGATTCCCTCGTGCTGACCGATATCGTAGAGCGTGCAGACGTGTGGATGATTCAGCTGGGAGATCGCTTTAGCCTCACGCTCAAAGCGTTGCCTTCGCTCGGGGCTGGCAGCGAGATGTTCAAGCAGGACCTTGATGGCTACCGTCCGGTCGAGGCGTGGGTCGTTGGCTTTGTAGACTTCGCCCATTCCTCCCTTGCCAATGAGCGAGACGATTTCATACGGGCCGAGGCGGGTTCCGGGGGTGAGGGACATGCTTACTCCTGCACGACGTCCATAACCCAGATGTCGCCCAAGTCATCCTGCCATGTGAAGTAGAGATACGAGCCGTCCGTTGCCGACGCGCAGACCGCATCCATGGATCCTCGTCCTCCTGTGAGATCGGCCACTGGATACTCGCGACCATCGTCCAATGCTAACGCCCACAAGCTGTCGGCGCGCTCTCTACTACCGTTGAAATACATCACTTTGCCATCGGGCGACCACGAAGCATCGGACCTGGGCCCTTGAGTGAGGCCCTCAGCTTCACCCCCCGATACAGACACTCGCCAGTGTCGCCCTTCGGAAACAAAAACCAGCGACTGACCGTCCGGCATCCATGCCGCCATTGCATCGCTGGCCGGTCGGTCCGTCACCCCCCGGGGCTCACCGCCTGCCGCGTCGACGACCCATACGTCGCGGTTGCCGCTCCGATACGAGTCGAAAGCGATGTGCTGGCCATCCGGTGACCACCTGGGATAGAGCTCGGCAGCTGGATGCGACGTCAACTGCCGCGCCGGCCCCCCCGAAGACGGCATGACCCATACGTCCCGGTTCCCGCTCCGGTACGCAAAAAAACACGATCTCGGTAGCGTCGGGAGACCAGCGTGGGTTCCAGTCCGGTGTGGGGTCGACCGTTCTGGTTACGTTCTACCAGTATCGCGCCGGTACTGAGGAATCGAGTTACCTGCCAACCTCGAGCGGAGTTGGTGTGAGATAATGAGATCTAGAGAATTGCGATGTCCGAACCGATTATCATCGAGATTGACATGCCCGCCGACCGTGAGCGGTTTACTTTGCCGCTCGGCGTGAAGCATCGGCTCGACGCATTGCTGGATCGACAGGATCGAGGCGATCCGCTCACACCCGATGAGCGGAACGAAGCAGAGGGACTGGTAGATCTTGCAGAGCTTCTCACGCTACTCAAACTGCGCGCAAAGAGGGTCGCCAAGAACGTCTCCGATTCACCGTGAGAGCGAGCTCCGTATCAACTGACTTACGCCGACTCACCATCAAGAGAGCGGCGAATCGATGTGAGTATTGCAAGCTCTCGCAACTCGGGCAAGAAGCAACCTTTCACATCGACCACGTGAGACCCGTCGCAGATGGTGGAGAACCCGTCGCCGACAATCTAGCGCTAGCTTGCGTGTCATGTTCTCTGCGGAAAGGCGCTCGAGTCACGGTGACCGATCCGGAAACCGAGAACACAGTCTCTATTTTCAACCCACGCCGCGATGAGTGGAACCACCACTATCGTTGGGAAGGAGTTGTTCTCCTAGTCTAGGTGCGGCTGGTCGAGGAAAAGCCACACCTGCTCGAGCGCGCTGAACAGACTAGCCCATCGCCCCGAGACCGTTACACGAGCGGAACAGATGAAGATGATTCGAGACGGTCTGAACCGTCTTGGGTTCGAGGTGATAAAGGGAGCCGAGTTCTACCAGCTCGCCAAGCGGCTCGGAGGCTCAAGGTACGTGAAGGTTGACTTCCTCGGCGAGCCGCTCGGTCAGTACGAGGATCCGTCACGCGTGAAGGTCGACTCCCGTCGAGTCAAACCCAAACCAAGCGTAGGCCTCCACGCGCATCGCTCCGCCGAAGCAGTCGCGTACGACCTCGAGCCCATTGCAGTCTCGCTCACTGGAACTCGGTCGATCGGGGAGGAAGCAGTGTACGTGGCACCGATTCCGCAAGCGTTTAGCTACCTGATGATGAAGCTCTTTGCCTTCCTGGACGGACGACCAGCCTTGGCACCTGCCTCGATAAGGACGTCAGTCTCCACATCGATGACCTCAATACCGTACCTCTTGCAGTCCTGCTCCGAGAACGCCTCAACGGTCGCAAGCGTCTGCTTGAGTACGTAGATTTTGCCGACATGGGCCGAAACGAGTGTGAGAACGGAAATACCACTCGCTAGTTAGTTAGTCGATGAGTACGTCAGCGTCCGACGAGAAGAAACTCGCGCACGTCCGTCAACTAGCGGCCCAGGAGCTCGAGAGCGCTCGCATCTCTTGGCGAGAAAGCTTCAAGATCTCGGCGGCTCGGTTCAGCGATATTGAGTTCTTCTCCAAGGCTAAACGTACGAGCCGTGAAAGACGATCCTGGATGAAGTCGGTTTCTGAAAGACCGTCGGGCTCTCCCGATCGGCTCCAGTCCAGTCGGAACTCTCCCTGCTCCAATTTCTTAGGCTCATCGACTTTCCGTAAGGTGGAGCTAAAGTGTTGTTTGTGTTGAACCTGGAAAGCCTTCCACACTTTTTTCGACTCGCGCCCAGAGTCGACGAGTCGATGCAGGACAGTCTTGTAGCTCACGCGAAACATGCGTTTCACTTTGAGCACGCGCATCAGCAAGGACAGCCCACGAGTCTGCTCCCATTCTGAATCGAATCCCGGCGCGGGCATTAGGAAGTAGCTCGCGAAGCGGTCAGCGTCGCGTTCCTCCTGATCCCTTTCCTCTGAGCTACCGCGGTCGTACGCGTCTCTGTGGAGGAGAATGTGGCCCAGCTCGTGGGCGGCGGTGAATATCCAGCGCTCGACGGAGATCCGATCCCAGGTGTTGACGACAACCGCCGGGCCGCCACCGTTCGGGGCAACGCTGAGACCAAAGAACGCATCGGTCTTCTTGTCCAGAAGCAGGACTCTGACGCCGTTGTCCTCGAGAAGTCCGCAGATATCGCGGATCGCGTCTTTTCGATCGAGACCTAGATGCGCCCGAGCCTCGCTGGCCAGATCCTCCTCAGAGAGATCGCGGCCGACGAGCTCTTCCAATACAAAGGGCTCGTAAAGACCAAGCTCTGATTCCAACCATACATAGGACTGAAGCCAGGTAGAGACCTCTGCGAGAATCTGCTGTCTGGTATTCACGCGTTTCTTCGCTCGAAAGCGAACACCAGCCAGCGACGCTACTGAAGACACAAGTTCCCGAAGGTCCGCGCGAAGGGCTTCGGCAAGATAGGCCAGAGTGTCTGCGCGAGGTTCAACCTCGCCGCGCTCGATCTTCCCGAGCGCAACTCGCGAGATTCCGGCCTTCTCGGACAAAGCAGCTTGGGTCAGACCCCGGTCCGAGCGAAGCCTTGCCAAATTAATAGAAATAGTCGAGTTGCCTGACATAGAGCACCTGCACAAATTTAGAGTCGTTCATGTTATGCTTATTTACCGTTATTGTCAGAAAGTAACTATAGGAAAGTAATATGGACTTACCCGGAGACGAGCAGTTCCGAGAACAGCTCGAGTCAGGCGAGCGGGACAGGTCAAAAGTGGACCAGTGCCTGACCGCCGCTGATAGGTGTAGCTAAGATCGACGCAAAGTCGATCAGCGCCTGCGAATCGAATAGTGTTCAAGTCGTTTTTGCCGCCGGCAACGATGAGAGCGAGGTTCAGCCTCCACAGGAAAGTCTCGAAGGGCGGCAGGCATGCTGGGAAGCCCGTCCCACACCGGTAGAGTACAGAGAACGTCTTTTTGCCCGAGGGCGACACCCGTACTGAAAAGCCCGGCAGGTTAGCGTCAAAATATTCCGATCGCTTGCCGTCGCTGGGGCGTAGCTCTCTCAGGGTTTTCGCCGTGAGCTCGATGATCGGCATCCCATAGGTCTAGGGTGCCGGCAACCTCCCTCGCAGCGTTCTCTGTCTTTTCCCCCCCCCGGATATCGGGGCCAAAGCCTTTGACAAATGGCGAAAAAGGCGCGTTAATAGAAGTATCGAAACAGTTTAGGTCCTTTAGCCCCGGGCGTAGCGTCCGGGTGAAGTTTTTTGGGTATCCCTGTGCGCAGCGATTTGCGGCAAACGAGCCTCTCCACCATCTTGCGCCACCTCTATTCGGAGCGCAGGAGCGGGATTCTGCACGTCTCGCGACATACCATTCAGAAACGCGTGCACTTACGCGAGGGGGCTATCATCTTCGCGGATAACGGCGACGCTGAGTCCACTCCGAGCCGCGAACGCGCCCAGGAGATCATGTTCTCCCTGTTCACGTGGACGTCGGGCGACGTGGTGTTCGAGGATTGGGAAACCAACATCAGCGAAGCGCTCGCTTTCGAGTCGCTAACGGCCGAGCTCATCCTTGAGGCCACCCGGGCCATCGACGACGACGAGATCCTGGGTCGCCTTCTCGGAACTCAGGAAAGCATCTTCGCCTGCACACAGACGACGGAGCTTCCGCTCTTCAAAATGCGCCTATCTCCGGCTGAAAGCAGCGTGCTCACCTTTGCGAGGCAGCGCAAGCAGTTCCAGAGGTGGGATCTTCCCCGCGTTTCCGGCGAGTTGCCGTTGATGCGCGCGCTCAACACGCTCGTCTCGGTCGGGCTTCTCGAGATCAGGGAAAAAGTAGAGCTGCCGGAACCGGAGCCGCCACCGATGCCGGAGCCGCCACCGATGCCGGAGCCGCCGATGCAGCAGCCAGCGCCCCCGCCCGCACAGGTCGTTTCGTCGACGCCCGAGCCGGCCGCTCCCACCTCAGCCGCAGAGGAAACGTGGAGTCCGGCTCCGGTTCCCGACGCACAGATACCCGCTCCAGCCGCGCCGGCGCCGTGGAGTCCCGACCCGGTCCAGTTCCCAGACGGCGCCGCATCACTGACGCCAGAGCCCCACGGGACCGCTTCGCCACCGGCGCGGGACGATGTCGAGAAGCTACTCGATGCTTATGAGAACAAGCGAGCGCGTGAGACAGGCCGGCACCTGCCGCCTCAGCATCCAGCGCCCACACCGACGCCACCCAATCCCCCGATGCACAACCCCGCTGTCGACGAACCCCAGTTCCAAACGATGTCCGGAGCTCCTTCACCAGTCGCGAACGAGCCCCAGCCTCCACAGGTCTACGAACCGACTCCACCGCCGGCCGGACCAGATGAAACACCGCTCCCGACGACATCGCTGCCGCCCCCGAGTCCCGTGCAGCAGCCTGCGGCCCCGAAAGTACGGTTGTCGGAACGACTCGGAGCACTGATGCCAAAGGGCAAAGGTCGCGTCATTGCGGCGTCCGTCGCCCTCGGCCTGGCCGCCCTTGTTGCGGTCTGGCTCGTGTGGGGTGGAGACTCCGGCTCCGAGCCTGATCCCGTCGTCTCGGCCTCGACCAAAGAGCCGCCGCCGGAGCCGCCACCCGAGCCTGCGCCGCCGCCGGATGAGCCCGAGGATACGTCCGAGTTCCTCGAAGCCGATCTTTTTTACCGCGCGAACGTCGCCTTCGGTGAAGAGGATTACGAGCAAGCGAAGATCGAGCTCGAGGCGCTTCTGGGGTTGAAGCCCGAGTTCAAGGCCGCGGAACTTCTGCTGGACAAAGTGAATCTAGAGCTCGAGCCGCCGGAGCCAGAGCCGGCGCCGAAACCCAAGCCGAAGCGGAGGCCCAAGCGGAAGACCGCGCGCAAGCCCCCTCCGCCACCGTCGGTCGAGCCCACCGGCCCCGATCCCGCCGAGCTCTTTGCCGAGGCGCAGCTCGCCTTCGGGCAAGGCGACATCGAAACGGCGGAGGCCAAGCTCGAGGAGCTTCGCGCCCTCGACCCGTCCTATGCACAGGCTGCCGAGCTCGTCGCCGAGCTCGCGCATGCGCGGTGGTTGGCCAAGCTGCCTCTCTCCTATTCAGCGAAACACGACCACAAATTTGGAAGCTGCGACGGCGTCATCACACTCAACGCCGATGGGATCGGGTTCACTTCGGAGTCTCACTCGTGGTCGTGGCCATTCGCACAATTAGCAAGAACGGAACGAAGAGACTCGAAGCAGTTACGGATCGTAACGACCCGCAAGAAGAAGTTCAACTTCGATCTCCGGGATCCCATCCAGCTCGTCGACTGGTCGAAATTCTTGAACCTCGCGAACTGACGACGGCTAGAGGTAGCGGCTTTCGAGAATGCCGCGGTGGTGCAGCTCGTGGCCCACGATGAGATAGGCGAGCGCGCGCACGGTGAACTCGCATCCACTCCCCATCCCGCGACGCGACCACATCGCATCGTCGAGGCCGTGGAAAAACGCGAGGTTCGATTGCCGCACCGCGCGTAGCTCGTCCACGAGCTCTTCCATAGAACGGCTTCCCGCATTCGAGCTTCTCGCATAGTCGTCCTGCTCGAATCCTGGAAGTTGCGCCGGGTCTTCGCGGGCGAAGCAGTGGGCACGGTAGCCAAACATCCGCTCGGTATCGATGATGTGCCCGACCACTTCTTTGATGCTCCACTTCCCTTCCTCATAGCGGTGGTCTGCTTGCTCGGGGCTCAATGCGGATAAAAGCTCGGTCATGCGCTCGGATTCCGAGCGCATGACCGCAAGGATGTCGCCCTCGGGCACTTGGCTCACGTAGCTCTCGTAGTACGACGCGTACTCGCTCGAGTCGGGACGTGTCATGTCATCTCTCAGTCTGTGTTTCCCCAGAGGCGCTTCAGGACACGATCGCGCCCGCATCCACGCCGATAGAGCTTGTAGCGGAAAGCGTGCCTCTTGTAGTAGTCCTGATGATAGTCCTCTGCACGATAAAACGTCGTCGCCGCCTCAACCTCGACCACGACCGGCTTCGGAAGCCTTCCTGAGACCTCGAGCTCACGCTTCGACGCTTCGGCGAGCTTTTTCTGCTCTTCATCGTGATAGTAGATGCCGGGTCGATATTGCGAGCCGCGGTCGCAGAACTGCCCCGCCTTGTCGGTCGGGTCGACGTTCACCCAGAATATGTCGAGAAGCTCCTGGTAGCTGACCATGGCAGGGTCGTAGACGATCTGAACGGCTTCGGTGTGTCCGGTGTGGCCGGAGGAAACTTGCTCATAGCTCGGGTTGTCGAGTTGCCCGGCGGTATAGCCCGACGTCGTCGAGTGGACACCGTCGAGCTTGTCGAAAGGCGGCTCCATGCACCAGAAGCAACCGCCGGCGAACGTCGCTTTTGCGAGCTCGGGCTTGTCTTGCGGCGCCAAACCCAGCAGCATGAAACTCAATGCTAGTGTCGTTAACTTCATCATTTCACCTAGGTTCTGAGAGGCGGCAGGTCTTCCCCGTCGGGCCCGCCGGGAACGAA
>Ga0209988_10002124_pt1 | contig 13058 bp, 17 predicted proteins | sample N075metaG_FD_183115 | JGI IMG/M metagenome (GOLD analysis project Ga0209988, IMG submission 183115) | Deep subsurface microbial communities from Kermadec Trench to uncover new lineages of life (NeLLi) - N075 metaG (SPAdes) (version 2) | ecosystem: Environmental > Aquatic > Marine > Ocean trench... | reverse complement strand
CCAGTAGCTAAATACTCTAATAGGTTTAACAAACCTGCGACTCACACAGACCGCAAGAAAGCGGTAAAGCGTGGTGCGCGTCCCAAACACAAAAAGAACTATAATGCCTAAACTGACTTTCGGGGAATTGGTTAAAAGCCAAATGCAAGACCCATCTAATGATGTGGTCAAGGCAGGAGAGTATGTGATTCAGTTTGGAAAGCATAAGGGCATGAATTTGTCTATGCTGATGGAAGAGCAAGACGGTTATTGCCTATGGTTACTCAAGCAAGATGAATCCCAGAATCCAAAATTCAATGATGCAGTTCATCATCTGAAAGTTCTTCTTATAGCTGCTGATCATGTTGATACTGACAATACTGTTTTTGAAGGTGGTGTGATTGATCTTGGAGCAGAGAACAAGTTAAAGGATTACCATGCTGATAATTTGATCATTGATAAGGGAGTAGTGAAGGTGGACGGGGTTGAAGTAATTGATGGGGATATTATGGTTCTCAATATTGACTCTGGAAAAACCAAACCTGTTGTGGGTTTAATGATGGGTACTGTCACTGATCTTATGCATCAAGTAGATCAAGGATTGACTTTTGATTTTTCACATGAAGATATAGATGTATGGTTGGGGTTGGTAAGTCAAGTTGAGTTGGGGGTTAATCATTTTGTTATTATTGAAACCCAATATAAATTTGATGAATCTCATGCACAAAAGATTAAAATGGTAGTGTCTGATTTGAAAAAACTGAAGGGGGTGTTTTAATGCCTAAGCTACTTAGTAAATTACATACGGGAACGGTAGAGCATACAATTATTTCTCTACTGACTCTTTGCCCCAAGTGTGATGCCTCATCTGATGTTCATGATAATGGAGATTCATTCCATGTTGAATGTCCCAAGTGTGGGGTACAGGGGTACAGGTATGAAACCGAAAAATTAGCAGTGAGGGATTTTAGAAACCATTATGGTATTCGGAAAATTAAAAAAATTGCGAGTTAGAAAAGTGTCCAAAGTAATTGATGAATCGGTGGTTACTGACATCTTGATTAAGCATTGGAAAAGGAATGACAGTGCAATGAATTACTTGAACAAGAGATTTCCTGCGGGGGATGCAACAGGAGATTTCTTGAAAAGCATCATTCAACTACGATGATGAAAGTTGGAAAAAGTATTTCACTGAAGTACACCAATAATATTGTAGCTACTGAAGTTGGTCTTCATTGGGACATGCGGTTAATGAATTTAGCCCTTCATGTTTCTGGGTGGAGTAAAGACCCAAGAACAGGAGTGGGGGCAATCATTGCAAACGGCAAACGGGAAATCGATATTGGATACAATGGATTCCCAGAAGGAATTTCAGATTTGAAAGAACGGTTGGATAATTACGATCTGAAACATCAGTTGATTATTCATGCTGAAAAAAATGCAATGGATAATTCAACTCGTAACTTGGTGGGCAGAACTTTGTATGTCACATACCCGCCTTGCGTACCTTGCACGGTTAGTATCATCAGTAGAAAATTGGGAAGGGTGGTCTGTTTGAAATCTTCCCCAGAGAAAATGAAAAAGCATCATGTGGATATTGAACTTTCCAAAGAACTTTTTATAGAGGCGAAAATTAGATTCGATATATTTGACTAGGAGGTAAAATGTTTAAATCGAAAATTGCGGGACTACGGGCAAAACTTAAAAGGTCATTCAGGGTTATGGCAGACAGTTATCTTGTTCTACATTACCCAGAAGAATTTAAAAAAATACATGAACTGAGATTAAATCATAACCAATTTAATTCTAAGGATGCATCCAAGTTAATTCGGACTGACAAGTTTTGTTATTGGGCAGCAGATAACGGGACAAGTATCGATGCACAATATCCGGTGGTTATAGATTTTGAAAATGACTTGCTGTATCTGGCAAAAAATTTAAGCGAAGATGATCTTGTTGGACTGGTTAAAGTTGCGGCTGATGATATGCGGAATGGCAAATGTCATTTTCCTTTTGAAGATATGCTTATCCATGTTGGGGCATGTGAAACCCCTGATAGTAAAGTTCTTGAAGATGTGTGCATTCGTATTCGAAATGTGACTAAAAATTATATTATCGAAGTAGATGAACAAGTAGATCAAATGATTGAGATTTCAATGATGCATACTATTCAAGATAAAGATTATGAATTTTCAAATAATCAAACTGATATTTATATGGCAAGTTGTAAGCCACAGATAATTGAATTGTTTGAAGATGAAGTAGTGTATGAACAGAATTTATTGTGGGACGATAAGATACTAGAGTTTATGTATTTAGCTCTTGGGAGAGACCCCACATTAATTAAAAAGCTTAATGAGGTTGCCGAAGTTTCGATGATGACCATCGTATGTTTGTTCCTGTTTTTCTACAGACACCAACGGGTTTATTATAAGGAAGTAGAAATTCCTATAGGCATAATCAAGAAAAGAAAAAAGAGAAGTAAGACTCCATACACTAGTTATTTTGTGAGCAGCATAGGAGATTTTACGAAGACCATTTACACGGAAAGTAGACCTTCAGAAAATCCTGTGAGTGGGGTTGCTATGCATGTTCGAAGGGGGCATTATCAACTCTGGCCCAACCACAGAAACCTTCCCCACTATCTTCAGAAACGTACTTGGGTTCCTAGTTGTGTTGTCGGAGACCCCAGATATGGAGTTATCATCAGGGATTATTTAAGTGACATGACAGCAGGGGGAGAAGTGACTAAAGAAAAATTGCAGGAAGAAATCAGGGAACGGAAAATAAAACATGACTGATCATCTTTGGATTAGTATAAACAAGGTTGAAGCCTTGACTCAAATCAGGAAGTGGGGAGCTAAGCCCTTGGTTTATAGTTGCCCCCATTACAAGTATTTCAGCACTCATAATCATCCGCTGATTAAACACGATAGCAAGAAGAATCAGTTTTTTGGGTCTGAGGATTATCGAAAATTAATGTTAGAAACAGCTTGACAAATATCTTTACATGGTTCATACTGATAACTCACTTGAAAACTTAGGAGGTTGTAAGTGAATTTAATTAATCTTTTTACATCAGGACAAATTGTTTCCAAGTCTACTGTTAATAGTAACGGTGGCAAAGGTCACAACCTGATTGAAATGAAAAAGGATGGGCTTAACGTGCCTACTGGTCTGGTTATACCCACTGAGGTTTGTAACCAATACCGCAAATCAAATGATGTTGGTAAGGCTCTGATACTTGATCAAGTAATTGATGCAGTTATGGATGCCTTGGACAAACACATCTATCCTGAGTCTGTTCACAAACTTGTTTCTATCCGTTCCGGTGCGCCAATTTCAATGCCGGGAATGATGGATACCCTTCTGAATGTTGGGGCAGGTTACGAAGACTCTGGATTAGCATCTGACCTTAAAGCCGATTGTCGTAGACGTTTTGTTGAAATGTATGCGGATGTTGTTATGGGTCACGAAGGAAAAATTAAAGACCCTGTTAAATGGATGAAGACAATCAAAAAACACATTCCTGAATTGCAGGATGTTATCCGTAATTCAATCGAAGCAGTTTGGAAATCTTTTGATAATGAGCGTTGTACTCACTATAGAAAGATGAACAAAATTCCTAACGATATGGGAACTGCTGTAATTATTCAGTCTATGGTTTTTGGAAACTTCAATGATAATTCTGGTTCAGGAGTTATGTTTACTCGTAACCCTGATTCTGGTGCGAACAAAATCTTTGGAGACTTCCTTACCAATTGTCAGGGTGAAGATGTTGTTGCGGGTCATATCACTGCCCCCCCGATTTCTGAAATGAAAAAATGGAACATCGATCTTTATAATGACCTGATCAAAATTGGTGAAGGGCTTGAAAAGAAAAATAAGGATATGCAGGAAATTGAATTCACTATTGAAGATGGTGAACTGTTTATTCTTCAGACTCGTAATGGTCTGCGGTCTTCGTATGCAGAAATCAGGATTGCTCTTGATCTTCTGGATGAAGGAATTATTGAAGAGTTGGGTGAAAGAATAACTGATGGGACTTTTATGAAACTTAGGGTTCCTGTTCTCCCCGCTGATTTCAAAAAGAAAGCCATTGCAAAAGGTATTGGTTCGGGTTACTTCGCTACAGGTAAAGCTGCTTTTTCTGTTAAGGAAGTTATGGATTCTAATGAGCCTACAATTTTGGTTGCTGAAGAAACTACCCCTGATGATATTAAGGCAATGGAAAAAGCTGAAGGCATTTTGACCTTCAGGGGTTCAGCTACTTGTCACGCTGCTGTTGTCGCAAGGGGAATGAACAAGCCTTGTGTTGTGGGTTGTGTTGATGTTGAAGCTGCTTTTGCAGATGCTTCTAATATCTCTAGCAATACTTATGTTTTGATTGATGGTCAAACTGGTGAAGTCTATTTATCTGATAAGCCTTTTGATCTTGATTTTTCAACCAACATTCCTGTTGAACTTTTGGGCAGTCTTTTTGAAGTTGCCATTACTCAAGATGATTGGATTATGGTTGATAACTATGAAGAAGCTTTGAGCCTTGAAGATTACATTTATAAAATTGGGGTTCCCGTTGAAGGTCTGAGTTCTGAAGAACTGGTTTATCTTGCTGATCTTTTTGACAAGGTTGTACTTATTAATCCTGAGCGCAATGATAAGGTCAGTGATTTTCTTGGTACTCCTAATCCTGTGGCTATGGAAACAGCCCGTGAATTGGATGAAACCATTTGTAATAATCCTGCAATGACCAACGTGTTTTTTGATTCAGGAACTTGGGTCACTGAGCAAGTTGCGAAACCTTATCGGACTATGGCAGATGTTATGAACCCTGATTTTATTGGATACATTGAAAAGGATTTTATAGATACTGTTATGGGTGATGCTGATACTTTTGAAAAAATCAGTGAACAGTTAGGATTATCTGCACGGGTTGTTGCAATGGAAAGTGCATTAGGTCTTCTCGAAAAACGAATTAATATAGGTTAGACTCATGACACTTTTTTTGATGATAGCCTATCTTATGGGATTAACCTGCCCCAAATGTGGGGGTTTATCTTGGATTAAGTTTGAAGAAGATTCAGTTGTACAACATTGTGTTTGTGGATTGAATAGGTTTCTGTACCTTAAAATAGATGGTACTACCCTTACCAGAGTACCCGTTAAATTAAATACGGTGGTGTTGCCTGTCAGGGGAAGTCAGCTTTCACAGATTTTAGGTTGCTTGGTTTTGTTGGGTCAATTAACTTCCCAACAGATTGCTAGGCAATTGAGTATCACGGTAGACAAGGCAACAACCAATCTTTCTATTTTGCGGAAGCGGGGATTGATAACAGCTTTGGAAGATCGTAAAGGCAGGTTGGGGGGTTCCTTGTGGATTACTCATGCTGTGGTAATTAAAAAATGGAATGGAGGATAGTATCGTGGCCCTTGTTTTAGGAATGAATTTAGAAAAGGATAATGAAATCTGGGTGGGTGATTTATTGATAACATTGGATAAGATTTTAAATCCTACCCAAACTCAAATTACAGTTCATGGTAGATTTTTGACTGAACAAAAAGTGATAAATAATATGAGCTATGTTGGTATTACTACCGATGTCAAAATGATGTTAGGAACAGATACAAACAGGGATGGTTTTTGTAGGGTGTTGGTTGAAGCCCCGAGAAGTATTACAATTAACCGTGGGCAGAAAAAACGTAACGGGTAAATCATGTTGCACAAATTTAGCAAGGGAGCCAAAGAAGATTTGTTGGCTTTGCACAATGAACATACTTATGCAGATGTAGTTTCTTACATCAGGAATGGAAGCCCCTGTGATCATAAAGTAGGGAACCTAAGATTCAACAATATTGTTGTTGATCGAAATGATAGGGAAATTGTTGGGGTGACACTTTTTCATTTGGATAGGTATGCACGGTATTTTAATTTTAGTTGTAACGTGTGTTTTGATTCACACACAATTGAAGTGGGAGACCCTTGTAGCTTTTGTGATGGGGCAGGATGTAAAGACTGTAAGGAAGGGTTGGATTTTAAATTAATAGCTTGTCCAAATTGTACAGCTAAACAAATTGAAGGGGATAGAAATGAATGGTCAGATAGAAACAAAATTGTTAGGGCGCAAAGTCACGGTAATGGGAGGCCCATACCGAGAAAAGCCCGTGGGTATCAAAGGCGTAAAACTCGCATCCGAAATTAATGCGGGTTGTGCTGTTCGGTTAGATATTCCTGATTTTGGAATTCCCACAGTACATGCAGTTGATGATGCTATTTACCATACTTTAAAAATTCTGTGTGAAGATGGGGTGATCTATCTTGGGTGCATGGGTGGCATTGGCAGAACAGGAATGTTCATGGCTCTGCTGATTAAGACAATTGGTATTCTAAATATACAAGCTGAAGAAAAAACCCTGTGGTACAAGATCAAGAATTTCTTGGGCTATGCCGTTTCACCCTATTTGGGAATGAGAAATTTCCCTGTGGAATGGGTGCGGGATGAATACCTTTCCACTGCGGTTGAAACTGATGAACAATATTCTTTTGTCAGTCATTATGACCCAACAGAAATGTTGGATATTCGTGATCGAATTTCTAATTGTATGGAAAGTGTCAGGTAAATTAATTTGATATTAAGGTCAAATAAATTGACAAATAATTTTTACCTGTGTTATACTTAGAGTATAGAAATTAAATGTCATCAAATTTTAGGAGAGACCTGATGCCAACTCACGAAGAAATAGAAGCATTCATTATGAAGTCTGAAGCTCATGAATTATATGAGCACTACGAAGCAGTTGATGCGGCTGAAGAAGCTGCTGATGCTCAAGCTGCTGCGTATGAACTTGATCATTTTGCGTATCACAACTAGGAGGTTTTATGATTCTCAGAGAAGTAAAAAATTCAATGCTCTTTAAAGCTTGTGAATACAGCAAGCAGAAAATGAGTATGGAAAAATTTATTTCCGTTAATAACGGGACAATGGTTCAACCTGAAGAAGATGTTATCGGGTTCTATCTTGGTGCTCACGTTATGGGTGTCGTTGAATCTAAATATGGGGTTGATACTGAACTTCCTGAAGACGTTGAAGAATTGGTTAGAACCCATCATACAAATATGGAAAATGTTTTTTTCCGTATCTTCACTTATATCCTTTTAATTTCCATTGGCGAATCCCGTCACGGAAAAATTAGTTCCAAAACTGCAACCATCGATAAACAATATGGTAGTGATGTCAGAAATTTTGGAACCACCATCAACGGTAAGAAAAATCGCTCAGGGTCAAGAAACGAATTTCTGAATTCTGAGAGAGACCTTCTGGATTTCTCCCGCTATTGTGATTGGATGTTTGTGCATTGTTTTGTAGGGATGGGTTCTTACGGTGGGCAAAAATGGAAAAACATTAGCCAGAAAATTACTCAAGTTCTGGAAGGCGAAATTTCACCTTTCACTATGGTTGATATTGCGTGGGCTTTGGTTCACAACACAGGTTCAATCTTTAACAAGAACACAATTTATCATCATGAAATTCATGGTGCGGGATTGACTCAATTGCTTGATATGCAACGTGGGGGTGCTATCCCTTCTTTGATCATGCATCTTGATAAATATAATTCTGAGTGTTCAGGATTCTCTATTAACGTCAATCTAATAAATAACTTTAAAGATGCGGTTACTTCTGCTGCTAAAGTTTTGGGTGAAGATTTTTATTCTTATGTTTCTCCTTCTGCTATTAATGAAGCGGGGGCATTATCGACAAGCACATTTAAGAAAGCGAAAACTGCCAAGCCTTCTGAAACTGAAAAAGGTGAAGCAACAGACTTTGAAATAGATGGTCTGATTGACTTGGGCGTTATGAAGATTCAAACCCTAAAACGGAAGGGGGCATAATATGTCTAAAGTAGCTGACCTATGGAAAAATAAAGGTTCCTCCAAAAAAGGAAACAACTTTAAGAAACATGTTTCTTGTTGGACTACCCACCCTGTTTATAAAATAGGTGATTATGAAATTACTGGTGGAAGCTGTACCAGTAGTTACCCTGATGTGGATTTGTTTATTGCTTTGGATAGTTCGGGCAAAAAAGGTAAACGGTCTTACCCGTGGAATGATGGGGTAGATATTTATTTTAAAATCGCAGATATGGGCGTACCTAAAGATTTAAAGGATTTCAAAAAACTTCTGTCTTACACTGCTAAGGCAATGAAGGCAGGGAAGAAAGTTTTTGTGGGTTGTATCGGTGGGCATGGTCGAACAGGTTTGTTCCTTGCTGCCCTGACTAAAGTTATGATTGGGGATGAAGATGCAACTAATACAGTGCGGGAAAATTATTGTCACAAGGCTGTTGAATCGAAGGAACAGATTGATTGGTTGAACAAGCATTTTGGAATTAAAAAAGTCAAAGGCACTAAAACTAGTTTTAAATCAGTGTGGGGCAATGATGCAAAAACAAGTTCATCCCCTAGTTATGCTTGGGGAACTGATTTGACTGAAGATTGGATTACAGGGAAGGTAACGGATAACAAGTCCCAAAAATATTTATGTGCTAAAGGCACTTCACTAATCGTAAATAATGATTGACAAATACTTTAGACTCGTGTTAAGATGGGTCTTGAACTAGGAGGTTATATGCTACAAATTCAGAAACCAGAGTTAGAAATTGAAGAGGTTGTAATTCCGATTCCGCTTCGTGCGGCTCTGCAAGATATTCTTGTTACCAAAATCAGTACACAATCCATTAATAAATTATTGGGTAAAAGTGGTATTGAAGTTTTGAAGTCAAAGAAAAAGAAATTTGATTTATTTGTTTCTAAGGATAAATCTTCGTTTCATATTGGTGGGGAATGTGTTGAAACTTTCTTACCTGCTGAACTTCATTTCATGGAAAAAGGTAATCTGATTCGATCTGCAATTTTATTTCATTTGGGTATCGACACAGCTTTAGATTCATTTACTGATTCTGATGAGCAATCGACTCAAGGTATTGTTGATGATATTCAAAGTACGGTAGGAGCAATCACAGGTAATATGGCACACACAAAGATTAATGAAGAACTTACGGGTTTGACATCTGTTCCTTTTTTGAAGGATGCAACAGAATTTTATGAGCCTGTAAAATCGACTACCCCAGAATCCCGTTATGTTTTTATTGCACGGGAAAAGAACGGCACAGGAAAACTCGCTATGAGATTGCGCGGTACTAAATGTTCTATTCGTATTGAACCTTATTCTGATTCCATAGCGGGAGACATTCAGATGCTTGGACTCAGCAACAATGGAGACTATGCTTCAGGTCATTTTGATATGTCAGGTGATCTTGCATTGAAAAGGTATATGGCAATGTTAGTTGCTAGTCTTTCAAATTGGGAAGTTGCCAAGTTCGATGAAGCCAAAATTAGAAAGCTTGGTGTGTAATGGCTAAGAAATCCAAACAGGCAACCAAAAAAAATACATCCCCGTATTCTGCACAGTGGTTGGTTGGGAGTGATACTTCTTTGGTGGTGGTGAGTACCACAGAGAAATCAGTAACCCTAGAAGTTGCGGGTGTCTCTCTGGGTAGACATTTTGGGGAGGTCATACGTGAATATAAGCCAAGCTAATTTATACGAAATTTTAGATGCCTTTGAAATTAATGCGAAGGTAGGAAAGAACGGGGTGTTTAAAATTCTGAATCCCCTGATTATCAAAACTGATTTTGTTAAAGCTGAAGTCAGAATACAGGGGCTTTACATTTTTGAAAGTGACATGATGATGTATGCAGTAATGCATATTTCTGATCTTGGGATTATTGCTCATGCTTCGAATGGTTCTCTGAAAAAGATTTGTTTGATTGATTTCAGTAATCCAACTGCTAAGGGATATTTTGATAGCAAAGATTTTGATGCTTTGCTTACCCATCTTACTCAAGATAAATGGGAATCTGATTTTGTGATAGACACTATTTTAATCTAGAGATAATGCTAAAAATTTGGTCTAGGTCTGAGCATCCAGAATTAATCAAAGAGTTGGATGTACTAAAGAAGGGGGGTAATTATTCCTTCCCTTCTGGCTATGCAGTTCCCAATTTACAGGCTGATGATATTCTTCTTTGCATGGGTGGGGATAACCTACAAGCAATTCAACAGGCAGGACATCTACCCAAAAACAGAACCATAACTTCAATGCGAGAGAAAGCACATCCATTGGGGGAGGGGTTTTGCTTTATCACATTTGATATTGACATCAAAGATTTCGATTACACCAACTATGTAAAACTCCAAACTGATATTTCTTTGACCAAAAGATTTATCGATACCGGAAGCTTAGAACCTGTCTATGGAAAATATGTTTGGGCAGATACTTTAAGTCATTTGCCTGAGCAGGTAAATGAGAAGTATAACCAAACTGGTAAACGTGTTCGGGTTGCAATGGATTTAGAAACCGTAGGACTTGACCCCTTTAAGTCTGAAAAATTTATTGTCAGTATTTCATTCTCAATTGAAGAAGGGTTTTCTGATCTGATCAGGTTTAGTGGGGTGAATGACCAACCCGCTAAAACTTCTGAATTGTGGGATGTTATAAATTGGCTTCTGAATGATGACAGGATTTCCCTGATCGGAGCAAATCTTAAATATGATCTACTGTGGATTCGGGTGAAGTGGCAAATTTTTTGCACCAATTTTAAAATGGATACAACTTTGGTGGGTTCCCTTCTAGATGAAAATCGAAGTAACTCTTTGAACACTCACACCAAAATTTATGTTCCTGCATTGGGCGGGTACGATGATTCGTTTAATCTGGAATATGATAAAGCCCGAATGGATTTAGTTCCTGATGAACCACTGTTGAAATATGCGGGGGGTGATACAGATGCAACTTTACGGGTTGCAAATCAGATGTTGAAGAAACTGACTACTTCTGAATCCCAGACTAAATTTTATACTCACCTTCTTCATCCTGCTTGCCGTGCATTTGAAGATATGGAGTTTAATGGAATTCATATTGATGTAGCTAAGTTTGCCGAATTGCAGGTTGAACTTTTTTCGGAAATGAAAAGGCTGACTGAAGAAGCAAAAGCTTTGATGCCTAGAAGACTGCTAAATAAATACGGGGATGATTTCTCACTAACCAAATCGGCAATCATAAAAGATTTTATGTTTGCACATCCTAATGGGTTGAAGCTTGAACCCAAAATGGTGACAGAAAAAACCAAGCAACCTAGCACATCATTCGATCACTTAAAAATGTTTGAGGATGTACCAGAAGCAGTTGAGTTTGTGAAAATATTTAAGGCATGGAATTCTGCGAAGAAAACAGAATCAACTTATATCACTGGATTCCTGAAACATTTGCGGGAAGATGGGTTGCTTCATCCAACAGCGATTTTGTATCGGGGGGATTACGGGGGCAGTGCTGATGACTCTGGAACAGTAACGGGGAGACTGTCATTTAAAGACCCTGCAATGCAGACGTTATCCAAGCATACTATCTGGGCAAAGAAATTAAGACTTGCCTATCCTGCCCCTGAAGGCTACTGCATTGTGAATTGGGATTACTCACAAGGGGAACTTCGGGTAATCGCTTGCGTAGCAAATGAACCCACAATGATTCAAGCCTACCATGATGGAATCGATATGCACTTGAAAACAGGTGCGGAGTTGAACGGGTACACCTTAGCGGAAGCCCTGAGAATGAAAGCAGGGGGGCATGAAGATATTGCGGCAATCAGGCAGGGGGGCAAGGCAGGAAACTTTGGATTGATCTATGGAATTTTCCCAGAAGGATTTGTTGAATATGCGCGGAACACTTTTGGGGTGATTGTTTCAATCGAAGAAGCCACAGTTCAGCGGGAGCAATTTTTTGAAATGTATCCTGAACTGGTAACTTACCATGCGAAATATAAAGCACATGCTCATGAAACTGGTTATGTTCAATCTCCGTTAGGCAGGGTCAGACATCTACCGCTGATCAATTCCAAAAACTTTTCTATTATGTTGAAGGCTGAAAGACAGGCAATCAATTCCCCAATTCAATCTACCCTGTCTGATCTTTCGTGTTTGGCTTTTGCGCTATTCAGACAGAAGCATGGTAATCCTAATGGGTGCAAGTTCTTTGCAATGACTCACGATTCTATGACTGCCTACGTTCTCATTAAGGAACGTGATTATTGGATTCCCGAAATGAAAAACATTATGGAGAATCTACCACTGGAAGAATATTTCAATTGGTGTCCACAGCTTCCGTTTCTGGTTGACGTTGAAACAGGTTCGAATCTTGGAGCATTGGAAGAAATCAGGGTTTAAAATAAATGTAAATAAGTGCAAATAATCCTGACAAATAATTCTAGCTGTGCTATACTTAAGGTATACAAACAAACAAGGAAACACGAAATGGCTTATATGTCCCAAGAAAATAAAAAAGCACTGGCTCCCCAGATCAAAGCTGTACTGAAAAAGTACAACATGAAGGGAACCATTGGTGTTCGGCACTATAGCACTTTAGTAGTTAATGTTAAATCTGGTGCTCTTGACATAATCGGTAACATGATGGAAAACATTCCTGTAGATCATTTCTATACTGAGAATGCAGTTACCCCTACTAGCATCCAAGTTAATACTTACCACATTGGTAGTTCTTACACAGGTAAGGTTGCTGACTTCCTGACTGAACTTAAAGATGCAATGATGAGCACTGAAGATGGTTCGGTTGCCAATCATGACAACTCTGACATCATGACTGACTACTTTGATGTTGGTTGGTATATAGACATCAATGTTGGAAAATATGACAAGCCTTATGAACTTACTGGTAAGGTTGTCAAATTGAATGTTAAGAAGGCTGACACTCCGAAAGTTGAAGTTGACCTTTGGGCTGAGCATCTTGAGACTCACGGTAGTTTTTAATCACTAGCCCCTTCGGGGGCTTTTTGATCTTAGTATCAAACATCGACTTAGGAAAGAATGATGGAAATGACAGACAAACAATCTTTAGCAGTGGAATTAGAAACGCTGCTTCACACTCACCCCTTCAATGAAAAAGCTGCGGATGCTGCTTACTCTTTGGTGAGCCAATATATTAAGAATGGTCAACATGACAATTCCCTGT
>Ga0209988_10002123_pt1 | contig 13058 bp, 14 predicted proteins | sample N075metaG_FD_183115 | JGI IMG/M metagenome (GOLD analysis project Ga0209988, IMG submission 183115) | Deep subsurface microbial communities from Kermadec Trench to uncover new lineages of life (NeLLi) - N075 metaG (SPAdes) (version 2) | ecosystem: Environmental > Aquatic > Marine > Ocean trench... | reverse complement strand
GGCCAGGGCAGTGCCCAGGCCAAAATCATTATGACCGTGGAAGTGCAGGGGCACCTCCGGGCCGATCCAGCCCCGCACGGTACGGATCAGGCTTTCAACCGCTTCCGGGGCACAGGCGCCTATGGTGTCAACCACGGCGACTTCAGCCGCGCCGCTTTCGATGGCACGAGAATAAACTTCCTGCAGAAAATCCAGATCGCTGCGGGTGCTGTCCACCGGAAAAAAGATCACCCGCATGTCGTTATCCACCGCATGTCTGATCGCATCAGTCAGTCTTTGCAGCACCACTTCCACGTTCAGTGAAGGAAATTCGTGGTTTGCTGATCGTCGACCCGGAACATCCGCAGCTGGACTTTGAACCGGGTTTCAGCCTTGACCACCTGCAGGCCGCTTCCATCGCCTACCGCATCGCCATCGGCCCCCACGCCGGGCGCAAGGCCCTGACCCTATACATTGTGCCACCGCTGGATGAGACGTCAAACAACCCGTTGCTGGCCCGGGTGGCGGGCTCACAACAGACGCTAATTCTGACATAAACCGGATGGGTGGTTGGCCCAGGATGGTGTTCGTCCGCAAGCCAGGTTTTGGGGAATCACCGATCACTATCGACCCCCAGATGCCTGGTTCAGTCACGTTCAGCGCAAAAATGGTGCGGGCCAGGGTGCTTACAGGCCCGTTGATACTTGCCTGGATGAAAGAATACCTGGGTTATACATCCTATCCTCACCTTGGGCTAGGACTCATCTTTGGCAGGGTAATTTCCGGCTATTTAATGGATCATTTTTTTGCGCCCTATATCGCGTCAGCATTTACCCTGATGTTTGTTGTCGGCGTCGCCATACTCGCCTCCGGCGCCAGTAACTACCTGGTGTTTGTAGCAGCCACCTGTATTGGTCTGTCACTGGGTTCAGAAATCAGTGAAACCGCCTATCTGGTCAGCCGCTATTTTGGCCCCAAAGCCTACGGCATCATCTACGGCATCATGTTTGCGGCATTTCAGCTGGGAGCCTCTTTTGGACCGCCGGCACTGGGCAAGTACTATGTGCTCAATGGCAACTATCTCAGCGCACTATGGGGCTTGGCGGTACTGGGCTTTATTGCCGCAGTTTTAGTGGCAGCACTGGGGAAATACCCTGATTTATAAAAAATTGCTGACCGCCGGCCGCGATAAAGGACTTCCGATTATTTACACTAATGCTCTGAACCCACATTTAAGGCTTGACAGAGCACTAGCTACGCCCCCTTTCGCACGGATCGTTGGGATGTTGGCGCGCGGGCATGGAAGAACAAAGGTTGGCTGAAATCACCCCTGACGCGGTCGCGCTGTGTATGCCGTTCCTGATCCTGATGTGGACGATTTTTGATTTCAAGTTGATATTCAGCTAAAGTTCATGAGTAATATTTCAGCCCCCGGGGGGCGAATATGGACCAGATAATTCAGCGTTTCAATTTCGATGGACGCCACGGAACTCTGGACTTGGCTGCCGTATTGTCTGAAGTTTTCTCACCTCACAGCATTGAAGTGCAGCAATCCCGGCGCAATACGGCTTCTTTTTCTCATGCCAAACTGGGCCATGGTTCCCTGAGCCTGCTCAATATACCCACCAGGAGCGAGGTTAGCTGCCCTGCAACCAATGCCTGTTTCGTCGTTTTTATCAGACGCGGGGATGTAGTCTATGAAATAGGGAATGAACGATTCCAGGCGCATGCAGGACAGGGCATTATTATCAATCGAGGAAGGAGTTTTAGTCGAAAAAGCGGGTCGGCCGGAGCTGACCTGACGATACTGAAATTGTCGCTGGCGCAATTATACCGCCACCTTCCAATAGAAGCTGCGGAAGATCCACACGGGGATATCCACTTTCCATCCCGATTCGACGTTTCCGCCCCCATCGGCAAAACACTCTGGCGTTGCACCCAATACGTGCAAAATGAACTCACCCGCCTGGATGCTGGGCTCGATTTCCTGGAAAATCATATTGCAAACCTGGAAAATCTTCTGATCAGGACGATGCTTGACACGGTTGGCCGTGAATCCTCATTGGCCTGCGAAGTGGCGGTCAGGAATGTGCTGCCAGCTTATATGAAAAAGATTATTTCGCATATGCATGCCCACTGCCATGAACCGATACAACTGAAAGACCTCCGTCAGATCAGCAATGTCAGCGAACGCACAATCAACATGGGATTCAATAAGTACCTGGACGCATCACCGAAGCAGTACCTGAAGCAATTGCGCCTCCAGCGGGTTCACGAGGATCTGCGACATGCAAGCGCGCACACTACGGTGACAAATGTTGCCATGCGGTGGGGCTTCTGCCAACTGGGCTGGTTCTCTGCAGAATACCGTAAACAGTTCGGGCAAACGCCTTCGGAAACACTGAAAGCAGTTCAATTCTCGCAAGCGTAAGCGTTATTAATCAGCACGGCCGACTTTTTTAGCACGGGAGTCAAGCAACACGATATTCTTATTCCCCCCTCGTCTTGCTAGAAAATATCACCATCACGGGACGATACATACTCACCCTTCCAGCCGAACTTGCGGATTTCTTCCTCCATCTGATTGGGGTTTTCAGTGTAGTTCTGCTCGTGGTAGGTAACCAATAGCCTGGGCTTGTTCTCCTGTGCCAAGGCTACAATTTCCTTGCTGGAGGAGTGCATAATCGCCTTTTGTTGCGGCACCGGGATTGTCTTGTTCTGGGGCCAGACATCTTTGCCCCTGGCGGGCCCGGCATCAGTAATCCCTTCTATCAGCAGGATATCCGCCCCTTTACTGGCTTGCCTGATGCCATCGCAATCTGCGGTGGTGTCACCGGAGATTGCGATGATGCGGTCGGGCGTTTCAACCCGGTAGGAGATCGGAAACGGCCACAGGCCGTGACAGGCCTTGTAGGCATAGACCTTGACGTTTGCATCCTCGTAGACCAGTCCTTCCTTGCTGATCTCATGGGCCTTGGCACGCCAACCGGTATCGTTTTTCTGGGTTGGACTGTAAACCCTGTAATCAATATCACGACGATAGGCCGACAAAATTCCCTCCACCAATTCCAGTGTACCCTCCGGGCCATACACGTGTACCGGTTCCGTACGACCCAGGCTCCAGGGCGCCAACAGCAATGCGGGGACACCAAGGGTATGGTCCGTGTGAAGGTGGGTGATGAACAGCCTGGTCGCCTTGTTTTTTCTCAAAGTAAATCCCTTGACCCGGGATTGACCGAAATAAGGCATTTCGCGTCCCATTGCACCCCAGACACCCTCACCGGCATCGAAAATATAGGGAATTTCATTCACCACCACGGCAATGGAAGGACCATTCCTGTGAGGATAGGGCAAAGGGTTTCCCGTTCCAAGCATCACCACCTTGGTGATATCCGAGGTGGAAAAGTCGCGGGGTTCCCAGCCAGGCTCATAGGCAAAGGAAGACGTCATGAAGAACATCATCATTAGGCCGCTAAGGACAACGCTTGCTTTGACAAATTTCATAGCACCACCTTTAAACCAGTGAGGATACGCTTAGAAACTGACGGTAGCTTGCAGCATAAACACCCGCGGTGGTTCAAGAATCGAAAAGTAAGAGCCATCGAAAACTGGAATATCATTCGCAAAGCTAGCCGTTTTTTCGTCGGTCAGATTACGGCCGATAAGAGAAACAGACCATCTTTGATCGGCAGCGCGCAACGTGATTCTCGCATCCAATTTATGCCATGCATCCTGGAATGTATTTGGATCGAGGTCCAGCGCCAGCGCTGTTTCATCCTGGCCGTACAGCAGAATAAAGGTGACCCACTCCAGATTATCAGCGAAAGATACGATATGTTCCAGGGATGCCGAATAGGACCAATCCGGTGCCCACTGCAATGTCTTGCCGCTCAGATCCTGGGTGTTATTAACCGTGTCAGGACAGTTGCCCCTGTGTATCTGCTGAAAATTACAAGGAGCATCATCAAAATCATCGAAGCTGGCGTCCAGAATTGCACCCGCGAAACCGAATGTCAAATTATCCTGGATCAGCCATTTGCCATCGACCTCCAGGCCCTGTGAGATCGCACTGGCCGCATTACCGACGCTAAAGGTCGCGGGTCCGCTCAGTGAACTAACCTGCAGGTCATCATATTTGCTGCGAAAAACAGCAAAATTCAACTGCGCCCGGCCTTCGGCCAGAATCAGCTTGCCTCCAAGTTCAAAGGCTGTCACTTTCTCTTCATCGAATTCAAACCTGTCCTGGATTTCATCTTGGGTAAGATTCGTTCCAGCACTCAGATTATGATCGTAGCCGCCACCTTTAAACCCTCTCTTGGCCGAAGCGTAAAGCATGGTTTCCGCATTTGCATCCCAGATAAGTGCCACACCGGGCGAGAAATCATCTTCCGTACGATCACCAGAAACGCTGTGCACGTTGAACGCGCCAGCCGGCCCTCCGGCTCCTGGCCCCTGAATCGGGACAGAGTCGTTGTAGATTTCGGTCGGAAACTGTTCCTGTTGAGCCTTCTTCTCCTCATGCGTGAAGCGTGCATCGAAGTTGATTGTCCATAAATCGCTAAAATGCCAAGCTAATTGACCAAATGCGGAATAAGTATCTGTCTCCTGCCCAGTGACAATGTGACGATTTATCCTTAAACCCGGCCCATTGGGAGGAACTGCATTGACATACAAATTAAACAGCGAGTCCTGTTCCGCATGCAAATAATAAACACCCGCAATCCAATCGAAGGTACCTCCCGTTTCAGACACCAGACGAAGCTCCTGAGAGAATTGCTCGTAATCCTCGCCAAGATCTGAACTCAGGAACTCCACTGGAGTCCTTTCATTATCCCCTTTTTCCAGATAGTCGTATTCGGCGAATCCGGTCAAGCTGCTCAGCGTAAAACTGTCAAACAACCAGTTCATTGTGAGCCCAAAAATATTGAACTCGGTTACATTGGATTCATCAGCTATACCATCTCGGAGGGCGTCAGAGGAGCGCTTATAGTTCTCAAGGCAATCCACGTTAGTAACACCATTCCTCGACAGAAAATTCCCAAAGGGAGTCAAGCTGGGGGGACCACCCGCAGCAATAGGGGTTACAAGATCATCACAAACCCGAATATCCATCGTACGGCCCTGTCGATCCAGATCGCCATAGGTCCAGCCAAACAACGCATTAAAACTATCGTTCGGCTCCCAAAGTACCGACAGGCGAGCGGAAAGGTCCTCAATACCCTGCTCATCATCGCCCGTTTGCAGATTATCCATGTAGCCATCCCGGTCGTCCCAAAGGAACGCAAACCGTGCGCTGAGCGTGTCAGTCACCCTCCCGGACACCGCGCCCTCAATACTGTACCCTTCAAAGCCATCTACATACGCATTGCCTGTCACCCAACCCTGAAACTCTTGTGTGGGTTTGGCGGTAGTAATGTTGATCGCCCCAGCCGTCGTGTTCTTACCAACCAGTGCCCCTTGCGGGCCTTTCAATACCTCAACGCGCTCAATATCAAGAAACTGAGAACGGCCAAATCGACTTCTGCCGTAGAAAAACCCGTCCACAACCAGTCCGACGGCCTGTTCAAAACCAAAATTAACGCCTGAGCCCAGTCCCCTCAGGAATACTCCGTCCAGCCCAAAGCCTTCAGTAACCGTAAATGCAGGAATGGTGGCTGCCAAACCTTCCAATTTATCAATACCTTCACTGCGAAGCCGGTCTCCTGCCAGGGCTATGATCGATATCGGAACATCCTGCAAGCTCTGCTCTCTCTTCTGCGCGGTAACAATTACCTCCTCCAATATCATCTCACTCGCTAGCAATGGCGCAGAGATAAGAGTGATGAAAATTGCGCTAATGACTACACGTTCTATAGATAAATTCATTTCAATACTCCCTCCTGGGGGTTCAGTTTTTCGTTAAGGTGTCAGGTCTCAATCAGTTCGATCCGCACATTGCGATCAATCTCGATGGGCTGCCGCTGGCGCCGACAAGCTTCGGTGCACCGATGATAAGCGTGCATGAGCCCTGTTGATGCGCTGAAAGAACATCCAGATTCGCCGCGTTCTCGACCAGTTTCCAGCCACGGGGCAGACCCACCGCATGGAGGTACATATGGAACTGGGGAGGGTTAACCTCGTCCGTGCCCATTTCCGGCCCACGGATACTGTGGCCCGATTCCACGGCAATGTTGTCCGCTGCCAGGCCGGCGATGCGAATATCGCGTGCTTTCTCGATTGCAACAATCCGGTCCACCGCATCCGGCGTGATGCCCGGATGGTTCAGCAGGTTGTTATAGGGGTGTGCCCAGTTGCTCCCGGGAGCGGGAGGACCCTGGTAGAACTCTTCCCATCCTGTATTGATCACGATGTAGGCGCCGTCGACAAGGTACTCCGCAACCGCGTCGATATCGGCTGCCGACACATTGTTGCCGGAGTCGTTATCGAAGTTGGTCACTGAGGTGTCAGGCGATGGCTTGCCACCATTCCTTGCCAGTTCCCTGCGCACACGATCGGAGATGTCGATGTAGACGATGGGGCCGATCAGTTCCTGCAACGAAAATTCATCGACCGATCTCTGATCAGGATCATCAACGGTGATCAGACTCTTGTTGGTAGTGATGAAATGATGGGTCGAGTCCACGTGTGTGCCGTAGTGCTCTTCCAGAAAGAAGTAACCCCACTGCACGGTGCCATTGACCACCGAGAGATTGGGCTTTGCGGTACGAACACCCAGATTCCCACCCGAACCTGCTACCGGTTTACTGTCATTTACTGGTGCGGAAAGGTCTGATCGGGTCGAGTCACCGCCTAGCGGCTTAAACAGTGGTACCGGATGCGACAAGTCGTAGAAGACGGGTGCATTGTGATCTGCATGGGCCGCTATCCCTACCATAGCCAACATGGAGAACAGTATTCTTGAAAATTTGCATCCTGGTTGATACAAGGATTTCTCCGTCAAAGTCATTCCTGTGCGGCCACAGAATATTCACAGGCAGGTATTTGGCGCTATTGATAACTGGCACGTCTTATTGATTTCTGGCAATTATTTTTAAAATAAAGTTAAATAGTCTTATTTAACAAGACCTTAAAAACATTCAGTGCCATAAGATGCTCAGCGTTAATTTCGACATAATTGAGATTAGGATGACGCCCGCGGCCCAAAATGTAGGATGCGCTGAGAATCAACAACTATGACCCCTTGGGGCAAGACCCCAGCGGGACGCGAACCTAATATCGTTAGTAAGTTCCAGAATCAGCGTTGCGGAGTCCCGCGTTGGATAGTCATGTGTTAGTTAGTGCCCATCCATAAACGGCATCATTTTCAGATTTATATTGGGACTCTGCCTCATGTTCGTCTCCTCCCTACATTTAAAAGCACAGTTTTCACGGTTCACTGTCAGGATTTCCACTGAAACGACCAAAATCCTGTTATTTGGGCATACCTGTCCATGGGAACCATTGTTCCCATCCTCACCCATCGCCATCAATGCCTCAGGTCGATTGCAGGCGACTAAACAAAGCCAGGTGGTGCGCCACTACCGATGACCAGACATAGGCCTTGAAATGAGCCAGCCCTTTCCAGGTACAGCGACCAAGTCCGTAAGTCCGCTTCAGGCAGGAGATCCCGGCTTCTATGCCGGCTCTGAAATTGCATAGCTTTCGATAGACCCACGGGCTCATGGCCATCTCATCCACCTTCAATCCACGTTTCTTGTGGAATACCACATCGGTGACTCGGCGCTTCCTGGCCTCGTGCAAATTCTCAATACTGGCATAACCACCATCAGCCGCAGGCTGGCTGCTTCAACATAACTCAGACTTTTCCTCGTCACCGCAATCAAGTTGCGGCAAAGACGCGCCTTCTTGTCCTGACCCCGGTTGTACTGAATCGCTCGCATTCACTTCTTGGCAACACGCCGGTGATTGGGGTATTCGTTTACCGTGGTACCACTCGCCAGTTCTTCCGCCTGCTGTAGCAAGCGCACCAGAACCCGCACACTATCCCACAGCAGGGTGCTGTCACTCGGCTCATGGATGGGAGAATCGGTCACGGTAGAGTCGATGCGCAGCATCTCTCCTTTCTCCACCCTGGCTTGCTGAGCGCTGTGCAGCAAACGCTGGTTGACTCGTTCCCAGGTGACATCTGTGATCGCACTGATACAGCCTTGCAGCACCGACTTTTTGGGGAACCATTCCATACTCAAACGTGCGAAGTTCTGGCACGAAGCAGAGTCCATCAGGCAAAAGACAAGATCCCCGTAAGTCAGTTGCCGACACTGCTTGAGAATTGCACAGCGCAGCGCTGACTCGACCGACAGGCCCTTTCTACCGGTGTCTTCAACATTGCGCGGGTTGATATCAGCGGCAACCCAATCCAGTAAATCCATATTTTGATCCAGCCAGCCTGACATCGACTTTAGTTCAAACCCGATCTCGTGTTCTCATAATGTTCGAATATACTTCTCTGGACGGTGTGTTTTTCTCTCATGGTCAGCTCCGGGGTTTTCTCTTTTGAATCAATAGCTTGACTAAAAGTGTAACAGAATTCACCGGGGTTTTCAGCCCTTTAAACGGACATTTCCTTATTTATTTCAATTGCTTAGCGTTTATGGACGGACACTATCTAGGGTGCGCTGGGGGTGCAAAGTAATCTTTTAGGCCCCTACTTCTTTCCCTACAAGAGCAGCTAAAAATTCCTATTTTTAAAACTCAAAATGAGTCTCATACTGTCCCCCATACCCAATCCCGATTCCGGGCGGGCCAAGGGTGCGACCATTTGGTCCCATACCCTCAGTAAGAGGAACCGTATTTTCTGAAACGAAATTATTTTTTTTGGAAATTTCGGGAAATGGATTTGGGTAATGCCGGGATCAGCAATAGAAGCCCAGACTTAATCCTGCCGACAGCATCCGATTAGGCTGGGTCAATAGCTGCTTTACCCCCCCAAAAGCAGGCGTTTGTGTTTGTACAAAAGGAGAATTTTTTTCGTTCAGCCAGGCGGCAATGGATTCCATATGGCGGAGGACCCGGCATCATGTCGGTGGAAGAATTTGATCCCGCTACCGATTCGTGGCGCTCCAGGGCCGACATGCCGACCGCACGGCTTGGCATGACGGCTGGCGTGGTCAATGACAAGTGTTACGTCATCGGCGGTTCCACCGAGCCAGGGGGCGAGGGTTTCAATTGGGTGGATGAGTACGACCCAGTTACCAACAGCTGGCGCCGGCGTGCCGACATGCCTACCGCCAGCGCGGCCAAAGAGGATCTGTTCTTCATCGGTGGCGGCAGTGCGGCCCTGGGAACCCGCGACACGTCGGTGGTTGAGAGCTACAACCCGACAACAAACACCGGGGCTCGCCGAGCGGACATGCCGACGCCCCGGGGCGCCTTGACAGTCACAATGGCAAATGGATTGATCTATGCGATTGGAGGTGGGTTCGATGTGGGGCGGTTGGCAACGGTAGAAGTCTACGATCCTCTAAGGGATGCCTGGAGTGAGCGAACTAGCATGCCTACGGCCTGCTGGGGTGTAACCCGTGGCCTGATAGGCCGAAAGATCTATGTCCTTGGAGGATCTACGGAACAAGGCATTGGTCACAATTCCCTGTCCAGCAACGAGGCGTACACGACGAAGTCCTTCGGAGTTAACGCCGCGATCAGCGACGCGTGGTTCTTCCCGGATACCGCTGGCCAGGGTTTCTTCATCGTTGTATGGGAGGACTCGAAGTTGGTTTTCCTGGCCTGGTTTACCTATGACACGGAGCGTCCGCCGCAGGACGTCACTGCGTTTTTGGATGAACCCGGCCAACGTTGGCTCACCGCGCTGGGACCCTTTGAGGGCGATACCGCCCTACTGGATGTATTTTCGTCAAACGGCATGGTCTTCGATTCGGCCGAGCCTCCGGTTACAACGGAACAACTCGAGGGCGCCACCATCGAGATCGTCTGGACCGACTGTAAACAAGGTATCCTGAAGTACGACATCCCTTCACTTGGACTCTGCACAGAAATAAATCCGTTCCCGGCGCATAGCGTGGTGGGTGTTGAAGCCAAATTCGGGAAATCGTTTGCCGTCGGCTATGAGCCGGGGCATAACATCCGACTGCAAAGCCCAATTAAGGGCATCATGGTTATCGAACACAACTTCATTGCCCAAAATCACGCCTGATCCAGGCACTGTTTTGGTTGATCGCCAGTTCAGCGGGAGGTAACACAACACGTTCCGGACCCCGGGCAATGTCGCGAGAATCGGTGGATGGTTCTCGGTATAGAATCTAACAAATGCGGCCTGGTCGCCCGTTGGACCATAATAGCGCACGATGAAGGATAACGCTGCGGTCCGTGGTGGCGGTGTCTTATGACCTGGTAATAGAAAGTGAACGGTCTCGAAAACGTCGAGGACAAGCTTCTCTATAGGAGTGGAATGAGCAGACTCAGCGAGAATTAGACGCTTAAATTCATCCGTCTGAATGAAAGCCTCCGCATCAGACACATTTTTCATGTCAATCTGAATCATCAGAGCCTGCACAACACTCTCATCAAATTGTGGCACATCACCGGATTCGGGCACAAACAGGTCCACCGAAACGACTTCGGGCACACTCTTCAGTAAGTCAAGCGGTCGATAAAGAAAATCGTTGCGCAGATCGACCGGAGGTGTCCCCGCGGTCCAGGCCGTTACGAACAATGCAATTGTCATGGCTTTGTTGTTTGTCTGATGAGGGTAATGCAGGGCAAACCTATGCACGTCCAGCCTAGCTCATGACGTAAACTGCTTGTTATAAATTTCGTCATTGAGTCCCGGGCCTTTCGCCGTTATAGCCGTATTGCGTGAGCCCGTCTGAGGCTGCTGCGATTTCCTCTGCCGTGTATTTCATGCCAACGCCACTGTTCCAGCGCACCATCGTGCTAAAAAAGCCTGTCAGCATCACAGTCCGGTTAATGGCCTCGCCATCCCAGCCGGCGTCGTAGCAGGCATCGATGTCGGCCTGACAAACACAGTGTGTTTTCCGAATCATCTTGCGCACGATGGTCAAAAGTGGGCGAAGTTATACCGGCGCCGCCCGATGTTCTGAGTCTTTCACGAGATCCTGGATGCACCAGTGCTCGCCGCCGAGAAGCGTAAAGCAGCGGCTGTGAACGTTGAGGGGTTGCTGCACGCCTTGCAGCGCCAGACAGAAAGCAGCCATCATCTCCCGCTCCATATGCGTCAACATCGATCGATCTCGCATCACGCGTTGGCCCATTTCGTAACAGAGATCGCCGAAGTCTTCGCCCTGGTTGGTCAGAAAATCTTGGAAAGTGGCTTCGGGATACTCGTGAAGAAATGACATAATTTATCTTTCGCTCGTTAGAAGATGTAAACCCCGTCCAGGAAGACATGATAATCAGGTTTTTACCTGCTTTTGTTCCTCAATGACAAAACCTACATTCTTGTAATCGGGATATTTCTTCTTGTAGTTCTCATCCGTCAGGCTAGGGCCCTCAGGTTCCTTGCCCGAAGTGGGATCGAAATTCCGGTCATAGCCGGACATGAGCAGAAATTCGGAAGAGCCCTGGACTTCCTCTTCGTCGTATTTCATACCGAGGATATTGACCCAGCGCGCCATCTGGTTGAAAAAACCTGAAAGGGTGGCCACCAAGTGAATCGTGTGGCCGTTCCAACCTGCTTCGTAGGCAGCTTCGACATCCGCCTTGTTAACACTGTCCGCCTTTTCCGTTGACTTTCGGATGATGGTCAACAGCGGCCGATAGCGCTCTTCGACACTCTGGTAGCCCGGATCACGCACTAGATCCTGTATTAACCACCGTTCACCGCCGAGAAGGGCAAAATTACGCGAGTGCACGTTGATGGGTTGCAGCGCATTGTTGAGGCTTAGACAATAGGCCGCCATCATCTCGCGGTCTTTGTGGGTCAGCTGTGACTCGCTGATGAGAATGGAGCGACCCACATCCACAAACAATCCGGGTGTTGTGAGGTTGGTGCCATACAGAAAGTCCTGCATGTTGGCACCGGGAAATTCGCGTAGATAGGACATGGCAATCTCCAAAAAGTATGTTGGTTGTCAAATCAGCTGTCGGACAACAGGTTGTTAGGGATTAGACCGATTCATCTTCATTTCATCAACCCGGCGATTGGGAAGCACAGCCGCTACAGATTGCACAGCCCGCCATCGACCGTCAGTTCGGCTCCAGTAATGAAACTGGCCTCGTCAGAACTCAGGAAAAGAATTGACGAGGCGATTTCTTTCGGATCGCCAAGCCGTTGCATGGGAATAAAACCCGCCGCCTGGTCACGGATTTCCTGCGGAACCGGCACTGGCGCGGCCATGCGCTCGGTGTCTACCGGTCCCGGACAAACCGTATTGACGCGTATTCCCCTGGGCAACAACTCCAAGGCAGCGTTCCGTGCATAGCCCCTTACGGCCGCTTTGCTGGCAGCATACAGGGTCCCCTGGGGAATCGCTTTTCGATGCGCGGACGAAGACACCAGAACGATCGCGCCGCCATTGGTCATCGCAGTAAGCGCGGCGTCCACCGCGAATATCGTACCCTTGACATTGACAGCAAAGACCTTGTCTATGACCTTGCCGTCCATCTGGCCAATCTCCGCCGGAGCGAACAGCCCGTTCAGGCAAACGAGGACATCAATTTGCCCGGCCACCTGGACAGCGCGCAACAGGTCGTCCATGTTGGTCACATCGCCCTGTACTGTCTCCACGGAACCATCAAGTGCCTGCCGGGCTTGCTCGAGCCCGTCCGCGTCAATGTCAAACAGGACCACACGGGCTCCCTGCCGCAGAAACATCTGTGCGGTAACCAGGCCAATACCCCCGCTTCCGCCGGTCAAGAAGGCGGTTTTTCCCGAAAAATTCAGCATAAATTCAGATTCCCGCTATTAGTGCGATGGGTGTAAAAGCCAAACTCCGCAAGCCGTCCCCGGAGTCGTCATTATTCTCTGACGCCGCACAGCGTTTATTCACTAATATCAACACGGAGGTCAGCATCTCAGCGACAGCCGAATTGTCGATCGGACCAGCATGCCTGGCCTGCAGACCCAGATCCTCGGCCACCAGGGCAACAACTTCTCTTGCTTA
>Ga0209988_10002122_pt1 | contig 13060 bp, 6 predicted proteins | sample N075metaG_FD_183115 | JGI IMG/M metagenome (GOLD analysis project Ga0209988, IMG submission 183115) | Deep subsurface microbial communities from Kermadec Trench to uncover new lineages of life (NeLLi) - N075 metaG (SPAdes) (version 2) | ecosystem: Environmental > Aquatic > Marine > Ocean trench... | reverse complement strand
CCACCACCGCCGCCACCGCCGCCGCCGCCGCCGCCGCCACTGCGACGCTTGTCGAGCGCCTCGTTGACACGCAGCGCGCGATTTCCGTAGTCACGGCCGTCCAGCTCGGCGATCGCCTTGTCGGCATCAGCGGGAGACATCTCGACGAAACCGAATCCGCGGGATCGGCCCGTCTCGCGGTCGTTTACGACAGCTGAGGATTCGACGGTTCCGTAGGTTGCAAAAAGCTCCTTCAGATCGTCGTCCGTCGTACTCCAAGGGAGGTTGCCAACATAAATCTTCTTCACGAACTCACTCCGTGCCCGACACGAAGACATCGAGTCTCCCATCGGGCGCATATTCGGTCCAATTGTCCGTCGCTGAACGTCGAGGCTGCAGTCCCCGAATCGCCCATCGATTCAACCCTCGTTCTCCGACGCCTTCCGATACCTTCCGATACCTTCCGATACCTTCGGACGTCATCCGACAAGCGATCGAACTCGACAAACAGACCAAGTAATTCTCCGCCCACTCCAGCATGGAACATGGCGAACCTTCGAGCGCAACCTGACCCGACGACCCGTCCGGTTTCCATTCCGGTTTGTCGTTCGACCGTCATCCACTTCCGTCCACGTCCATTCGATGGACGATCGTCGGACGATCGACGAGGGTCCGCCCCCGGCACCGCGAACAAACGCTCGGTTGGCTCGCGGTCGGGTTCGGCTCTCGATTGCCGACAGACTCGAATTCGACTCGAATTGAAAACGGGTAAAAGTCGGAGGGGAAATCGGGCGCAGTGTACGCTTTTAGGCATCCGCAGATTACTCGATCGCCCCAGCGCACGCCAGAAGACCGCAGGCTGAGTACTCGCCTGTACGGGTGATTCGCCCTTCACCCGTATCGGTCGAGAACCCGCGCTTTCCGGCGTGCTTTCGACTAAGACTTTTTCGCCGACTTTGTGGCGGCTGTCTTTTTGGCGGCCTTCTTGGCAGCGGACGGTTTGCGAGCGGCAGCCTTCTTGCGACCGGAACCCTTGCCCTTCGCGGCTTTGCGTTTCCTCGGCTTCGATTCGGGAATCTCCGCGACCCACTTCCCATCTCGATAATAGGCCCGCCAGCCGGTCGCCTTTCGGTCCACCTCGGACATGACGTATTGCTCCTTCGTCTTGCGCAAGAAACGAACGAGCGTGGGCCGACCCTTGTGATCCTTGGCGGGCGCGTCTGCCAGGAAGCGGTATTTGGGATCGAGCTGATCCTTGACCTCGATGATCTCGCTGACGGTCGGCGCGCGCGTCTCTCGATGTTTTGGAAACTGGCTCGCGGCGAGAAATACCCCCGCCGCGCCGTCACGCAAGAGATAGAAGTCATCGCACTTCTCACAGCGCAGATGCGGCATCGGAATCGGATCGACCTTGGGCGGAGCCGGCTCGCCATTTCTCAAGAGTTTGCGGGTGTTTTTACACTCCTCCGCCGTGCAACCGAAATACTTCCCGAAGCGGCCGGATTTCAGCTGCATGTCCTCACCGCATTTATCGCATTCGAGAACCGGCCCGTCGTAGCCCTTGATCTGGAAGGTCCCCTTCTCGACTTCGAATCCCGGACAGTCTGGCCCGTCACCGCAGATATGGAGCCTTCGACCCTCGTCGACGAGGTAGCTGTCCATCGCGGTGCCGCAGATCTTGCAGTGGTGCTTGTTCAGCAGCAGACGCGCCTCGCCCTCGCCGTTCCCAGCGGCTTCGTCGGCGGACTCGACCTCGTCGCCCGAAACGAGGTTGATCGTGCTCTTGCATCTCTCCTTGGGCGGCAACGCATAACCCGAGCAACCGAGAAAAACGCCCGTACTGGCGGTCCGAATCTGCATCACCCGCTCACATTTGGGGCATGCGATATCGGTATCGGTGGGCGAATTCGATCGCATCCCGGTGGTCTGGTGTTCCGCCAGCGTCAGCTTGGATCGGAAATCCTTGTAGAAGTCGCCGAGAACCGTCTTCCATTCCTTCTTGCCGATCGCGACCTCGTCGAGGGCTTCTTCGAGGTTGGCGGTGAATCCGTAGTCCATCAGGTCGCCAAAGTTTTCGACGAGTCGATCGGTGACGATCTCGCCCATTTTCTCCGCGTAGAATCGGCGGCTGTCCAACCGCACATAGCCACGATCCTGGATCGTCGAGATGATCGAGGCGTAGGTCGAGGGGCGACCGATGCCCCGCTTTTCCAATTCCTTGACGAGACTCGCCTCGCCAAAGCGAGGCGGAGGCTTCGTGAAATGCTGGCTCGGGTCGAGCTTTTCGAGATCGACTCGTTCCCCGACCTGGATGTCGGGCAGCGTCACATCGCCTTCATTGGCCCGACCGGCCGGTGGCTGCACCGCGGTGTAGCCGTCAAAGACGAGGATTCGCCCGCGCGTCTTGAGTTCGAAATCGCCGGCCCGAATCGTCAAGCTGGTCGAGAGATATTCCGCACGCGTCATTTGGCACGCCACGAACTGTCGCCAGACGAGATCATAGAGTCGTGCCTGGTCCCGCTCGAGACCCTGGAGATCGCTCGGCTTCAACTCCACGTTCGACGGACGGATCGCCTCGTGCGCTTCTTGGGCGCCGTCTTTGCTCGTGTAGGAGTTGGGCGCTTCGGGCAGGTAGCGTTCCCCGTACGCCGAGCCGATCAAGCTACGGCAATGTTCGACGGCCTCCTTGGAAAGATTCGTCGAGTCCGTCCTCATATAAGTGATATGGCCGGCCTCGTAGAGTCGCTGGGCCAGCATCATGGTCTTCTTGACGCTGAATCCCAGCCGGGTGCTGGCCGCCTGCTGAAGCGTCGAGGTGATGAAGGGCGCGCCGGGCCGCGTCTTCGTGGGCTTGTCCTTGCGTTCGGAAACGGCGTAGTCGGCGCCTTCGAGCGATCGCAGGGCGAGGTCGGTTTCCTCTTTGCTCGTCGGTCGGAAATTCTCACCGTTTTGCTTGGCGACCTCGAGCCGCAATGGCTGCTTGGCGCGGGTCCGTGTATCCGCGTGAATCTCCCAGAATTCATCGGGAACGAAGGCGCGGATTTCCTTCTCGCGTTCCGCGATCAGCCGGACGGCCACCGATTGAACTCGACCGGCTGACAATCCGCGAGCCAATTTTGCCCACAGCAGGGGCGAGAGCATGTAGCCAACGACCCGATCAAGGAATCGCCTCGCCTGCTGAGCGTTGACCCGCGCGAGATCGAGTTCGCCCGGAGCCTCGAACGCCTGCCGGATCGCACTCTCGGTGATCTCATTGAAGACGACGCGCTTGAAGCGTTTCTTCGGGCCACCGATCACTTCCTGAAGATGCCAGGCGATCGCCTCTCCCTCACGATCGAGATCCGTGGCCAAATAGATGATGTCGGCATCCTTCGCGAGCCTGCGTAATTCGCTGACGACCTTCTCTTTGCCGGGCAAGATTTCGTAGTTGGCTTCCCAATCCTTCTCCGGATTGATTCCCATGCGCGCGAAGAGCGACCGCTTCGCTTGCTCCTTCTTGTGCTTCTCGCGTTTGGCGGCCGGCATCTTCCGCGTCTTGGCGGCGGCCTTGGCCCGGGCTTTTGGATCGACCTTCTTGCCGGAGCCACTGACCGGCAGATCACGGATATGCCCCACGCTGGACTTCACCACAAAATCTCGGCCGAGATATTTGTTGATGGTCCGCGCCTTGGCGGGCGATTCGACGATGACGAGCGATTTCCCCATGCTGCTTCGAAAGCTCACTTCTCCTGTGAATGGGCTTGCCGGGGGGAGGCGCTTCCATTCCGTTCAAATCAAGTCTTGCGGGAATCGGATCCGGCTTGAGTTTTCTTGAGCCGAGAAACGCACCCTGTCCGGCGGCCTATCCGCTTAGCACACTTCCCCCGGTCCGTGGCAAGCCCTCGATCCCGAATAGGCATGGGTCATTGGCGTCGATTTCAGCGAAAAACTCCGAATCGACGCGGGGATACGATTCGTGAAGCCTTTTTGCCGAAACCCGGCTGGGGCCCTTGGGAGCGAGCATTGGCGGTCGCCTCGATTGGATCCTGGCACCGTCGACCCGAGGGGACGGTGCGGCTGCCGGTCGTCTGGCGGACACGCGGATTTGCGGGTCGAGGCCGATTCGAGCCTCAGCCTCTCGATTGGCGGTCCGTGTGGCGGCTGGGGGCGGCCGGCCGCGGTCGGGTGGCGAACCGTTATGCTGCGGCGCGATGCCCGCGCCCCCGAAACCTGAGCTGCCTGCGTTCGGCGCGGAACTCGCCGTGATTGCACTCGGCGGCGCGATCGGAGCCAGTCTGCGTTTCGCGATCTCCCTCGCGATTCGTGCCGCCGACTTGCCCCTCACGCTCGCGGCCGGCAGCGTCAACCTGATCGGGTCGTTTCTGCTCGGCCTGATGATCGGCCACCTCGATTCCGCACGCGCCCACCGGCTCCTGCGGCCCTTTCTGACGCTCGGCGTATTCGGATCCTTTACGACCTTTTCGGCGCTGGCGCTGGACAACCGGACGATCGCCCTCGAAGCCGGCGAAATCTGGGCCGCCAGCCATCTCGCCGGATCGATCGCGATGGGCCTGGCCGCATTCGTCTTGGGCAATTCAATTTCGGAACGCAGCCGCGAGCGAAGCCGAGCATGAGCGACGTCTCGATCTGGCTCTCCGTTTGTGCGGGCGGAGCGACGGGTGCGATCCTGCGTGGCCTGATCTATCGCGGCATAGAGCAATGGAGCCCCGCCGACGGAGCCGGGCGGCTGGCCGAATTCGGGAGCGCTCGATCAACGCTGCTGGTCAACACGCTGGGCTCCTTTCTGCTGGGATTCGTTCTCGGAAGTCTGGCTCCCTCGAGTTCGTCGCTCGGGGACCCGCTGGCCGCCTTCTGGGTGACTGGACTGTGTGGCGCCCTCACGACCTTCTCGGCGCTTTGCGCCGACGCCACCCAATTCGCCCGGCGCGGCCATCGAATCGGGGTGGCCGTCGTCGTGCTGGCCAATACGGTCGTCGCCGTCGCGGCGCTCGCCCTGGGCGTCGCGACCGCAAGTTTCTGAGCCGTCCCCCGCCCGAGCCCCTGCTGTCCCCGCAGGAGGTCGTTCATCGCCGGGCCCATCTCGCTCGGACCGCTTCGAGTCGGTACACTGCGCGCCGGCTGGTCGGATCCGGTCGACCCTGGAGGCCCCATTGGGGTCGTGACGACCGAAACGCAGAGAACGATCACGCCGCATCTCGCCAGATCCACTCGAGGATGCGATTCGAAGACCCCATCGGACCCAATCGGTCCACGAACGTGAGAAACATGCCCGAAATCGAGCACGCCCTGAACAACCCCCTGTCCGTCCAAAAATCGCCGCCGCTCGGCGACCCGGACCAGACGAAGGGCGCGACCCCGCCCCCGGTCGGCGTCTATCAAGCATCGCTTGATATGGCGGACGAACTCCTCGCACGCCCGCTACGAGGCGGCGGTCCGGATCGCGTGCGTGTCCAACATGCGAAGCAACGCATGACGGTCTGGGAGCGAATCCGCGCGTTGACGGATCGTGAGCCGATGATTCTGTGGCGAAATTGGGGCCCGGAACTCGACGGCGCGTCGATCGTCACCGGCATCCTCGACATCGACGGCCGAGACGTCGCGGTCTACGGCCACGACTTCACCGTGCGTGCCGGTTCGATGGACGCGACCAACGGCGCCAAGCTCGCACGCCTGATCTACATGGCGGGCGAGAAGGGCATCCCGCTGATCGGGATGAACGATTCGGCGGGCGCCTTCGTCCCCGCCGGCGTCGGGGGACTCGACGGCTATAGCGAGGCCTTTTCCGCCCTGCGGAAAATCAGCGGGCTGGTCCCCTCGATCAGCCTGATGTTCGGGTACAACGCCGGAGGCGGCGCCTACCTGCCGCGCCAGGGCTCCTTCATGATTCAATGCGAGGACACCTTCATCGGGCTCACGGGACCGGGCGTCGTCAAGAGCGTACTCGGCGAGGATGTCACGGCCGAGGAACTCGGCGGCCCGGGCGTCCACGGCCAGAGTGGCACCTGCGATCTCGTCACGCACGACGAGTTGGGGTCCCTTCGAACCGCCTTGCGTTTGCTCGGCTATCTCCCGGACAACAACCGATCGATCGCACCCTTCCACAAGACCTCGGACCCCGTCGATCGGTACACCGAAGACGAGCACCGGCTCTTCCAACGCACCTTCAATTCGCCCGCCGGCATGAACGCGCCGATGGACATCACTCTTTACCTGCAGCAGATCTGCGATCACGGCGAATTCTTCGAACTCCAACCCCAGCGCGCGCGCAACATAATCACGGCGTTCGGCCGACTCGGGGGCTGGGTCGTCGGATTCGTCGCCAACAATTCGGCGGTCTCGTCGGGACAGATCGATGTCGACGCAGCGCTCAAGGCCACCCGCTTCATCCGATTCTGCAACCTCTACAACATTCCGTTGATCTTCATCGAGGACACCACCGGCTTTCTGCCCGGCACCGAGCAAGAACGTCGCGGCATCATCCAGGCCGGCCGCAAGCTGCTGGATTCGATCATCGATATCCGAACGCCGCGCATGACGATGATCATTCGCAACGCCTTCGGCGGCGCCTACGCCGCCTACAATTCCCATTTCGTGGGCGCGGATCTGGTTTTCGCGATGCCGATGGCCCGCGTCGCCGTGATGGGGTCCGCGGGCATGGACTTCGTATTCAAGGACGAGATGCGCGCGATCGCTGCAAAACACAAATCGGCAATCGACGGAGGCGCCAGCGAATCGGAGGCGAATCTCGAACGAGACCAGGCGCTCGCGATTCTCACCACGCGCTACGAAGACAAATTGATGAACCCCAAGGAAGCCCTCTCCCTGGGCAGCGTCAGTCGACTCGTGATGCCGGGTGAAAGCCGCCGCGTCCTCGCACGCAATCTGGATTTCCTGATGCGAAAATATCAACCGTCGCCAATGGGCGGCCTGCAGCGGGAGCACGAATAGCAGCATGCTGAATCGCAATGGCGAAAAAATTCGTGCGATCGACGCCGACTCCGAATGGATCCGCAGCTTCGATGTCTCCGACATCAAATGCCTCGTCGTCTGCCGTGGTCCGATCCGCAAGGAAGCCTTCAACGTCTTTACCGAAATCGGCATCCGCGAATACGGGATGTTGCTTTCCGAAAAGGATTCCGTGGTCTATCCGCGCTGCCTCGCGCCCGAATTGCGCGACCTCGCCCATCCCGGCAACGTCCACCGGGTGCCGGACTACATGGGCTCCGGCCAGGAAGAGAAACTGAGCCGCATCGCCGAGATCATCGAGATCGCCGAACAGAACGGCTACACCCATATCTTCGCCGGCTACGGCTTCATGGCCGAGGATTCGGATTTCGTCGAAGCGATCGAGGCCTCGAAGATTCGCTTCATCGGACCATCCTCCTCGGTCATCCGACGTGCCGGAGCCAAGGACGAGGCCAAGAAGCTGGCGAGATCACTGGGCAACAGGGTGGTTCCCGGCATCGACAACGTCTCGGCCCTGGCACTGGTCGATCGTGCGGGCGACAAGAAGTCGCTAATGGCCCTCGCCAAGCAACACGGGCTCGACTTTCGTTGGGATGGGAAGATCGAAGTGGTCGAGAACGCGGAAGCGCTGTTGCAGGCCGGCTACGCGAAGTCGATCGAGCTCGTGACGATCGAAGAGCTTCAAAAGACAGCCGAACGAGAGTCGCACACCATCTGGGAGCAATATCCCGGCAAACGGATTCGATACAAATGCATCGCGGGTGGCGGCGGCAAGGGCCAACGGGTCGTCTCCGACGCTTCCGAAACTTCCAGCGCCGTGATGGACATCCTGGTGGAACAGAAAGTCCTGGAGCCCGGTTCGAATCGAAACTTCCTGATCGAACTCAATCTCGAGACGACCCGCCACAACGAGATCCAGCTGGTCGGCAACGGGGATTGGACGATCACGCTCGGCGGGCGCGATTGTTCGATCCAGATGTTCGAACAGAAGCAACTCGAATTCTCCCTGACCGACGAGCTATTGGCCGGTGCGGCCGAAGAAACCAAGAACCCCGCCCATCGCGAGAACCTGATCAAAGAGCGCGAGACCCTCGCGGCGATGGAGCGCGACGCCACGCGCTTCGGCGAAGGCGTCGGCCTCGACAACGTATCCACCTTCGAATGCATCGTCGAAGGCTCGGACCATTTCTTCATGGAGATGAATACCCGCATCCAGGTCGAACACGGCTGTAGTGAACTCGCCTACAAGATGCGATTTACGAACCCGGATGACTCGACCGATTTCTTCGAGGTCGAACGACTGATCGAAGTCATGGTCCTGCTCGAATTGCACGGCCCGCGACTTCCCAAACCCGAGCGCATCCTGCGAGCGATTTCCGGCGCGGAGGTGCGCGTCAATGCGGTCAACGCGGCGTTGCAACCCCACGCGGGCGGCGTCGTTCGGGGCTGGTCGAAGCCGCTGCCCTTCGAGCATCGCGATGACCAGGGAATCGGAACGCGCAATCCGGATACCGGCTCGTTCCCCTACTACAATCTCGCGGGGGCCTACGACTCCAATATCGCGCTCGTCTTGTGTGACGGATCGAGCCGACGGGACAACCTGGAACGACTTTCGGAGATCCTCCGGCGCATGGAGTTGCGCGGCGACGACCTCCAGACGAGCGTCCCCCTCCACTACGGGCTGATCAACTGGACCTTGGGTCTCGAGCCGATGATGAAGCCCAACACCCGCTTCATGACGCCCTACCTGGCGGCCGTCGGTGCGCTCCAGACCCTCGCACGCGAGATCGATCTGACGCTCGCTGCGGGCGACCTGACGGCGCGACTCTCGGGCGCCTCCGCGAAGAAGGCCTTCGCCACACAGCAGACGCTGATCCAACGACCACTGGGCCGGCTCTTCGCCGACCCGCACGCGCTCGCCGGATTTCTGGGTTTGCAGGATGGACGACTCTGGAAACGCGACGGGGACGAGATCGTTTTCTGCGAGAATCCCTTCGTCTTCTTGAAGGCGCTCTACCACTACCTGAACATGGAGCCGACCCCGGGCAAGCCCGCCTGCGACATGATCTGGGACCACGATGCGACGTTGCTGGAAGACGGGCTCGACTTCTACGCGAGTGTCGCAGACGCCTTCGGCACCCGGGAATGGGGGCAACTCGCCGCTCGGCTCGAGGCGGGACCGGACGCCGCGTTGGTCGGCGACGACACCGATCTGTGGGCGGCCTGCCAGGCCAGCCATCGCGGTTTCCAGCTCGGCGCATCCCTGCTCCTGATGATTCCGAGGATCGGAATTCAGTCCGAGTTTCTGGACATCCAGATCGACGACAATCTTCAGCCGATCTTTCCCGAAAAGTTTCTCGACGACGACATCGCGACCGCGCTTCGCCGCACACTTGCGCCGCCGCCGAAGGCCAGCGCCAATCAGATCGTCAGCCCATCGGGGGGGAGCTTCTACGCGCGCGAGGCGCCCCATCTTCCCCTGCTCGTCGAGGTGGGCGACCACTTCGACGAGGGCCAACCGCTCTTCATCATCGAAGTCATGAAGATGTTCAACAAGGTTCTCGCGCCCTTCGCAGGCACACTGACCAAGAACCGGATGGCGGACGCGGATGGATCGGTGGTTCAAGCCGGCCAGATCATCTATGAAATCGAGCCTGACGAAGTTCTCGTCGAAGAGTCCGAAGAGGAGATCACGACGCGGCGCGAGCGCGTGACGCGGGCAGCGCTCGGAAACGGACCTGAGGCCTCCTGATCTTCTGGCCTTCGCCTCACGGCGCAACGGACACCGCATCGCCCCGGGCCCCGTCCTCACGGACCGATCGCCTCACTGCACGCTCGCGTGACGGCGCCATGCGGGCCTCACGGACCAGCCCCAGCCCAAGGCGACCGCCGGATCGGGCGCGCCCCTGCCCTGTGCTGGCCGGCCCACCCGACAAGCCGTAGACTGTCCCACGTTCCAGACCGTCCGCGCGGCTCCGACCCGGTGCTGCGCTCGAACGGGGCCCGGTCGCCCGCCTCTTCGTCGCTCTGCCCTCGCGCATGTGCACGTGAAAGGTCGCGAGGCCGACTCCCGGCGAGCCAGACCAACCGGATCCCCCAAACCCCCTTGCGGGCCATGCGCGGCATAGCAAGATGGTTTCGGCCATCCCGAGGCTCCGATGTTTTCCTTGCGTGGTGCTCCCGCCCATTCCGATGCGCGGCGACAGCGGCTACTCGACAGGCTGCAGGAAACGAATCCTTCGCTGCGAGGGCTCGCAAGCGAATTCGTCCTGCTCGTCGATGTCACACGCGATCTCGACGCGGAAGAAAGCCAACGACTCGAAGCGCTGGTCTGCGAAACCGAAACCCACTCGACCGCACGCGATCCAGGCCAGACCTTCCCCAAAGACGCCATCGAACTCTACGTCGTGCCCCGCCTAGGAACCATCTCGCCCTGGTCCTCGAAGGCCACGGAGATCGTCCATCGTTGTGGACTCGACGCCATTCGTCGAATCGAACGCGGAATCGTCTATCGCTTCGATGGCCCGCTCGAGCGCAAGGACGCCCTTGCGTTCGCGCCCGAAATCCATGACCGAATGACCGAGAGTCTGCTGACCGACCTCGAGGCGGCAAGCGCGCTCTTCGAACGTGCGACACCGGCGCCCTTCCGGCGCATCGATGTCCTTGGCCGGGGCCAGGATGCGATCCGCGAGGCCGATCAAGATTTGGGCCTCGCCCTCGCACCCGACGAAGTCGACTACCTCGTCGACAGCTTTCGGGAGCTGGGACGAAATCCGACGGACGTCGAACTCATGATGTTCGCCCAGGCCAACTCGGAACATTGTCGCCACAAGATCTTCAACGCCGCTTGGACGATCGATGGCAAACCGATGGACGTCTCGCTTTTCGAGATGATTCGCAATACGACCCGACGATCCCCCGACGGCGTTTTGTCGGCCTACTCGGATAACGCGGCGGTCGTCTGTGGTGGCGATGGCGGTCGCTTCCAACCCGACCCCCTGACGCGACAATACGTACAGATCGACGAGCCGGCCCAGATCCTGATGAAGGTCGAGACGCATAACCATCCCACCGCGATCTCGCCCTTCCCCGGCGCAGCGACCGGGTCGGGGGGCGAGATCCGTGATGAGGGCGCGACCGGTCGCGGTGGAAAACCGAAGGCGGGCCTGACCGGCTTCTCGGTCTCGAACCTGCTCCTGCCCAACGCGCGGCAGCCCTGGGAACTCGACCCCGGCAAGCCGGGACGAATCGCCTCCGCCCTCGACATCATGCTCGAGGGACCGGTCGGCGGAGCCGCCTTCAACAACGAGTTCGGCCGCCCGAACCTGGCGGGCTATTTCCGGACCTACTGCCAGCAGATCCAGACGGCCTCGGGCCCCGAGATCCGTGGCTATCACAAGCCGATCATGCTGGCGGGCGGTCTCGGCAATGTGCGTCCCATGCACGTCGACAAACTCGAAACACCCGTCGGCGCAAAGATCGTGGTCCTCGGCGGACCGGCCATGCTGATCGGGCTCGGCGGTGGCGCAGCCTCCTCGATGGCCACCGGCACCAGCCACGAAAACCTCGACTTCGCCTCGGTCCAGCGCGGCAACCCGGAGATCGAACGGCGCTGCCAGGAAGTCATCGATCGATGTGTCGCACTCGGCGACGACAACCCGATCGTTTCCATCCACGACGTCGGGGCCGGCGGATTATCGAATGCGATTCCCGAAATTCTCGACCAGAGCGCTCGCGGGGGGCGCATCGATCTGCGCGCGATTCCGAATGACGAACCCGGCATGACCCCTCTCGAGATCTGGAGCAACGAGGCACAGGAGCGTTATGTCATCACGATCTCCGCCGATCGAATCGGCGATTTCGAAGCGATCTGCCTACGAGAACGCTGTCCCTTTGCGATCGTCGGCGAGGCTACCCAGGAACGCCATCTGCGCGTCGAGGATCCAGAGTTTTCGAACGAGATCCGCTCTTCGAAAGCCACGGCCGACGCTTCGGTGTCTCGCCCGATCGACGTGCCCCTCGCGGTGATCCTCGACAAGCCCCCCAAGATGCATCGCGACGTCCAACGAACCGAAAAGCCGCGCGAAATCTTCGAGACCGCTCGAATCGACCTCCGCGAAGCCGCGCGCCGCATCCTTCAGCTGCCGACGGTTGGCGACAAAACCTTCCTGATCTCGATCGGGGATCGCAGCGTGACGGGCCTGGTCGCGCGGGACCAGATGGTGGGCCCGTGGCAGGTCCCGGTCGCCGACGCCGCGATCACCGCGAGCGGTTATGCGACCTTCACGGGCGAGGCGATGGCCCTCGGCGAACGCACACCGATCGCCTTGCTGGACGCCGCCGCATCCGCTCGCATGGCCGTGGGCGAAGCGCTGACGAACCTCGCGTCCGCCCCTGTCCGATCCCTGTCCGACGTCCGTTTGTCGGCCAATTGGATGGCGCCGGCGGGTCATCCTGGCGAAGACGCGCGACTCTATGACGCCGTCGAAGCGGTCGGCCTCGACTTGTGTCCGGCATTGGGCATCGCCATTCCAGTCGGCAAGGATTCGATGTCGATGAAGACCGTCTGGGTCGACGATGGCGAGGAGAAGAGTGTGACCTCGCCCCTCTCGCTAATCGTCACCGCCTTCGGTCTCGTCGACGATATCCGCCTCGGCCTCACCCCCGAGTTGAATTCCTCGCCCGAGAGCCTCCTCTTGCTCATCGATCTGGGCTTCGGTCGCAATCGACTCGGCGCGTCCGCGTTGGCCCAGGTGTTTTCGGCGATTGGCGATGAACCACCGGATGTCGATGATCCGACGACGCTGCGAAGATTTTTCGAAACGATCCAATCCTTGATTCGCAGCCAATCGCTGCTCGCCTATCACGACCGATCGGATGGCGGGCTCTTTGCGACGCTCGTGGAAATGGCCTTCGCAGGCGGAACCGGAATCGAAATCCAGCTCGACGATCTGGCGGGCTCAACGATCGAGAAACTCTTCAACGAGGAACTCGGCGCAGTGATCCAAGTCCGGCCGGAGGAGTTGGACGCCGTTCTCGAAGCCTTCGATCGGGCGGGACTTCGCGATGCGGTGCATCCGATTGGCCGACTGCGAACGGATGATCGAATCGTATT
>Ga0209988_10002121_pt1 | contig 13062 bp, 11 predicted proteins | sample N075metaG_FD_183115 | JGI IMG/M metagenome (GOLD analysis project Ga0209988, IMG submission 183115) | Deep subsurface microbial communities from Kermadec Trench to uncover new lineages of life (NeLLi) - N075 metaG (SPAdes) (version 2) | ecosystem: Environmental > Aquatic > Marine > Ocean trench... | reverse complement strand
CGTACAGCACATCAATCGGTGCCGAGAAGGCCATGCTGACGCCACCCAGCAGTTTCCGCGAGGCAAATGTCGCTTCCTCCCAGCCGAGCTCCGTAAGCATGCGCTGCACATGTTTCTTCCACAGCGGTACAAGAAGTTCTGCTTCGGTGGCGGAGCAGCGCACATCGAGAACAGAACCCGCTTCGTCGAAAATCAGGCTGGGTCCCGTCAGTCTGCGTGCATCAAGGAATTCCATGGTGCGATTCAGTCACCTTCATCCCGTGCGATGCGTACGCCGCGCTCGTCGCTAATGATTTCCAGATCCGCGTCCAGACTGAAATCACCGGTGTCTGGAAGATCCATCACTGCAGTCGTTTTCTTGCCGGAGTCCTCGACCTTGGCGCCGGAGTTGAAGTAGATAATTTGCTTCCATGTGCGCTTGATATTGTCACCGAGGACGAGGACCAGGTCGCCCGAGCTCGCCGACTCCAGCCCCCGCGCTGTCGCTTCCTGCTCGTCGGGAACGACTTCGATCTGATCCGCAGAAATACCCTTTTCAAGCAATTTGTTCTTGAGCATGACAGCGACTTCGTCCACACCCCGCCCGCGCCGGTTATCATCGCACTTGCAAATAAAGTAATCGAAATGGCCGGCGGCAATCCCTGCAATTTCACGAATGTCCTCGTCGCGCCTGTCACCCGGCGCTGACAAGACGATAGTCTTGCGGCCTTCAACATCAAATCGATCGACCAACCCGCACATCGCGCGAATGGCCGCCGGATTGTGGGCATAGTCCAGGATGACGCGGAACGGGTGTTCGTCGTAGATATTCATGCGGCCCGGCGCCTGGAAGAACGTCGAGTCGAAAGTCCGCAAGCCGTGGCGAATATCCTCAAGGCTGATATGCATGTTGTAGGCGAGCGCGGCGGCAAACATCGCGTTTTGCACATTGTGCAGCGCGCGTCCTTCGATCGTGGCCGGAATCAAGTGTGTCCAGAGTAACGGTGTATGTGTTTCGTTGTCGTAAATCGCGATCAGATGGCCATTCATACCCTGCTCCAGGACGAACGCCTGTCCGCCTGCGCGAATATGTTGCTTAACGAGTGCATGTCCCGGGTTCATGGTGATGTAGCAAAGCTTTTCGGCATCGGTGTAATCGGCCATTTGCAGGCACAAGGTATCGTCCGCGTTGAGCACCGCGGCATCAACCGCGACCTCAATGGGCACGCGCTTCAGTTCCGCAAGTTGCTCGAGAGTTTCGATGCCGCGCAATCCCAGGTGATCGGCCGAAACGTTCAGGCAGGCCGCAACATTGCATTCCTGAAAACCCAGTCCGCTGCGCAGCATGCCGCCACGGGCGGTTTCCATAACCGCAGCATCCACCGAAGGGTCACGCAATATCATTTGCGCCGACACAGGACCGGTCATATCACCCGGCACGCTGAGTTTGCCGTCGATATACACACCATCCGTCGAAGTCAGCCCGACGGTACGTCCCGCCATCTTGAGTATGTGCGCAAGCATGCGCGACGTCGTCGTCTTGCCGTTGGTCCCCGTCACGGCCGCGATCGGTATGCGACTCGGGCAGTCGGGCGGGAACAACATGTCGATAACAGGACCTGCAACATCACGCGGCGTACCTTCGCTCGGCGCGACATGCATGCGAAAACCAGGTCCTGCGTTGACCTCACATATGCCGCCGCCGGCCTCTCGATAGGATTCAGCGATGTCTTTCGTCAGGAAATCGACGCCACCAATATCGAGACCGATTGCCTTTATCGCGCGGATGGCCATCTCACGATTGTCAGGATGGATAATGTCCGTTACATCGATCGCCGTGCCACCTGTTGACAGGTTGGCAGTTGAACGCAGGTACACGACTTCGTCTTTTGCCGGTACAGTGCTGCTATCGTAATCGAGCTTGGCCAGCAGGCGCTGCGCCTCATCGTCGAGTTCGAGGCGCGTAAGCACTTTCTCATGGCCCACACCGCGCCGCGGGTCATCGTTGACGATAGCGACAAGTTGCTCGATCGTATTCTTGCCGTCACCGACAACATGCCCGGGCACCCGCTTTGCGGCAGCGACCAGTTTACCGTCGACGATGAGGATTCTGTGGTCATATCCTTCAATGTAACTCTCAACCACGATCGTGCGGCCGTATTCGCTGGCCTTTTCAAACCCGGCTTCTACTTCACTATCAGTCCGCAAGTTGATCGCGACACCGCGTCCGTGGTTACCGGCCAGCGGCTTGAGCACCACTGGCAATCCTATGCGCGTTGCCGCGCGCACCGCGTCGCGCGCGCTACGCACAACTATTTGCTTCGGAACCGGCAGGCCAAGATCGCGCAGAATACTGTTTGTTTCTTCCTTGTCCGACGCAAGTTCCACTGCAATGTTGCTGGTACGTCCCGTCGTTGTCGCCTGGATACGCTGCTGATAGCGGCCATGACCGAATTGCACAAGACTGTGTCGATTGAGGCGCAGCCACGGTATGTTGCGGTCTTCAGCCGCCTTCACGAGTGATGCCGTACTCGGACCGAATTCACGCCGCTGCGCGTAGCGAATAAATCGGTCGCGTTCTTCGGCAAAGTCCCATTCTTTTGTGGGCGCATCTTTGGGTTTTAGCTTATCCGGCAGCAGGCTGTGCAGCAGACTCAGTGCCAGCGCGCTGGCCTCTCGGCCGACAGCGGCGTCTTTGTACTGGAACACCATGTTGTAGAAACCCGGTTGGCCGTCGATCGAGCGTGTGCGTCCAAAGGTCACATCAGAGCCAGCGACATTTTGTAATTCAATCGCGACGTGCTCCATGACATGTCCGAGCCAGGTACCCTCATCCTCGCGCAGGCGACGCACGAAACCGCCGGGCTCGCGATACGAGCAACCGTGTTCGTGCAGGCCAGGCAATTTCTCCAGCAATGGTGCAATAAAGTCTTCGCCGAGTCGGCCGGTCGGCCAGTGCTCAAGTTCGCCTAGATCCAGAATGTGGCGAATGACGGGGAATCGCGCAAACAGATTCGGCCCGACATAAACGTTGGTGCTCTCAATTTTCATGACTACAGTCTGTCATTCTTGTTCTTCTTTATTAACGTTATGCGGCAAATGGTTGCCGTTATGCGGCAAATGGTTGCCGTTATGCGGCAAATGGTTGCCGTTATTCGGCAAATGCTTTGCGTGCGGCAATATCATAGCGGCCGCCTGATACCAGTATATGCAACTTCACGCCTATCAGGCTGACCGGCTCGCCGCGACGCGCCCGGTCCATCGAAGAATAACCCAGATCGGTCGGGTCGATCACCGTTATGCCACCACTGCCAACGACCTCGAGATGGTCGCCCGCACGAATGAAGGCTGCTGTGTCTTCGTCCAGGCCAATACCGATGGCGAAGGGGTTGTACGCAAGTGCCGTCAATAGCCGGCCAATGCGGTCCCGCTGTCGGAAATGCTGATCGATGATGCACGCGTTCGTCAGTCCCAGCCCCGGGGCCATGGTGACCATGTCGGGACTTGGTGTACTGCCCTCGGAGCCACCCGCGATCATGTGTTCGGGCATGAACGCCGCACCCGCCGACGTTCCGGCGACGTGCATTCCAACGGCGTTGCGACGACGTATCAATTGCGCAACGGTTGTCCCCCCCAGGGTCGTCGACAGGCGCAGCTGATTGCCGCCTGTCATGAACACACCGTCGCACTTTTCGATATAGCCGATATCGGGTCCAGACTGGCAATCCTCACGAGTGATAAACGACAGGACTTTCGCATGCTTGACGCCGAGCTTGCGAAACAACTTTTCGTAGTTACGGCCGGTGTCCTCAAGTTCCGAGGCAGTCGGAATAATGCCGATGCGCGATTGCTTGCCACCGCACACGTCGACGAATCGATCGAGTATTTCGGGGTTGTGCAATTTTTCTTCAGCACCGCCGATCGGGATGATGTAACCGCGATCGATGCCAGATATGCCGTTTGCAGGACTCATGTTTTTGTTACTCCGCTCAAGGCGAGCGATCTTGGCACTGAAAGGGCGAACATTTTACACAAGATTCGATCAATTCCTGCCTTTTATGCGGCAAAATACCGGCGATATTCACTGCGGACAGATTACGTGCCAGATTCGAAGCCACCTCTGGGCCAGGACAGCGCCTATCCGTGCACCTACTCACCGGACCTGCTGTGCCCAATTGCTCGTAATGACGCTCGTCAGGGCATCGGAATCTGCGCGGATCTGCCGTTTCACGGCACCGATGTCTGGAACGCCTGGGATCTGACGTGGCTGGGAGCCGCGAACCGGCCCGCCGTCGCCACTGCGCAGATCCTGGTGCCCGCAGATTCGCCCAACCTGATCGAGTCCAAATCCCTGAAACTCTATCTGAATTCGTTTTCAATGAGCCCGTTCGATGGAGCCAGCGCGGTCGCTGAGACAATCGCCGGCGATCTCGGCGCGTGCCTGGGCGCTCCGATAGAGGTTCGTGTAACACCGGTTGCGGAAACTGAAAATAATCTCATAGCCAGGCTTGCCGGCACTTGCATAGACTTCACGGAAGTGCAGTGTTCCTCCTGGGAAGTCGATGCCGGACTGCTGCAGGTGAACGACAACGACATCGTTACAGAAGACTTGCATTCCCATCTGTTACGCAGCGAGTGCCCCGTAACATCGCAACCTGATATCGGCAGCGTGCAGATTCGCTATCGCGGGCCCCGTATCGCTCCTGAATCGCTGTTGCGCTACATCGTTTCCTTTCGCCAACACAAGGACTTTCACGAAGCCTGTATCGAGAGGATGTTCGTCGACATTGTGCAGCGCTGCAAAGTCGACAGGCTTAGCATCTATGGGCGCTATCAACGCCGCGGCGGCATCGATATCAACCCGTTTCGCAGTAATTTTGAGGATTGCCCTCGTAATCTGCGCCTCTGGCGACAGTAATGACGCAATCAATCCGTGCCCAAGTCCTCGGGGGTCAGATCATGGCCCCAGCTTTGCTTGGCACGCAAATAGCCGCGATTCGTGTCAGTCACACCGCTTACGTGTTTCACACGTGTGATGTTATTCAGACCAAAATGATTCAGGTCATGCACTTTCTTCGGATTGTTGGTCAGCAGACGAAAAGGCTTGTCGCCAACGAAGTACTTGAGCAATACAGCCGCATCGCTGAAGTCGCGCGAATCGTCCGGTAGTCCGAGCGACCGGTTTGCCTGATAGGTATCCTCGCCCGAATCCTGCAACAGGTAGGTCGCCGCCTTTGCCCATAGACCGATGCCGCGACCCTCGTGTCCCGACATATAGATCAGCATGCCGCCTTGCTCATCATGCTGAATCAGATCCAGTGCGGACTGCATTTGCGGCCCACACTCACAGCGCTGCGAGCCGAAAACATCACCGGTCAGGCAGCTTGAATGCACGCGCACCAGTGGGTCGACCCAGGTGTCAGGATCGCCGATAACCAATACGCTGTTGACAGCCATAAACGACGCCAGAGTGGCAAATGATTGCTGGCCATTCTGTTCCCGCAAATCGTCGGCCAACTCTTCTATCTTGCCCAGTTCAGTGTTGCGAACGCAGGCATACCAATGCACATCAACGTGTTTCTCGCACAGCAGCAGTGGCAGGGGAATGGGCCCGAGAATACTGATTGTGGCGCCTCGCGGGCTTTTCGAGCCAACTGGGGCACCGTCACGGTCGATCTGGAATAACTTCCCCTGCTCGGTCAAACGCTCGCGGATCGTGGGATCAATGTAGGTGAACATGGCCGGATTATGCCGCATTCGGCGATTTTTGCGACGTCTGCCACTTGCTGACTCGCGGGTCATTAAGTATAGTTAATGACTTGTCGGTCATTAACGGAAGAGATATGGCACAACCACGCAACCAGCGCCGCAAAGAAGAGCGGCCGCAGGAGATTACCGAGGCGGCCTTCCAGGCATTCGCCGAGAAAGGCTATGCAGCGACGCGGGTCGAGGAAGTCGCAAAACGTGCGGGCGTCAGCAAAGGCCTTCTGTACCTGTATTTCAAGACCAAGGAAGAGCTCTTCAAGGCCGTTATCAGGGGCGTCGTTATTCGCCGCGTGGACGCGTTGATCGCCGCCGTTGAGACCACCGAGTTGTCGTCCGAGGATTTCGCTCGCGGCCCGCTGCTTGAGTTCATGAAGACCGTGCCGGGATCACCAATCGCCGTTGTCATCCGCCTGCTGATCTCAGAAGGACATCGACACCCCGACCTGGTCGAGTATTACTGGGACCACGTTGTCTCCAAGGGTCTCGCGGCTCTTTCCGGTTTAATTGAACGCGGAGTGGAACGCGGCGAGTTTCGCGCCACCGCTGTTTCCGAATTACCACAATTGTTAATTGCACCCATGATGCTGGCGATGATCTGGCGAATGTTATTTGTGCAACACGATCTCGACACCGACAAACTGATATCAACCCAGATCGACATGATTCTCGCCTACATCAAGGCGTGACCGGAGTACCAGGATGAAAAAAACGTTATTCATTTTAGCCACAATATTGTTGGTCGCCGGTTGTGAAACCGAGGACAAGAGCAACCGCGCCGTCGGCGAACTGGCTTCCGACCGCATCGAGATGACTGCCGACGTGAACGAACCGATTATCGAGATCGCTGTTGCCGAGGGCGAAGCGGTTACAAAGGGACAGGTACTGTTGCGCCAGGACGACGCTCGTGCCGTCGCGCGACTCGCCGCAGCCGATGCCGCACTGGCGCAAACGCAGGCGCGACTTGATGAACTTGTTCGTGGTCCGCGCAGTGAACAGATTGCCGTTGCACGCGCTGACGTTGAGGGCGCTACACAGGAGCTGGGATATCGGGACAGCGATCTCGAGCGCGCGCGCGAAGTGTTCGACAGAGGCCTGGCCTCCGCTGACGTATTGGACCGCGCCAATGTTGCACACGATACGGCGCAGGCACAGCTGAAATCACAGCTCGCGAGACTGGAAGAATTGCTCACGGGCACAACCGTCGAAGAACTCGCCCAGGCAGAGCAGGCGGTGAAACAGGCAGCGGCGCTGCGTAGCAGCGCGCAAATCGACGTCGAACGGCACGTATTGCGCGCTCCGGACGACGGCATTGTCGATAGCCGATTGTTCGAAGTGGGAGAGCGGCCGGTTCAGGGGCAGCCTGTCATCATCATTCTGGCCGCAAGCCAGCCGCATGCCCGTGTCTACGTTCCCGAAAGCGTGCGCGTGAAAATCCACGCGGGCACGAAGGCGTTGATCTATGTAGACGGTCTGGATGCACCGATTGATGGCCGCGTACGCTGGGTTGCGAGCGAAGCTGCTTTCACACCCTACTACGCGTTAACGGAACGTGACCGTGGGCGGCTTAGCTATATCGCAAAGATCGACATCAGCGAAGAACGCACGAGACTCCCCGACGGCGTACCAGTGGAAGTCGAATTTCTTTTCGATCAGGCGAAGTAATGGGCGCGGAATTCGCAATCGAGGCCCGCGGGCTCAGCAAGCACTTTGGCGACTTGCGCGCCGTCAGTGACCTGAATCTGGATGTTCCTCGCGGACAGATCTACGGTTTCCTCGGGCCGAACGGGTCCGGCAAGTCGACAACCATTCGCATGCTGTGCGGACTGCTGACACCGACGATGGGATCGGCGAACGTGTTGGGTACCGAAATTCCGGGCGACTCCCGCACCTTGAAACCAAAAATCGGTTACATGACGCAGAAGTTTTCACTGTTCGGGGACCTGACAGTCCGAGAAAACCTGCAGTTCATCGCCGAGATCTATTCCTACCCGCGTGCCGAACGTGCGAGCCGCATTGAGGAACTTCTCGGGAAATACGATCTGCACGATCAGCAAACGCAATTTGCCGGGACGATGAGCGGCGGCCAAAAGCAACGCCTTGGCCTCGCCTGCGCGGTGTTGCATCACCCGGAGTTGCTCCTTCTCGACGAGCCCACCAGCGCCGTCGACCCACAAAGCCGTCGTGATTTCTGGGCCAACCTGTTTCGCCTGGCCGAATCCGGCACGACGATCCTGGTGTCGACACACTACATGGATGAGGCCGAACGCTGCCATCGCCTGGCCATCCTGGATCACGGCGTCAAAGTCGCCGACGGCACGCCGCAGGATCTGCAGGCCAGGACCGGCATGCATATCGTCGAGGTGATTGCCGAAAATCCCTATGCGGCGCAGTCAACCCTCGACGGCGTTGCCGCGATTGCGAGTGTCACGCAACTTGGGGTGCGGCTACGGGTCTTGATTCCCGAGCGCCATGAAAACCCGGTGCAACTTGTCGAGAAATCGCTCGCAGAGCATGGCGTTGCGGGATCAGCATCACTTACGGCGGCGTCGCTTGAGGATGTATTCGTCGCGGTAACGATGAGTCCTGAGGAGCGCGACCGATGAAGTCACTGTCGCGCCTCAATGCGATCATCAAGAAAGAAGTCTTGCAACTGAGTCGTGACCGACTGACGTTCGGCATGGTCTTTGGTTTACCGATCATGCAGATACTGTTGTTCGGCTATGCGATCAACACCGACGTGCGCAACCTCAAAACAGCGGTTGCCAACCAGGCGAACACGCATTTGTCGCGGCAGTTTGTCGCCGACCTTCGCGCTACCCAGGTTGTGAAAATAGTCGAGACAGTCGCAACACCGGACGCACTTGAAGGCTTGCTCCGCAGGGGAAAAATTTCGATCGGCATCGTCATTCCTCATGACTTCGATCGCCGGGTTGTCGATAACAACCGGGCCGCAGTACACGTGTTGGTCGATGGCAGCGACCCTACTATCTTGGCTGTCGCCAACCAACTACGAACAATGCCAATTCGGTTTGACACGACCCTGCAATCACCGAAAAAACAGGACTTGATTGAGGTACGCCCTTACTACAATCCCGAACGACGCACGCCGGTCAACATCGTGCCGGGGCTCATGGGCGTTATTCTCATGATGACGATGATGCTGTTTACAGCAGTCGCTATTGTCCGAGAGCGTGAACGCGGCAATCTCGAACTGCTGATCAATACGCCGGTCAGTTCGGCAGAACTCATGATCGGCAAGGTGACACCGTACATTGCCATCGGCCTGCTGCAGCTCGCCATTATTCTGGGCTTCGGACAACTGCTTTTCGACGTGCCAGTGCGCGGCAGCATTTTTGATCTCTATGTTGCCGGCTCCGCATTTATTGCTGCGAATCTCGCACTCGGCCTGCTGATTTCGACCGCGACGCAAACGCAATTTCAGGCGATGCAGATGACGATTTTTATTCTCATGCCATCAATCCTGTTGTCCGGCTTCATGTTCCCGTTTGATGGCATGCCCGTTATCGCGCAGTACATAGGCGAGATATTGCCAACGACGCATTTCATTCGATTGACGCGCGGCATCATGTTGCGGGAGGCGCCGATCAGCGAACTGACGTCGGATCTGTTCTTCCTGATTGGCTTTACGCTGGTCGCGATGACCATCGCGGCGACGCGCTTCAGCAAGCGTCTGGATTAGCGTGTTAGCTGAGCTCAATCAACAGCCGGTAATTGGCCACTCTCTGCACGCAAACGCTGTTCCAGCCACGCAAGCGAGCTTTGGGCGTAAATCCTGCAAGCGACATTGTTGACGAACGGATTGCCCAGCTCACGACGTTGCAGCTTTTCATGCATGGCGAAGAAAAACGGATGCGGTGACAGGAAAATATCGCAGTCGAGACTGGAGATGATATTGGCGCTTGTGCGCAGATCCATCGCCGCTGGACCATCACTGAAATGAAAGCCCACCGCCGATACGGCGCTCAAACTATCCGCGTAGACAATGTCGTAACACGTATTGAGTGCGCAGGACTGCCAGGTCCAGGTGACGCCACCTGGCGTGTGGCCGGGAGTGTGCACCGAGAAAATATCAACGGAACCAACAGTTACGACTTCGGCATCGCCCACAACCGTGACGTTGGCGACAGCAGGGAAACTCATGGGCAAGGAAGTATTGATAAATTGCGGATCACCTTCCTGCAACGATCCGGTCGTGAGCGTTGCAGCAGCCACACGACTCGTGTACACCTTCGCGCCAGAGAGTTTTTGCAGCGCGGCGATTCCGCCAGCATGATCGAAGTGTGCGTGTGACAAGAAAATTGCAGCAATATTTTTCGCGTCGAATCCCAGCTTGCTAATATTGGCGTCTATCAACGCCGCCGATTGCGGCAGACCGCCATCCATTAATATCAGGCCCGCGTCAGTCTCGATGAGTAATGACGACAGGCCATTCGTACCGACATACCAGGTATTGCCGTAAATCCGAAACGGATCCAGCGGCAAATTCCAGTCCCCACATCGCGCGCATTCGATCGCATCATCCGGCTGCAGTTCCTTCGGCCCGATATCCCAGGCCCCGTAGAACAAACGGCCTGCAGCAACCAGCAGGAATGCGCCAAACAACATACTCAGTTTTTTCTCCGAGAATGAGTGCGCGATTTTCGCTCCCAGAGGTGCGGTCAGCACCGTCGCGGGCGCAATCAACGCGAAGCCGAGCAAATTGACATAGCCGAGACTACCTGGCGGAAGGCGTGCATCTGACCACCCTGTGATGATGAAACCGATTGTGCCTGGCAGGCTGATGACCAGCCCCAGCAACGCAGCCGTACCGACAGCCCGATGAATCGGCTGATTGAACATCGTCAGGGTCATGACGGAAAAGGTGCCACCGCCAATTCCCATCATGCTGGAGAGACAACCGATCGCCGCAGGAATGGTGAATACCAGCGGCCCACGTGGCACATCGTCGGTAAGATTGCCGCCCTCGGGAGCGAACAGCATCTTGGCGGCAACGAGAAACGCGACACTAGCGAAGATAATTGCCAGTACACTACTGTGCACCTGGGCCGCGATCCACGCGCCGAGCAAAGCGCCCACCAACACGAACGGCGCCCAGCGCTTGACGAGCGCAAAGTCGACAGCCTGCCTTTTGGCATGAGCACGCGCTGACGATAGCGATGTCGGGATTATGGTCGCGAGCGACGTCGCTACCGCGATGTGCATGCGGATCGCTGGATCCACGCCCACAAACCCAAGTGTCAGTTCCAGCACCGGAACGATAACGATTCCGCCGCCGATTCCGAATAGTCCCGCAAGGACACCGGCGACACAGCCCGTCGCCAACATGGCAGCGCCGAGTAAAAGCAGCGAGTCCATTGTCTAAAGAGAATTCAGCTGCTCGGCGTGATGCCTGAGGTGGTCTTCCATGAATGTCGATATGAAGTAGTAGCCGTGGTCGTAGCCGTCGTGGAAGCGAAGTTCGAGAGGCAAGCCACTGGCTTCACAAGCTGCCTGCAACAACTCCGGTTTGAGTTGCTCGGCAAGAAAGGCATCGGCCGCGCCCTGATCAACAAGAATTTTCCTGAAGGACGACGCATTCTCGACGTTACGTGCAACTTCACAGGCATCGTAGTCATGCCATGTTGAAGTGTCGTTACCCAGGTAATAGCCCAGCGCTTTTTTACCCCACGGGCTATGCAACGTCGTACAGATAGGTGCAAACGCAGACAACGAATGGTAAATGTCGGGATTTCTGAGACCGATCGTGAGCGCGCCATGCCCACCCATCGAATGGCCGGTCAGGCCATGCCGTCCGGCATCACCGGGAAAATGATCAAAAATAATCTGCCGCAGTTCCTGCGTCACGTAATCGTACATGTGGTAATGCTCTGACCACGGCTCTTCGCCGGCATTGAGGTAGAAGCCCGCACCCAGGCCGAAATCATAGTCGTCATCGGGATCGTCCGGCACGCCGTCACCTCGTGGACTCGTATCCGGCGATACCAGCATGAGCCCCAGTTCGGCGGCCACACGTTGTGCGCCGCTCTTGACCATGAAGTTTTCTTCGGTGCAGGTCAGACCCGAGAGAAACGTCAGGACAGGAACTTTGCCGTCGGCCGCCTGCGGCGGTACGAAGACCGAGAACTGCATGTCGCAGTTGTTCGTCGCGGATGCGTGTCGATAGAAGCCGATCGTGCCACCGAAGCAGCTCGTCTCGCTGATTGTTTCGATTTTGATTGTCGTCATAGTGGCCGATTATGGCCGACTATTAACGTTTCTGGAATACCAGCGTACCGTTGGTGCCGCCGAATCCGAAACTGTTGCTCATCGCCGTCTTGATGCCGGCATTCTCAATCAGTTTCGTAACCAGGGGAGTGCCTTCTACAACGGGATCGGGATCGTTCACGTTTATCGATGGCGCGATGAAGTCGTGTTCCAGCATAAGCAGGCAATGTATCGCCTCCTGAACACCTGTTGCGCCTAATGAATGCCCACACAACGACTTGGACGAACCGAAGCGCGGCATATCTTCGCCGAATAATGCATTCATCGCCTCGACTTCTTTAACATCGCCAACCGGCGTGCTGGTGCCGTGGGTGTTGATATAGTCGATGGGCCCTTCGACGGTTGAACGTGCAAGCGTCATACAGCGGATCGCGCCCTCGCCCGACGGGGCAACCATGTCGTGACCATCCGACGTCGCTCCATAGCCAACGAGTTCCGCATAGATTTTCGCGCCGCGTGCTTTGGCGTGTTCAAGTTCCTCGACGACGACCATGCCGGCGCCTGCGCCGATGACGAAGCCGTCGCGCGACACATCGTACGGTCTTGAAGCCGTTGTGGGATCATCGTTGTACTTTGACGACAGCGCGCCCATCGCGTCGAACAAACAGGCGAGCGTCCAATGTTCTTCCTCACCTCCGCCCGCAAAGACGATGTCCTGCTTGCCGAGTTGAATCTGTTCGGCCGCAGTGCCGATGCAATGTGCGCTTGTTGCACAGGCAGAAGTCAATGAGAAATTCACACCCTTGATTTTGTACGGTGTCGCGAGACACGCAGATACCGAACTGCCCATGGTACGCGGCACCATATACGGCCCGATCTTGCGTACGCCGCGGGCGCGCAGAATATCGGCACTCTTGACGATATTCTCGCTCGATGCACCGCCCGAGGCAGCAATGATGCCCGTGCGATCATTCGAGACATCGCTGTCTTCCAACCCGGCGTCCGTAATCGCCTGTTGCATGGCGATATAGGCGTAGGCCGCGGACATGCCCATGAAACGCCTGACTTTGCGATCGATATGCTCAGTGATAT
>Ga0209988_10002119_pt1 | contig 13065 bp, 15 predicted proteins | sample N075metaG_FD_183115 | JGI IMG/M metagenome (GOLD analysis project Ga0209988, IMG submission 183115) | Deep subsurface microbial communities from Kermadec Trench to uncover new lineages of life (NeLLi) - N075 metaG (SPAdes) (version 2) | ecosystem: Environmental > Aquatic > Marine > Ocean trench... | reverse complement strand
GCCAATGGCGGATTCGCCTGGCCCTTGCGTCCACCTGTTGAGCAATGGCTTTGAAAGCGTCTTTCAGGTCAGGTCTTTTCATTGACAGAGTTGGGATCCTGGGTTGCTGTGCAAACTAATACTAAATGTCGACCTTTGCCACTCAAGCAACATGTTTCCCAGCAGAGAAAATATTCCTGCCATCATGGCATTCAAGTTCGACATGAACTTTTTTACTCAACGCAAACGGTCTTTAAGCTACAATGCGCCGGTAATGCAGGTACCCGTTCTTATCCTGCATCTTTGAATATCCAATGACAGGACACCGATGTTTACAGGAAACGAAACCATAGCTGGCTTCGACGATGAAGTGGCGATGGCCATTGATGAGGAGATTCAGCGCCAGGAAGATCACGTTGAGTTGATCGCTTCAGAAAACTATGCCAGTCCGCGGGTACTCGAAGCCCAAGGCAGCGTACTGACCAATAAATATGCGGAAGGGTACCCGCATAAACGTTATTACGGTGGTTGTGAGTACGTCGATAAGATCGAAGTGCTGGCCATCGATCGGGTCAAAGCGTTGTTTGGCGCCGATTATGCCAATGTGCAACCGCACTCCGGGTCGTCGGCAAACTTTGCGGTGTATATGGCGTTGTTGAGTGCCGGCGACACGGTGTTAGGTATGAGCCTGGCAGACGGTGGCCACCTCACTCATGGCGCCAAGGTGAATTTCTCCGGCCGTTTATACAATGCGGTGCACTATGGTATCGACGCCAGCAGCGGCGAGATGAATTACGATGAGATCGCAGCCATTGCCCGCGAACATCAGCCCAAAATGCTCATGGCCGGATTTTCCGCCTATTCACGCCGCGTCGACTGGCAGAAGTTTCGTGATATCGCTGACGATGTGGGTGCTTATCTGGTGGTCGACATGGCTCATGTTGCAGGTTTGATTGCTGCAGATCTGTACCCGAACCCGGTGCAGATTGCCGATGTCACGACCTCAACCACACATAAGACTTTAGGTGGTCCTCGTGGTGGCATTATTCTCGCCAGGTCTAATCCGGAGATTGAGAAGAAGCTCAACTCCGCAGTGTTCCCGGGTAGTCAGGGTGGTCCGCTGATGCACGTTATTGCCGCCAAGGCGGTTTGTTTCAAAGAGGCCGCGACGCAGGAGTTTAAAGATTATCAGGCGCAGACTTTGGTCAATGCGAACACCATGGCGGAAGGTTTCGTCGCGCGTGGTTTCAATGTGGTGTCTGGCGGTACGGACAACCATTTGTTCCTGCTCGACCTTATCGACAAGGACATAACCGGCAAAGACGCAGATGCCGCCCTTGGCCGGGCTAACATCACGGTCAATAAAAACGCCGTGCCCAACGATCCGCGCTCGCCGTTCGTTACCAGTGGTTTGCGCATCGGTTCTCCGGCGGTAACACGTCGTGGTTTTACAGAGGCGGAATGCGCCACGCTGACTGGTTGGATGTGTGATGTGCTCGAGGATCTGGACAACGACAATATGATCGGTTCGGTGCAACAAAGAGTGGTTGAGCTTTGCCGTCAGCATCCGGTTTATCCTGTTGCGTAGCGGCTGAAATCAGCCCATGCACTGTCCCTTCTGTGGTGCCGATGACACCAAAGTTATTGACTCTCGCCTAGTCACGGAAGGTGACGCGGTGCGCCGTCGTCGTGAGTGCCAGACTTGTGGCGAACGCTACACCACTTTTGAGACCGCTGAGTTGGTCATGCCGCGTCTCATCAAGCGCGACGGTAGTCACGAGCCCTTCGATGATGAAAAACTGAAACTCAGCCTCACCAAGGCGTTGGAAAAGCGTCCGGTGAGTGTTGATCAAATCGAAAATGCCTTGAACCACATCAAACATCGGCTGCGTTCCACTGGCGAGCGTGAACTGCCATCGCTGCAGGTTGGCGAAGAAGTAATGGCGGAGTTGCGTAGCCTTGATCCTGTTGCTTATGTTCGCTTTGCTTCGGTATATAGAGATTTTCAAGATGTCAGCGAGTTTGCCGAGGAAATTCAAAAGCTCTCAACGGATCAGTCCCAGTGAACCCCTCGGACAGGGTGTTCCTGCAGGCGACAGTGGAACTGGCCGAACGCGGCCGTTTTACCTGTGCGCCTAACCCGACGGTGGGTTGCCTCATCGTGCGCCAGGGGCTCATCATTGGCCGCGGATTCCACGCCTTAGCCGGGGCTGACCATGCGGAAGTTAATGCGATCAAGGACGCCGGTGGTGATGTTGCAGGATCGACTGTGTATGTCAGTTTGGAGCCCTGTGCTTTCGTCGGCCGCACGCCGGCTTGTGCACAGACGCTCATCGACGTGGATGTCGCCAGAGTTGTCATCGCGGCGGAAGACCCGCACCCCCAGGTGGCCGGAGCAGGTATCAAAATGCTGCGTGCTGCTGGCATAGAAGTCAGTCTGCTCACTCAAGCTGCCGCGTTGGAAGCCATCGCCGGCTACAGTTGCCGCATATACAACAATCGTCCATTGGTGCGCATCAAATCCGCCAGCAGCATAGATGGGGGCACCGCCTTAGCCTCAGGTGAGAGCCAGTGGATCACTGGCGATGCTGCTCGCGCCGATGTGCAGTATTGGCGCGCTCGTAGTGACGCCATCATTACCGGCGTCAACAGCGTGTTGGCAGATGACCCACAACTCAATGTACGCGCAGCGGATTACATCGATGCGCTGCAGCCTCTGCGGGTGGTGCTGGATACGCATATACGCACGCCCGAAAGTGCGCAACTGGTGCAGGATGGGGCGGCGACGTTGATCGTGCATGATGCAGATACATCTGTTCCGCGGTATCTTGAAAACTATGACAATGTTGAGCTGCTTGGCTTGTCCGGTGGCCCTCGCGATTTGGAGACTGTCTTGACACACCTGGCCGACAGCGGATGCAACGAGGTTTTGGTAGAGGCTGGTGCACAGGTTTGTGGTAGCTTCGCGGCCGCGGCGTTGTGGGATGAATGGCTTTGTTATGTCGCGCCCAAGTGGCTCGGCGCGGGCCATCGGGGGCTGGCTGATTTTGACGTGGCAACGCTGGATGCGACGCCGGTGGGAAAGATATTGGACATGAAGAAGATTGGTGACGACATGCGCATCCGTTTCGTAGCGGCAGGTGGTTGAGCATGGCGAGCGCTAAAACCAACTTCTGGGCGCGTCGCAAGGCACGGCGCGCATTGGTGCAGGCGGTTTACCAGTGGCAATTGTCTGCCAACAGCATTGCCTCCATACGCGAGGACTTCCGCGAATCAGATGCCTTGAAAAAAGCAGATGTGGCTTTCTTTGATGAAATCCTTGGCCTCATAGTGCGCGGCGCGGATGAACTGGATGCAGCGTACCAAGACCTGCTGGACCGCCCGGTGGAGCAACTGGATCATGTTGAACGCGCTATCTTACGCCTGGCGACGGCGGAGTTTATCCATCGCATAGACGTACCCTATCGAGTAGTGATCAATGAGTATGTAGAGCTGGCTAAAACCTTTGGCGGGCAGGACTCGCATAAATACGTCAATGGCGTGCTCGACAAGCTGGCAGATGGTTTGCGTGAAATCGAGGTCAAGGCAACCAGGCGTGGATGAATTCGCGCTGATCCGCGAAGTGGTGAAGAACCTGGGCGATGTGGCTCAAGGGCGCTGGATTGAACTCGGTCCAGGTGACGATGCTGCGGTCATTGCACAAACCCCGGGTCATCAATGTGTTGCCTCCATCGATACCCTGGTGGCGGGTGTACATTTCCCGACAGACCTGCCTGCGCAGATGATCGGCTACCGGGCCTTGATGGTCGCTCTATCCGATCTGGCTGCGATGGCGGCCACACCTCGCTTCGTGCTGGTGGCGCTGACTTTGCCTGCGGCAGATGCCGGTTGGGTGGGGCAGCTTGCTACCGGTATGGCGGAGGCCGCCAGAGCATGTGAAGCGTATCTTTGTGGTGGCAATTTCAGCAAAGGGCCACTGAGCATCACTGTCAGTGTGCACGGTGAAGTAGCAACAGGCGATGCGGTTACCCGAGCTGGCGCTGAAGTGGGTGACAAGATCTATATCAGTGGTGCCTTGGGTGGCGCTGCTGCGTGTGTGCGGCTGGCGGAATTTGATTTCAGTGATGCGTTAAACGCCCGGCAACAAAAATATCTTCGGCCCAGGGCGCGTTTCGACCTCCGGGAGTTGTTGCTGACACATGCACATGCAGCCATTGATGTGTCTGATGGATTGTTAAAGGACCTGGAGCATTTGTGTAATGCTTCCGGGGTGCAGGCAGATGTGTGCAGTAAAGATGTGCCGGTAAGCGATGGCGCGTCTCTGCAAGACGCCCTGCACGGTGGCGACGACTATGAAATTCTGTGTACCACCGCCAGCGACTTGCCAGGCTTACAATGCGTCGGCTACATACAAGCCGGTGCCGGTGTGTACGTGGATGGCAAACGAGAGAACCTGGGGGGGTACAACCACTTTGATGCTTGACGCCAAATATCTGCGTGATCCGGCGGTGCTGACTGCCAGCGGCTTTGGGCTGGGCTTTTTACCCCGTGCGCCGGGAACATGGGGTTCGGCCGCTGCGTTGCTTGTGTGGTGGTTGGCATTGGTGCACCTGTCGGTCTTCTGGCAGGTAGCCATCTGCGTTGCTTGCTTCGGTGTGGGTTGGTGGTGCAGTGCCATAGTCTGTCGAAGGTTTGCGGTCGATGATGCACCACAGATCGTCGTCGATGAAGTCGTTGGTATGTGGTTGACCCTGATCATGCTGCCCTCGACATGGTGGCTGTCGTTGCTGGCTTTTGTGATGTTTCGCTGGCTTGATATCGTCAAACCTGGCCCCATCGGTTGGCTCGATCGCGAGGTTAAGGGTGGTCTGGGGGTGATGGTGGATGATGTTGCGGCAGGGTTGGTGGCAGGAATTGTGTTGTATTTCTCAGTTTGGGCCCTGACTGCGGCCGGTTTCACTCAACTTATCCGTTAACACAGGTAGACTATAGGTTCCTTTAAACTTTAGTCACATGCACCATGTACCGACTTGGAAGTGATCGACTTGGAACGGCCCGACCCGGACGTCTGATCCTGTTTGTCTGCACCCTGCTGCTCAGTAGCGTGTGCTCGGCTGCACCCATGGAGGTGGTGGCGTTGTTTAAAGACCGTGCGGTGCTACGCACCCCGGCTGGTCAGGAAATGCTTAAGCTGGGTGAAACATCTGCCTCTGGCATAACCTTGCTGCAAGCAGACACTCAGGGTGCGAAAGTGCGTTACCAGGACAAAGTCTATGAACTGTCTTTGAGTTCCCGGGTGGCTTCGACATTTGCAGTGCCCACGCAACGATCCGTGCACATTAACCGCGATGAATATGACCAGTACCGCATGCGTGGTGCCATCAATGGCCACTATGTCAATTTCCTGGTAGACACTGGCGCATCGGTGGTCGCCTTGAGCGAGCGACATGCCAACATGATGGGCATCGATTTCCGTGCCGGTGAAGCCGGTGCGGTGCAAACCGCTCAGGGCAGTGCCAGCGCCTATTTCTTACACCTGGATCGGGTGACCCTTGGCGCCATATCTGCACAGCATGTACCGGCGACAGTGATCGTCGGTGAGTATCCAGTCGATGTTCTGCTGGGCATGTCTTTTCTGGCGAAATTTCGCTTAACAGATGACGACGGCGTACTGACGCTGACCGCAAAATATTAGTGGTTGCGTTTCACCACCAGGCGCGCCAGCACTTCCAGCGAAGCCGTCTGTAAGCGACTTCTTTTTAGTATTGCCAGAGATTCGTTAACCAGTGTATGGGCCAGTTCTTGTGCCTGCTCAATGCCCATCAGCTTGGGGAAAGTGTTTTTATTCTGTGCCTCATCCGAGCCTGCAGGTTTGCCCAGACATTCTGTAGTCTGGGTCATGTCCAACACATCATCCATCACCTGGAAAGCAAGTCCGATGCGATCGCCAAATTCCGTCAGCAGCAGGTATTGCTCTTCGCTGTAAGCGTTGGCGCACAGCACACCCAGTTGCACAGCAACGCGGATCAGGGCGCCGGTTTTTGCGCCGTGTAAAACCTGCAACTCACTCAGGCTCAATTCTTTACCTTCTGCCTCAATATCCAGGCACTGGCCACCGGCCATGCCCGCCCAACCAGCGGCCTGGGCAAGCAGTTCGATCATGCGCAGTTTCGATTCGGCGCTGTGGCCTGGCGCTGCGGCGATGGTTTGAAACGCTAACGAGTGCAAGCTGTCACCCGCCAGAATGGCGTTGGCTTCGCCAAAAGCGATATGTGCGCTGGGCAACCCGTGGCGGATCTCGTCATCATCCATGGCCGGCAGATCGTCGTGAATCAGCGAGTAGCAGTGGATGAACTCGACAGCACAAGCCACCGGCATGGCGGCCTGCACTAGTCCTGCAGAATCACCAAAGGCGTCGCAGGTCGCACATAACAGCATCGGGCGCATACGCTTACCGCCGCCGAGCACCGAATGACGCATAGTATCTGCAAGCGGCTGAGCAATCTTCGATTGCCGGGGTAAATGATCGTCTAGCGCGTGATTGATATCATCACGCAAGGCCTCCAGCTCAGGTGTCATCAATTTCGCCGGTATCGTAATCGACTAATTCACCATCTTGCGTGAGTGTTTGCACCTTCAGCTCGGCCTCTTTGAGGGCGCTCTGGCAATGCCGTGTCAACGCGATGCCGCGTTCAAATGCTTTCAACGACTCGTCCAGGCTTAACTCGCCATCTTCCATTTGTGACACGAGGGTCTCTAGTTCTTCGAGTGCAGACTCGAAATTTACGTCATCGGCGATGCCGTCTGCAGGATCGGCTGGTTTTTTGTTACTCATGTCGTCAACTTAACAAGCTGCGCTCTCGGAGAAAACCCCTAACCCGGATGTTTGATCAATTTGGACCCGATGCCAACACCCGCGCTAGGTTTTTTGGGGAAAACTAGTGCACTGAGGTATGCTTTATACGTAGAAGCCGCGCCGATATAGAGACGCGAAGTAAATCGAGCTGCACCAGCAGCCGCATCTAACGACAGGGGATAGATATGGACGACGATGAAAAGTTGCGCCTTGCGCGGCTGTTTACCGAGACATTAGCCACGCCGGATGAGATCCGTGATGATTGGGGCAAGATGATCATCGATACGGTGTTACCTGACGGGGTGTGGTCGCGAGAGGGGCTTTCCCAGCGTGATCGCAGTCTCATCACCATTGCGGCGCTTACCGCCCGGCATATGCCCAACGAACTTCGCTTGCACATCCCGCGCGGTCGGCACAATGGTCTCAGCCGCGAAGAAATCTGTGAGCTGATCATGCACATGGCAATCTACGGCGGCTTTCCGGTTGCCGTCGAGGCGATGGCCATTGCCAAGGAAGTGTTTGACGCGGAGAAACCTGACGATGGCGGCGCCTAGCGGGCGCTGCTGTCCCGGACCAGGCTAGTCGTCAGCAAAACGCTTCGCCCACAGATCCAGTTTGCCGCGGCGTACACCAGACACGGTGTGCGCGCCGGTTCGCAACAACTGGGTACTGTGATTGTCTGTGTCGTAAGGTTGCCATCTGGGTAGCCCGGCACCGTTAGGGTCGCCGGTTTTCGCAAAGTTGGTCCAATAGCCTGTCATGAGGGCCGACACGGTGTGGTCGTCTTTTTGCCAATGCATGCCCACCTTGCGGGTGTTGCCAAACACGAATGCCAGATCCCCTGAATGATACGCACCGGCACTGCGCGGTCCGTCAGCTAGTTCGAGATCCGGGTTGTCGGGGATATACAGCCGGAATGCCGGCGGTACATGATCCATAAAGTAAAGGTAAGTCGGCGCACCGGTTTGCTGTTGATAGCCCGCCCAGCGACGCATGTTGTAAGCCATGAAAAGGTCCGTGGCAATGTCGCGTTGGGCCAGTCCTGGCGACACAGCGAGAGCATCACCGTACTGAGCGAGCAGGGTAGCCGCCAGCTCAGCGCCTGCCAGCTCCTCCACGTAACTGTCTAACTCGGCCCGGGTTAATTGTTCGTTCAGTGGAAACAGCAGGTGACCCTCGTTTGCCAGCGACCCCAACAACAGCGGTATCTTGGCCTGTTCACCGGCCGCGAATATTTTGTCCGGGTGCTTGAGGACAACCCAGCCATCGATGACGATGCGAGATTGTGCCGCCCACTGAGTCTGTTGCGCTGCCGCCAATAGTTGTTCTGGCGTCGCGCTGCGCAAGGCAGCGAGCAGGTTCTCAGCATCCGCGGACGGAGCTGTTGCTGCTACCAGCGCCGCCGCCAGCTTCTGACCACGCGCCATACCATCGGCATCTGTTTCTGCAACAGGGCTCACACACGCCGCGGATTGCCCGATGGCTTTGTGGAACAAGCCCCGCACCAGGGGTGAGGTCATCAATGTACACACACTTTGCGAGCCGGCAGACTGACCAAAGATGGTGACGTTGTCTGGATTCCCGCCGAACTGAGAAATGTTGTCGCGTACCCAATTCAGCGCGGCGATTTTGTCCAACAGACCATAGTTGCCGGCACTGTTGTGGCTGGACTCTGCCGCTAACGCAGGGTGTGCGAGGAACCCCAGAGGTCCAAGGCGGTAGTTGATCGTGACCAGCACAATGTCGTGTCTGGCTAATTCTGTGCCGTCGAATATTTTCTCGTGTGCCATGCCGCCGGTATGCGAACCACCATGAAACCAGACCATCACCGCCTGATTGTCGCTATCGCTAGATGACCAGATGTTCAGATAAAGACAGTCTTCGCTACGCTGAAATTCTCCACGACTCCAAACGAAGGCTTCACGCTGTTGCGGTTGCCAGCAGGCAGCACCGGCTGAGACGGAGGTGCGCACATCGCGCCAGTTTGCGGCCGCTTGAGGCGCGCGCCAGCGTAGTTCGCCGAGCGGTGGTGCGGCATAGGGAATGCCTCGAAAGGCGCGGATGCCGGCTTGCTCATCTGCCCAGGCGCCAACGACAGGACCTTGATAGGTGGTGACTTGCAGTGGCTTGGTCGGTGCGGTTTCGTTCTCGAGGGGTGCCTGGCTGGCTTGTTCGCTGCTGCTTTGTTCACGACAAGAGGACAAGCAGCATAAGACAAAAAGTAGTGGTATCAGTCGCGTCGGATAGTTGCTGGGCATTCAGGTCGCGTGACGCACTGAGGCTTGTGGCTCAGCGTTTTTTTCATCCTGGATGCGTTGAAATATTTCTTCCCGGTGTACGGCAATCTCGCGAGGTGCGCCAACACCAATGCGTATCTGATTGCCTTTTACGCCAAGTACAGTGACGGTGATATCGTCACCGATCTTGATCGTTTCGCCCACTCGGCGTGTCAGTATAAGCATTTATTCTCCCTTAAATCCCCGCCGGCTACTGCTTTATAGCCAGCAGCGAGGGCAAAGATTATACATGCCTGCATTTATGTTGATAGCTATAAATGTAGTCGACTATCGCTACCCTTCCGGTCGTCAGGTAGACTGCAAGGGCTATGAGTTTGACCCAGAATCCACTTCGTAAAAAGCGTAAAGCCGCCACCCGTGGCCGCTTGATCAGATCCGCGGGACTGTTGTTTGCCGAAAGAGGTTACAAAGAAACGACCCTGGAAGAGGTCGCGGAACATGCGGGATTGCACGTGCAGACCCTGTACCGACATTTCGCCAATAAACAGGAACTGGCCACCGCCGGTGATCAGGATTTACTTGAACAGTTCGAGTATGCGATTACCGACCCACAACGTAACAGCAACACGTTCGACTTCTGGCGTGAGTGGGTCGGCGACATGGCTGTGCGCTTGACTCGAGTTGAAGGCGGACAAAATTTGCGTAAATTTCTGCGCCAGCGATGGAGTCGGCAGCGGATTTCACCGCTGCTGATCCGCATCGCCCATCAATATGAAGACCTGCTCACTGATTCTTTGGCGCGAGATTTCGACATGCCTTCGGGCGGGGTGGCGACACCTCGGCTGGTCGCCATCATGCTTTGGGGTGTTCACTCGCATGTGCAGCGCTTGTACGTGGCCGAGGAGGAATTTGATCTGGCTAAAGAAGTGGTGGTGGTCGTCGATTCGGTCGAATCGTTGTTTGGTCATCTAATGAAGCCTGCAAGCAGCGTCTGATGATCCGCTTTGGCACCCTGGGCGCCGCCAGCATCACGCCCCGGGCATTGGTCTATCCCTGCGTAGATGAACCCGAAGCGATGATATATGCCATTGCGGCTCGGGACCGCGAGCGTGCCGTCAGCTTCGCCCATCACCACAACATTCCCAAGGTGCTCGACAGTTACGCAGACCTGGTCGCCTGTGAGCGCATCAATGCCGTGTACAACCCGCTGCACATCACCGCACATCATGAGTGGACACTACGTGCACTGCGGGCGGGCAAGCATGTGTTATGTGAAAAATCCCTTGCTTCGAATGCAGGCGAAGCTCAGGAAATGGCAGAGTGTGCCGATGACACCGGTCTGCTGTTGATGGATGCATTCCACTATCGCTATCATCCGATATTTGTGCGTGCGAGGGAGATTTATCAGTCTGGCGTACTGGGTGACATTCAACACATCGAAGGGGTTTTCCACATACCGGTTACAGCCACCAGCGGCATTCGCATGGAATATGAGCTGGGTGGTGGCGTGACCATGGACATCGGCTGTTACCCGATCTCATGGGTACGTCATATCAGCGGCCTGGAACCCGACGAGGTGCAGGCCGTGGCTGAAGTGGGTCCGCCCGACGTGGATGTGATGTTGAAAACAACCATGCAGTTCCCTGGCGGGATCACCGTTACCACCTCCGGGGATATGCGTCCGGAGGCTACTTTCCAAGCCTACTTAGAGGTACGAGGCAGTGATGGCACGATGCACGTTGAAAATCCGCTGGTCCCGCAGATGGGTAATCGCATCGATCTGACCGTCAATGGTGAGAAAACCACGGAGAGTTTCTCTCGCCGTGCTTCATACAGTTATCAGCTCGATGCTTTTTGTGCGGCGGTCGAACATGGCACTGAACTGCTGACAGATGCCTGGGATGGTGTGGCGCAGATGAGGGTCATTGACCGGGCGTACAGCGCAGCAGGGTTGGCTCTCAGGGGATTGTGAGAGGGTTGGAACGCGGCGTAAATGTATTACAAATAGAGCGCCTGGACAGGCCCACAAAGCGTTAAGCTTCAACTATGACTAAGTTCTGGAAGATATCGTTGCCATTTATCTTCATTGGTATTGCCACGGTGGCGGCGCTGGTGATGATCGCGGCGCGTCCGGAAGCGCAGTTTAATCCACCGCAACAACCGACCCTGTTGGTGCAGGTTGATGGCATACAATACCAACCAGTGACCTTCAGTGTGCACTCTCAAGGAACTGTCACCCCACGCACCCAGACCACCCTGGTGGCCGAGGCCCGGGGACGCATTGTAGAAGTTTCGCCAGCATTTGTGAGTGGCGGGTTTTTCCGCAAAGGTGATGTCTTGCTCCGCATCGACCCGCGTAATTATGCCAGTGCGGTCAAACGAGCGCGGGCGGGCCTGGCCCGCGCCGAGACGCAGTTTGAAACTGAAAGCGCCCTGGCCGGATATGCCGCGAAAGATTACGAGCGTCTGCGACGAGCTAACCCGGCCCAGGGGCCGATTACTCAATTGGCGCTACGCAGACCGCAAATGAAGCAGGCCCTTGCCGAGGTTCAATCTGCTGAGGCGGACCTGGATCAAGCAGAGGGAGACTTGGATCGCACAGTCATCCGCGCGCCCTACGACGGTCTGGTGCGGAAAAAAATCGCCGATGTGGGTCAGTTCGTCAGTCCCGGCTCGGAACTCGGTATTACCTTTGCCGTAGATGTCGCCGAAGTTCGGCTGCCGGTGACCCAGCACGATCTGCAATTCCTGGATATTGGCAAATTGCGCCTGAACTCTCCGATAAACGTCAGCCTGAAGGCCGAGCTCGGCGGCACGGATTTTACCTGGAGTGGGATTGTGCGCCGTACCGAGGGGGTATTTGATCCCTCGACTCGAGTGCTGTATTTAGTTGCGGAAATTGAAGATCCGTATGATCTCGCCGGCACCGGCGAGGTGCCTTTGTTGATGGGTACCTTTGTGTCCGCCGAGATCGGTGGTCGTGACGCAGGCGACCTGGTGTTGGTGCCACGGCATGCGCTGCAACGAGGCAGCACCCTGTGGATGGTTGATGAGGAGCAACGCATCCATCCGCGGGACGTTGAGGTGGTTCGGCGAGATGAAGACTTCGTCTACATTTCCGCTGGCGTCGAAGATGGTGAACGTTATTGCGTGACTCCCATAGATCAACCGCTGCCCGGCATGAAAGTCCGCCTCGGGACTTAATCGATCCTCATGGCCGAGCAAAACAGTCAAGGTCAGGTCAGCGGTCTGATCGGTTGGTTTGCGACCAACCATGTCGCGGCCAACCTGTTAGTGGTGTTCATTTTCGGAGCGGGTCTCTATGCCATGTTAGTGGTTAAAAAAGAGAGCTTCCCGAATATTGAATTCGACCGTGTTCAGGTCACCGTGCCTTATCCAGGGGCCGGCCCGGAAGAGGTGGAAGAAGGCATCGTCATCAAAATTGAGGAGGCGGTGGATGGCATTGAGGGCATAAAGGAAGTCACCGGCCTGGCGTTTGAGGGGCGTGGCCAGGTTTCTATTGAGGTAAAACAAGGCTATGACGTCGCTGAGGTGACCAATGAAGTGAAGCTGGTGGTGGATGGCATCAGCACCTTCCCTGCCGACGCTGAGCGTCCCATCATCTCCAAACTCAAAATCACCAGAGGCGCTCTCAACGTACAAGTCTCCGGCGACCTGGACGAAGCTACCATGAAATCCCTCGCCGAAGATGTGCGTGACGAGATTACCGCTTTACCGGAGGTGTCGTCTGCCCAGGTCTGGGGTGGCAGACCCTTTGAGATATCCGTGGAAATACCGGAGCTGACGCTGCGGGAATACGGGCTGACCCTGGCGCAAGTGGCGAGCATCATCCGCCGTTGGTCGATCAACCTGCCGGGTGGTTCGATACGCACCGAATCCGGAGATATCCGATTGCGAGCCAGCGGCCAGGCGTATTACGGTTACGAGTTTGAACGAATCGTGCTGATAACCAATCCCGATGGCACTCGCGTA
>Ga0209988_10002118_pt1 | contig 13068 bp, 13 predicted proteins | sample N075metaG_FD_183115 | JGI IMG/M metagenome (GOLD analysis project Ga0209988, IMG submission 183115) | Deep subsurface microbial communities from Kermadec Trench to uncover new lineages of life (NeLLi) - N075 metaG (SPAdes) (version 2) | ecosystem: Environmental > Aquatic > Marine > Ocean trench... | reverse complement strand
GCGACAGCATTTTCCGTGCTCGGTGGGCTGGCGGGTTACGCGATCGGCTTCGCATTGTTCGATGCAATCGAGCCGTGGCTGCGTGAATCACACTACTGGGATGCATTCTTGACCAGCCGCCGCTGGTTTGACGACTACGGCGTCTGGGTTGTCATTGTCGCCGGATTTTCACCGATCCCCTACAAGGTTTTTACCATCGCTGCGGGTGTTGTCTCCTTGAGCTTGCCCGGCTTTTTTATTGCTTCTGTTATTGGACGTGCAGCGCGCTTTTTTCTTGTGGCTGGCCTGGTCAGAGCCGGCGGACAACGCTTTGAGGACGCGTTGTCGAAGCACATTGAGCGTGCCGGATGGATCGTGGTAGCGCTAAGCGCGCTGGTTATCGCCTGGCTAATGCTGGGCTGACAATGATATTGCGCCCGGCACTGCTGCTACTTTGCCTGTTCGTGCTCGCTTCCTGCAGCTCACGCCCGAGCTGGCAGGATCCACGAGAGACGCATATCGTGCGCAAAGGTGAAACGCTGTATTCCATATCCTGGCGCTACGGCAAAGACGCCGCCGATCTCGCGCGCTGGAATCGATTGGGTGACGGCTCCCTGATTTATCCGGGGCAGGTATTGCGACTGACTCCGCAAGGTGCAAGCGGCACGCGACAAACGACGCACACGTCGACACCGCCGCGCCGTGAGTCGCGACCGCTGCCCGAAATTCCCGCGCAGCCTGCCCCCAGTTGGTCGTGGCCGACCCAGGGCAAAATCAGCGTTGAATTTGGCGCAAAACCGGGCACGGGAACCGGGGTCCTGATCAATGGCAGGTCCGGGCAGCCTATCTACGCTGCGGCATCGGGGACCGTGGTCTACGCGGGCGGTGGACTGATCGGCTATGGCGAGCTTATTATCCTGAAACATAACGACACCTACCTTAGTGCCTACGGGTACAACGCGTCTCTGCTGGTGAAAGAAGGCGAGAAAATAAAGCAAGGCCAGCAGATTGCGACCATGGGTGAGGGGCCGGAACGTAAGCCGCGGCTGCATTTTGAAATCAGACGCAATGGCAAGCCGGTTAACCCGCGACAGTCTTTGCCAGCGAGATAAATCGACGAGCTTCTCGTCTGACCAGCGATTGAGCTACATGCAGCGCGACTTGCAATAGCAGGGGCGAGTCATGGGACAATTGCTGGACCCAACACGACAGTACCTCGACGAGATTGGGGCCTCGCCGCTCCTCAGTGCGGATGAAGAAAAAACCCTCGCGCGACTAGCGCAAAACGGCGACGAAGCCGCACGGCAACGCATGATCGAAAGCAATCTTCGCCTGGTGGTCAAGATTGCGCGGCGTTACATCAATCGTAGCTTGCCGTTGCTCGACTTGATTGAAGAGGGCAACCTGGGATTGATTCATGCCGTCAAGAAATTCGATCCTGAGCTCGGCTTTCGTTTTTCAACGTACGCGACCTGGTGGATACGACAAACGATTGAGCGTGCCATCATGAATCAGTCGCATACGGTGCGCTTGCCTATTCATATCATCAAAGATATCAATTCGTGTCTGCGTGCAGCGCGGCGCCTGCGACAGGATGGCGACAGGGCACCGACCTTCACCGAGCTTGCGCAACACCTGGGACGAGACCTTGCCGACGTTGAGCGCCTCATGGCGTTACACGATCGGACTGTTTTGCAAACCGCGCCAGGCGACGGCAATGGCAGCGGCCCCGTGGATCGGTTGCATGCGAGACGTGAGGCAGGGCCGTCGCAATGCGCGCAGAAAGAGTCAGTGCACGACATTGTTGACCACTGGGTGTGCGAACTTGGCGACAAACAACGTGCCGTTGTCGAACGTCGTTTTGGATTGCACGGTTACCGGCGCGCAACGCTCGAGCAGATCGGCACAGAATTCGGCGTCACGCGGGAACGCGTTCGTCAGATTCAGCTCGACGCGCTCAAAAACCTGCGTGAAATGATGGAAAGCCACGGCATTTCGGGCGACACCCTGCTTGACTAGGGAAGCTCTAATCCAGGTACAGCACTGCCGCAACACGACGGCCTTCGCCGACCAGAACATTAAACGTACGTGCCGCCGCCGGGGTATTCATGTATTCCAGGCCGATTCCGCGACGCGCAAAGGCGAACATGAGTTCGCGCGAGGGAAAGCGACTTTTCGTGCCAGTGCCCAGAATGACGAGTTCCAGCGGATTATCGGGCGAACTCTCCAGCAATCCGGCGAAGTCTTCTTCACGCAATTCCGCGATGGGTTTTGCGTTCCAGTCAGAAATAACCTCTTCGGGCGTCAAGGCGATTGTTGCGGACCACGTCTGGTCATTAATCTGTATCGCATCTTTGCTGACACTGCGTATCGACATCGCTGCGGGCGATTCTCTTGTGAATTTCAATTGCGCTTCCCTTAAAATCTGCGCTAACACGTGAACGAATCATATGACAAATCCGCCATTGTCGCGGTACTGCCGCCGGTCAGCGGTGGCCGGCTACGCAACAAGTCGCTGCGTGCCTGGCTGTCGCGATCTGACCTGGTCAAAATTCCCGAGGCCGAAGAGCTGCTGTCCCGCGTTTTGCAGGTCCTGCATTTGCCGTATCCGGAACAGGGCCTGGCTGCGCTGCGCATGTGGGGTCAGACGGGCGACCGGCCGACGACCTGGATTGCGGCGGCCGATCCGGTGTATCTCGAACCAAGGCTTGACCACCTGTGCCTGCACGCCCTGCGGCGGCCTGGCGTAGCCACGTCGGAACTGCAGGGGTTAATCGATCATCTGCAGGCGACGCTGGCGGATGACAACGGTTTTGGCTTTGCCCGACTGCGTTCCTACGGTTATTTGAGCGCCAAGACGTCGATCTCTACCGCTGATGTTCCGGCCTACGTCGTCGATCAGCAGGTGCCGGACGAATTCCTGCCGTCGGGTGATGGTACCGCGACCTATCGCAATCTGCTCGGCGAGATCGAGATGGCATTGCATGAACACGAAATAAACTTGCAGCGCGTGGAGCAAGGGCAGCATGCAGTGAATTCGCTGTGGCTATGGGGCGGCGGTGTCGCGCCCGAACAGCAGACGCGGCCACAACCGCCGCTATTTTCCGATGATGCTCTCCTGACCGGCTACTGGCATGCCGCTACGGGCGTCACGGCAGCGTGGCCGGGGAGTATTGCCGCATGTATGGACGCGTCGGTAGCGGGATTCGTAGCGGAAACCCCTGAATTCGACGATAGCCCGGAGCTGCTGGAGGCCTGTCTTCATGACCTGAGAACAGCCGTGCGATCCGGCCGCTATAGCCGCGTTTCGCTGTTATTTCGAGATGGCTTGCGCGCCGATGTGCGGCGTGCACATGCGCTACGTTTCTGGCGCCGCAATTCGCCGTTACTCGCTCAGCGATTGTCGCCGTGAAAGCAGCCAGACCGGTCATCGCCAGACCCCAGCCCGAGCAAAAGATTATCGACAGTCTCGGTGACATCGATCCACTGCACGCGCGTCTTTTTGCGATGCGTGGCCTGACCAATGCTGGTGAGCTCGACTATGGGCTGGCGCAACTGGCACCGGTCGGCGCGCTTGCCAACATCGATGCAGCGGCAGAGCTCGTCATAGCCCATCGTGACGAGCGCATCGTAGTCGTTGGCGACTTCGATGTGGATGGCGCAACCAGCACGGCTCTCGTCCTGCGCTGTCTGCGCGAATTCGGCTTCGCGCAGGTTGACTACCTGGTTCCCAATCGATTCGAGTACGGCTATGGGCTCACTCCCGAAATTGTGCGCGTCGCAGGCAAGAGTTCACCGTCCCTGCTAATAACAGTCGACAATGGAGTTTCCAGTATCGCCGGCGTGGCGGAAGCCAATGAACTGGGGATCTCGGTGCTGGTAACGGACCATCATCTGCCAGGTGACGAACTCCCCGACGCCGCGGTGATCGTGAATCCGAACTTGAAGGACAGCGAATTCCCCAGCAGAAATCTCGCGGGCGTCGGCGTCGCGTTCTACCTGATGGCCAGAATTGGCCGCATGCTCGAAGAGCAGGGCAGCAGCGGTGCCGCGAAGGTGCCTGCGCGTTATCTTGACCTCGTCGCACTGGGGACGGTGGCCGATGTGGTGCCGCTGGACCATAACAATCGCATTCTCGTGCAGCAGGGACTGATGCGCATACGCGGTGGTCGCGCGGTCGCGGGTATTGACGCGCTACTCAAGCAATCAGGCCGGCAACTGGCGCGCTGCGTTAGCACCGACCTTGGGTTTGCGGTCGGGCCGCGCATTAACGCGTCCGGCAGACTGGACGATATCTCGGTGGGCATTGAATGTCTGCTGACCGATAGTCAGGATACGGCGCGCGAGTACGCGCGCATTCTCGATCACATCAACAGCGAGCGCCGCGATATTGAGGCGAACATGCGTGAGCAGGCGTTCAGGTATGTCGACAAACTTGGCGAACAAAACTGGCCCAACTGTGTTTGCGTCTATGACGCGTCGTGGCACCAGGGCATCGTCGGTCTGATCGCCGCTCGTGTACGCGAACGTTGCCACCGGCCGGTTATCGCCTTCGCGCGCGAAGACGATGACTTTTTGAAGGGGTCCGCGCGCTCCATCCCCGGGGTCAACATACGCGACCTTCTGGAAGCCGTATCGACCGCGCAGCCCGGCCTCATTGAAAAATTTGGCGGCCACGCAATGGCGGCCGGATTGACGATTGCAGAATCGAGACTCGAGGAACTCAAGACTGCAGCTGCTGCACAGATGCAGCGTCTCTATCCGCAAGCGGATTTCAGTGGTGCCATCGTGACGGATGGACAGTTGCCGGGCGCGGCGATTTCCCTGGACTTTGCCCGCTCGCTGCGCGACGCCGGGCCGTGGGGATCGGGGTTTCCGGAACCCATGTGGAGCGGTGATTTCGCAGTTATCGAACAACGTACTGTTGGTGACAACCACCTCAAGCTGCGCGTGCGGCCGGCGCAAGGCGGCGATGTCGTCGATGCGATCGCGTTCAATCAGGCGGGACCCGTATACAGGGGCGTTGTGCAGCTCGTTTTCAAGCTCGACGTGAACGAGTTTCGCGGCGTTGAAAACCCGCAACTCGTTATCGAGCAGATTGCCCCGTTGCACGGCAGCCCTGCATGATAAGATCGCGCCTTTTTGCGCCACGGCATTCCCGGGAACGACAATGGAAACCAGCCAGATCAAACAATCGATAGTGGACCTCACCGAACGCACAGCCGCGTTGAGGAGGTATCTTTGACTATGAAGGCAAGTCTGAGAGGCTGACCGAAGTTCAGCGCGAACTCGAACAACCCGATGTCTGGGAGCGGCCGGAAAGGGCGCAGGCGCTGGGGCAGGAGCGTGCTGAGTTAGAGCAGGTCGTGCTCGGCCTTGACGAACTGACTACGGGACTCGGCGACGCTGGCGAGCTACTCGCGCTGGCGGTCGAAGAAGACGATAGCGATACTGTTGACGAAGTCATCAAGGATCTGGCCGGATTCGAAAAAACCGTCGACAGTTTGGAATTCCGGCGCATGTTCTCGGGTGAGATGGATATCAACAGTGCCTACCTCGACATTCAATCGGGCGCCGGTGGCACGGAAGCGCAGGACTGGGCGGAGATGTTGCTGCGCATGTATTTGCGCTGGGCGGAGGCACATGGCTTCAAAGCTGACGTCATCGAGGCATCGGCCGGCGAGGTTGCGGGCATCAAGAGTGCGACCGTGCACATCGTCGGTGAATATGGCTTTGGTTGGCTCAGAACGGAAACGGGCGTGCATCGCCTGGTGCGGAAGTCGCCATTCGACTCCGGAAGTCGGCGCCATACTTCATTCGCGTCAGTATTTGTGTCGCCCGAGATTGATGACGACATCGACATCGAGGTGAATCCGTCCGATCTGCGCATCGATGTGTACCGCGCTAGCGGTGCAGGCGGTCAACACGTCAACCGTACCGAGTCTGCTGTGCGCATCACTCACCTGGCGACGAATATCGTCGTGCAATGTCAGAACGACCGTTCACAACACAAGAACAAAGCGAGCGCGATGAAGCAGCTCAAGGCAAAACTCTATGAACTGGAGATGCAAAAACGCAGGGCTGCAGCGGCGATCGTTGAAGAGGGGAAAGCCGATGTCGGCTGGGGCAGTCAGATTCGCTCCTATGTGCTTGATCAGAGTCGCATCAAGGATTTGCGTACGGGCGTCGAAACCAGTAACACTCAGGCCGTGCTGGACGGGGATCTGGATCAATTTATCCAGGCCAGCCTGAAACAGGGCCTGTAAATGAGCAACAACAAACCAAAAAGCGAAAACAAGCTCATCGCCGAACGGCGTGGCAAGCTGGACGCAATGCGGGAATTGGGCAACGCGTATCCGAACGACTTTCGGCGTAATGCGCTGGCCGAGGAACTGCATCGCACTTATGAGGCGCACGCGGATCAGCCGCTGCGCGACGAGCATGTAGCAGTCACCGTGTCCGGCCGCATGATGGCGAAGCGTGTCATGGGCAAAGCCAGCTTCATAAAATTGCAGGATCGTTCCGGCCAGATACAAGTGCGCCTGGAGCGCGATCGCCTCGCGGATGGCGTCTACCAGGGTTTCAAGAAGTGGGACGTCGGTGACATCGTGGGGGCGCAAGGCGAGTTGTTTCGTACCAAGACCGGTGAATTGACTGTCATGGCCGATGAGGTGCGTTTGCTCACGAAGGCGCTGCGTCCATTACCCGATAAGTTCCACGGGCTCGCCGATCAGGAAACACGCTACCGGCAGCGCTATGTGGACCTCATCATCAATGAGTCGAGTCGTAACGTGTTTCGTACCCGGTCGGCCATTGTTTCGTATATCCGTGCGTTTCTTGATGCGCAGGATTACCTTGAAGTGGAAACGCCGATGATGCAGACGACGCCGGGCGGCGCGATTGCGCGGCCCTTTACGACACACCACAACGCGCTGGATATGCAGTTGTTCCTGCGCATTGCGCCGGAACTGAATCTCAAACGCCTGATCGTCGGTGGCTTTGAACGGGTCTACGAAATCAATCGTAACTTTCGTAACGAGGGCGTCTCCACACAACACAATCCAGAGTTCACGATGCTCGAGCTGTATCGCGCATATGCTGATTATGAAGATTTGATCGACATGATGGAGGCATTGTTGCGTGGTATGTCGCAGGCAATTCTCGGCGTGACCAAGATCAATTACCAGGGCGAAGAGCTGGATTTCGGGAATCCCTTCGCGCGCATGACGGTCGCCGAGGTGATCGAACGTTTTAATCCGGATTTTGATATGGAGCGGATTCGCGATCGGGAGTACTTACTGGGTATCTGCGAGGCGCTGGGCATCGCGGTCAAAGACAGTTACGGCCCCGGCAAATTGCAGATCGAAATATTTGAGAAGACCGGCGAGAACAATCTGCGTGCACCGACATTCGTCACTCAGTATCCGACTGAAGTGTCGCCGCTGTCACGCAAGAACGACGCTGATCCGTTCCTGACGGATCGTTTCGAGTTTTTCGTCGCAGGTCGGGAGATTGCCAATGGCTTTTCCGAACTCAATGACCCCGAAGACCAGGCTGAACGATTTCGCGCACAAGCGGCGAATCGCGAGGCAGGTGACGACGAGGCCATGGCGTTTGATCATGACTATATCAGGGCGCTTGAATTCGGCATGCCGCCGACAGCCGGCATAGGAGTGGGCATCGACAGGTTGGTGATGCTATTCACTGACTCGCCGTCGATTCGGGATGTGTTGCTGTTCCCGCATATGCGGCCGGAAGTCTTCGACTAACCGCACTGCACTATATCTACTTGGCCGACGGTCGACATCATTCCCTAGCGGACTGCTCGCTTTAGCGAGCTTTATGTCTCGCTACGGAATATCTCGCCCGCCGACCGTCCACCCATGGCGCGGGTAGTGAGCTCAAGCTGGTGGTTGGATGCTAGGGGGACAGTGACCCTAACTGTCTGTACAGAAATTACTGATCTTACAGTTAGGGTCACTGTCCCCCTAGTTAGGGTCACTGTCCCCCCTAATCGCGGGCAAGGCCCGCTCCTACGACAGGTATGGCAGGGACTGGCGAGTCAACGTGATGCCATTGACTGTCAGGTCGCCGTCCGCTTTGTCGAGCGGAATCACGGCCAGGAGATCAAGTCCCGCGGTATTGAGTACTTCGCCGATGTCGCGTTTGCCATCTGACACCTTGTCGCCAGCGGCGAGTGGCTCTGCGCTGGTAAATCTCAGCGTGCGGCGCCTTGTGGCACCCTTGTAGTGGGTTCGGGCGACAATTTCCTGGCCGGTGTAACAACCCTTGTCGAAGCTGATCGCGCCCAACAGGTCCAGGTTGAGCATATGCGGGGTGAATTTTTCACTTTGTTCGCGGCCGATGAACGGAATACCGCTGTGAATCGCCTCGCTGGGGTCAGCAGATGTTTTCGAAGCTCCGATCTCGAAGTCAACTTTGGCGCGGAATCGAAACATCGTCAGGCGACTGACAATCTCGTCGGCAATCTCCGTCGGCACTGCGAAGTCGTAGCCGCCGGCGGTACGCGTCAGGTTTGTCAGGCAAATGACACGACCTTTCGGATTGCACCAGGCTGTCAGCAACGTTGGCTTGTCCTCAAGGAGGCGCAGATCGTTGCTCAGTTGCCCCTGAAGAAAGTCGAATGCGTCGCTGCCCGTAACATTGATTATCGAAGCTGCGATCTTTTCTGGCATAATTTCATGATGAGCAGAGAGAAACCTAAGAATAAGGCCGAGAATACCAATTCCAAGGCCGGGCGTTGCATCGATTTTTGTGGAATGACCCATGAGCAATAACGGTAGGCCACTGTCGCCGCACCTCTCGATCTACCGCTGGCCCATTACGATGACGTTATCCATCCTGCACCGGGTAACCGGTGTAGGGCTGTCGGTAGGGTTTGCCGTCTGGGCCGCATGGTTGTTCGGCGCGATGTTGGGAGCCGAGGCCTATGCCGGCGTTATCGCGATGCTGGGAACCGTTGTCGGCAAAGTTCTGTTGATCGGCTGGAGTTTTGCGTTTTTCTTTCACCTGTCCAATGGCATACGACACCTGGTATGGGACATGGGGTGGGGGTTCGAGATCGGCCAGGCGAATGCTTCGGCATGGTTTGTCTTGCTCACAAGCATCGTGTTGACCGGACTATTCTGGTGGCTGCAATCATGAGTGCAGGGTCACTTCCGGGTCGTTTTCTCGCAGCGTTCGTCGCCAAGAACGGCACAGGCCACTTTTGGGGCCAACGGCTGTCGGCGATTGCCCTGGTGTTCCTGGGCCTCTGGTTCGCCTGGTGCCTGACGACAATGTCAGCTCTCGGCTATGCTGATGCTGTCGAATTCATTGCCGCGCCAACAAACCGGGTTCTGTTGCTGATGTTATGTGGTGCACTGGGTTATCACTCCTATCTTGGTGTGGAAGTCGTCATCGACGACTACGTACACGGCACGCGCATCAGGCCTGTTTCACATAATCTTTCGCGCTTCGCACATGCCGTGATCGGCGTGGTGGCGATGGTTTCGATAATGCAGATTGGACCAGGCGCATGAGCGACTACGCATTCATCGATCACAGCTACGATGTCGTGGTCATAGGTGCCGGCGGTGCAGGCTTGCGCGCAACCTTTGGTCTGGCCGAGGCGGGCTTCAAGACCGCTTGCCTCACCAAGGTGTTTCCGACTCGCAGTCACACCGTTGCGGCGCAGGGCGGCATCAGCGCAGCGCTGGGCAACATGGGTGAGGACGACTGGCGCTGGCACATGTACGACACCGTCAAGGGCTCCGACTGGCTCGGCGACCAGGATGCGATCGAGTACATGTGCAAGGAAGCGGCCGCAGCCGTCATCGAGCTGGAGCACTACGGTGTGCCGTTTTCCCGTACGGAGGATGGCAAGATATACCAGCGCCCGTTTGGGGGCATGACGACCCACTTTGGCGAAGGCACTGCACAACGCACCTGTGCGGCAGCTGATCGCACAGGCCATGCGATGCTGCATGCGTTGTATCAGCAGTCCCTCAAACACGATGCCGAGTTTTTCATTGAGTATTTTGCCGTTGATCTGATAATGGAAGATGGCGCATGCCGGGGTGTCGTCGCGATCGACCTGGCGACAGGCCGCTTGCATCGTTTTCGCTCGCACCAGATCATTTTCGCTACGGGCGGCTACGGCCGTGCGTATTTCTCGTGTACTTCCGCCCACACTTGCACGGGTGACGGCAGCGCCATGGTGTTGCGCGCCGGTTTGCCAGTGCAGGACATGGAATTTGTACAGTTCCATCCCACTGGAATCTACGGTGCCGGCATGCTGATCACGGAAGGCGTGCGTGGCGAGGGCGGATTTATTACCAACTCGGAGGGCGAGCGCTTTATGGAGCGCTATGCGCCGAACGCGAAAGACCTTGCATCACGCGATGTTGTGAGTCGCGCAATGACCATCGAAATTCGGGAAGGCCGCGGTGTGGGTCCCGATAAGGACCACATATTCCTGCATCTGGAGCACCTCGGGCCTGACGTTATTGAAGAACAATTGCCCGGTATCGCCGAGTCAGCCCGCATCTTCGCGGGCGTTGATGTCAGGAAAGAACCGATTCCCGTCCTGCCGACTGTGCACTACAACATGGGCGGTATTCCGGCGAACTTCAATGGTCAGGTCGTCACCAGGAAGGACGCCGATTCAGAAGCGCTTGTGGCCGGCCTCATGGCGGTGGGTGAAGCCGCTTGTGTATCGGTACATGGCGCGAATCGTCTCGGCTCCAACTCGCTGCTCGATCTTGTCGTTTTTGGTCGTGCGGCAGCCCAATGCTGCGTCGCAGCGATGACTCCGGAGGCGCGCCACAGGCCGTTGGCGGCAGACGCCGGACAGAACAGCGTTGCACGTATCGACAGGTTACGGTTCGCGAACGGTAGCCGGCCGACTGCCGAGATTCGACTTGAGATGCAGAAAGTCATGCAGGGACACGCCGCCGTTTTTCGTACGGGTACTGTTCTGGACGCGGGGATCGGATTGTTGCGCGACACGTTTGCGAGCTTCGCCGACGTCCGCGTCAGTGACCGTTCGATGATCTGGAATACCGATCTCGTTGAAACCATGGAACTCGAAAACCTGTTGTTTAACGCAGTGGCAACCATAGAGTCGGCGGCCAACAGGCTGGAAAGTCGCGGCGCGCATGCGCGAGAGGACTACCCTGACCGGGATGACGAGAACTGGATGAAACATACGCTCGTGTGGGTCGATGACAGCGGCAAGGTCAGTTTTGACTACCGTCCGGTCCACATGGAAACATTGACTGATGAAGTTGAATACATTGCGCCGAAAGAGCGCGTCTACTGAAACCATCGGGACATTCGACTGTGGCTGAATTCAGACTCCCCAAAAATTCGCGGATCGTGAACGGCAAACACTATGCTGCGGCCGTTGGCGCGAGCAATGTCAGGCAATTCGCCGTTTATCGCTACGACCCGTCCGCCAAGGATAATCCACGAGTCGACACCTATAGCGTGGATATGGACAGCTGCGGGCCGATGGTTCTCGATGCGCTCATCAAGATCAAGAACGAGATCGATCCGACCCTGACATTTCGCCGTTCGTGTCGCGAAGGAATTTGCGGATCCTGCGCGATGAACATTGATGGCAGCAATACACTTGCCTGTACGCTCGCGATCGACAGCGTCAAGGGCGATGTCAAAATTTACCCGCTACCGCACTTGCCGGTGGTCAAAGATCTGGTCCCCGATTTGACGGATTTCTACGCGCAATATGCGTCGATCAAACCCTGGCTGCAAACCCGCACTGTGCCGCCAGCGGGCCAGGAACGCTTGCAGAGCAAGGATGACCAGGAACTCATAGATGATCCGGCTGCCTGCATATTGTGTGCGTGCTGCTCGACAGCTTGCCCGAGCTATTGGTGGAACAGCGACCGGTTTCTTGGACCTGCTGCGTTGCTGGCCTCCTACCGTTGGCTGGTGGACAGCCGCGACGAAGCGGCTGACGAGCGTCTCGACGATCTTGAGGATTCCTTCCGCCTGTATCGCTGTCACACCATCATGAATTGTACCCAGGCCTGCCCGAAGGGCCTCAATCCGGCCAAGGCGATAGCTGCGACCAAGAAGATGCTGGTTGAACGAAAACTCTGAAGTTTCCAAATTGCGCTGGCAATGCCGACGTGGCATGAGTGAATTGGACGTATTGCTGCAGCGTTACCTGGAAACGCGCTACGACGCTGCCGGCGACGACGAAAAATCGGCTTTTCGGTCTGTTTTGGCACTATCAGACACCGAATTGAACGGCTATTTATTGCAGAGGCAAACACCCTCATCGGAGTCGATCGCGCGTGTCATCGAACACATACTCTGCACAACTGCGCCCTGACGAGTGGTTGCGCCTGATTGTGATCACCTGCGGCCGCTTGCTCGCCGCTGCCGGATTCGTGCTGATTCTGGTTTTGCCCCTCGCCGCTGGCCTCAGGTTCACCGGGTGTCTCATCTGGCTGGCCTGGTCCTGGCTGGAGTTGCGCCACTATCACCAGGCTTATGCGACATATTGTGGTATCCGCATCCATGTTGGCGCGGGCGTACAATTACTCAATAACGACGGCGAATGGGTGCCCGCGCGCCTCCTGACCGGGAGCGTACTGTTGCAACGTATCGGCTGGCTGCATCTGCAAACCAGCGACGGCCGGCAGTTTGCCGAGCTGATTCGCGGCGATTGTCGTGAAAGTAACGACTGGCGCCGGTTGCAGGTAATCTGGCGGCACATTGGAGCAACTACCTGAAGCTGCTACCATTCTGCGGCCGCGTGCGGAACGGTGTCACAGAACAGACATGAATAAGGCAGAAAATCCAGAACTTATCAGGCCAGGGTCGGTCTATCCCGGAGTCGAGTGGCTGTCTTTTGACGCCGCAAGGCGTTACTGAATGTCGAATCAGGCATCCGACCAAAAGCTGGTCGAACGGGTCCAGAAAGGCGATAACGGCGCGTTCGATCTGCTGGTGCTGAAGTACCAGCATAAGATCGTTAATCTGGTGATGCGGTATGTGCGAGATCCCGAACTGGCCCAGGATATTACCCAGGAAGCGTTTATCAAGGCATACCGGGCG
>Ga0209988_10002117_pt1 | contig 13069 bp, 16 predicted proteins | sample N075metaG_FD_183115 | JGI IMG/M metagenome (GOLD analysis project Ga0209988, IMG submission 183115) | Deep subsurface microbial communities from Kermadec Trench to uncover new lineages of life (NeLLi) - N075 metaG (SPAdes) (version 2) | ecosystem: Environmental > Aquatic > Marine > Ocean trench... | reverse complement strand
CAGAAGCAACGAAATCCGCGCTATGGATCAGGCCGCGTCCTTGTCCGGGGCGGCGCCGCTCACCGCGGCGCGAATCTCTTTCAGGGTGAAGGGCTTGGTGACGACATCGCGGATGATTTTCGACAGATCTTCGGCCCGCTCGCGCTGGTCGGCAAAGCCGGTCATCAGCAAAATGCGCATCCCAGGCCAGCGATCGGCGGCGTTGTGCGCTAGCGCGATGCCGTCCATCATCGGCATCTTCACGTCGCTGACGAGAAGATCGTAGTCGCCATCATTCAATACCAGAGTCTCCAGGGCTTCCACGCCGTCGCAGGCGGTATCGACATTGTGCCCATCGAGTTCGAGCGCCCGCGCGACAAAGGCGCGAACGGCCTCGTCGTCCTCGGTCAGGAGAATACGCATTACCGGCCTCTTTTCCCATCCTTGCCGTTCTGCGCGCGATAGACGCCGACAAACGGCAGTTCCCGATAGGCATGACCTGCATCCATGCCATACCCGACGACAAAATAGTCCGGACAGGTAAACCCAACGTAATCAGCGTGAATTTTTGTTTTTCGGCCTTCCGGCTTGTCGATCATGGCGGCGATGGTCACCCGCCGGGCATTGCGGCTTATCATCAGATCGCGGGCGAATTTCACCGTCAGGCCGGAATCCAGGACATCATCGACGATCAGCACATCGCGCGCCGTGACCTCGCAGCCGATATCGCTATAAATTCGCACCTCGCCGGACGATGTCAGCCCCTTGCCGTAGCTGGAAAGCGAAATGAACTCCACTTCAAGGCGCACATCCAGACGCGACAATTCGCGCACAAGATCGGCGGCAAAGACGAAACCGCCCTTCAGAACGACGATGACGAGCAGGTTATCGGGCTTGCTGGCGGCAATCTCCGCAGCGATCGCGGCAACCCGTTCGGCAATCGCCTCTTCGCTATACAGCTTCTCAACGCTGGCCATGAAGACCTTCACTCTTTCGGCGGTTTTACCACGGCAGCCGGACCGGATACCGATCCCCGCAAACGATCGGATGGAGCAAACCGCACGGCAACGCCAACAGCGGTTTTGGGCACATCATCGATGACAATGCGGAATGCCTTGGCGTCCAGACCGGCAAGATGGGCCACCGGCGGCGCAATCGCAATGGCGCGGATCGGATGCTGCGCGCTGTCGCGCAATTCCACGATGAGACCGGGGACCGGCTGATTGCTGACCTTCAGATTGACCACCACACCGGCAACGATCAGCCCGGCGCCGCCACCGCTCTTTCGGCGTATAGCGGTGAGATCGTCGATGGCAAGACCTTGCAGATTGACCGGCAGACCGATCACTTCATAAAACCCGGCAAGGTCCGGAATCGCTGCCACCGCGTTCTCGCGGCCACCAAGAAAGGCGACAAAAAAGGCAATCGAGGCCAGGCCCGCAACGGCGCTGATGAAGGGGCGTCCCGCTGGCGAGCGCGCCGGCATCCTGTCGGCGGCAATGCGCCCCGCCCAGGCATCCTTGCTGCCATTGTCATAGCTCGTCAGTGGCCGCCTGACCGCATCTATCAGCTTCGCATCGGACCACATAAGCGACCGGCCGGCCTGCTCGGCATTCTCGATCGGGCCGGCGGCCACATTTTCGACGCTTCTGGCAGGCCAGGTCTCGCCGCAGCGCCGGCATACGACAATCTGCGTTCCTTCCGCCATGATAGCGGCTTCGATCGGTTCGGCCGCGCCGCAGGCGGGACATTTGAGAATGACGAGATCGGAGACAAGCGCCGAAGTGGGTTGGTTGTCCGTCATGCCGGGGTCCTTGTCTGGTGGCCGGCCCATACTTGTCAGGCGACCGGCTGGCGATGAAGCATGCCATTTCTTCGGCGCTTATGGTTAATACCGCCTTAACCTTGCCCGGCAGCCGTGGCAAAAGGCGTCAGAGAGGCCGCCACCGTGATTCGTTTCGAAAATGTCGGTTTGCGATACGGGCTTGGACCGGAAGTCCTGCGCGATGTTTCTTTCCGCATCGCGCCCGGGTCGTTTCAATATGTCACCGGCCCCTCCGGCGCCGGCAAGACGTCCCTCCTGCGCCTGCTGTTTTTGTCGCTGCGCCCGACCCGCGGCCTGGTCCACATCTTTGACCAGGACGCCGCCACATTGACGCGCGATTCCGTGCCGCTTCTGCGCCGCCGGATCGGCATTGTCTTTCAGGACTTCCGCCTGCTCGATCACCTGACGACGTTTGAGAACGTCGCCCTGCCCTTGCGCGTCCTGGGCGCCAGCGAGAGCGAGTATGGCCGCGATGTCAGCGAACTGATGGAATGGGTTGGCCTCGGCGACAAGATGTGGGTGCATCCCCCGGTTCTTTCCGGCGGCGAGAAGCAACGCGCGGCGATCGCTCGCGCGCTGATCACAAAGCCGGAAATCCTCCTCGCCGACGAACCGACCGGCAATGTCGATCCGCCGCTGGCGCGGCGCCTCCTGCGGCTTTTCATCGAGCTCAATCGCCTTGGCACCTCGGTGGTTATCGCCACCCATGATCTGGGCCTCATGGACCAGCATGATGCCCGCCGCCTCGTTCTCAATCATGGCCGCGTGGACATTTATGAGTGACACCCCCACGCCGGATCAGACAACGCCGCGCCGGCGCAAGCGCCGGGTTCGCGCTGCCCATGGCGCGCGCAGCCATCTCTCCCGGGCCGCCGATGCCGCCCGCCAGTTGCGTCGCCGGCCCGGATCCGGCGCCGATCCGCATTCGGCGGTGCACGGTTCCAATCCCATCGTTCCTCCGCAATCGGTGGCGCGCCGCGCTCTTCTGGCACTTGTCGCCATCATGAGCTTTCTCGCCTGCCTCACCGTTGCCGCCGTGACACTTGTCGGTGAACGCGCCGACAATTGGCAGCGCCAGATTGCCGATGAGGTGACGATCCAGATCCGTCCGTCCGATACCAGCCCGATCGATGAAGCGGTGGCGCGCGCCGTCGATATCGCCGTGCAAACACCCGGTGTCCGGTCCGCTACCGCGCTCAGCGCCGATGACGCGGCGCGGCTTCTGGAGCCTTGGCTCGGCAGCGATTTTGACCGCAGCGAATTGCCTATTCCCCGCCTGATCGCCGTTTCCGTCACCGCCGGGGTCGATCTTGACGCACTGGCGCAGCGGCTGCGCGAGGAAGTGCCCGGCGCCAGCCTTGACGATCACGGCCTTTGGCTGGAGCGGTTGTCGTCGATGGCCCGTGTCACGACCCTTGGCGGCGTTTTCATTCTCGCGCTGGTCTTGGCCGCCACCGCCTTGTGCGTCGTCTTCGCCACCCGCAGCGCCATGGCCGGCAACCGCGATGTCATTGAGGTCCTGCACTTTGTCGGCGCCGAAGACAGTTATGTCGCCGGCGAATTCCAGCGTCACTTTCTGATCCTCGGGCTGAAAGGCGCCGGTATCGGCGGCCTGGCGGCGATGGGTCTGTTCGCCCTGATTGGCATCTTTGGCCGCCTTCAGGGACCGACGCCCGAAGAGGCGCAATTGCGCAGCCTGATCGGCGGCGTCACCATCGGGCTACCGGGCTATGTCGGAACGGTCCTGACGATCGTGCTGATCGCCGTGATCATCGCCGCCACGGCACGGCTGACGGTGCGCCGCACCTTGCGGGAACTCGATTGACATGCGCCCGACTTATACCAAAGGAAGTAGGTTTTGACCCGCACCGCGCGCCGCAATGCCCTGTCCATGCCGCGCCTTGCCTGGTCGGCCGTGCTGCTGGTTTTCGTCATCGTAACCTCAGCCTTCATCGGCGGGTTCGTCGTCTTCGCCGATCAGGTCGCGACGGCCGAACCGCCACCATCGCCGCAGGCCGACGGCATTGTCGCGCTGACCGGCGACACCGGCCGGATCGCCACGGCTATAGAATTGCTCAGCGATGATTCGGCGACCCGCCTTCTGATTTCCGGCGTCGATCCGGCAACCAGCGCGCAAATGCTGCGCAATGCCTTTCCGGCGAGGGTCGGCCTGTTCAATTGTTGCATCGATATCGGCCGTGTCGCCCGCGATACCCGCGGCAACGCCATGGAGGCCCGCGACTGGGCCAGGGCCCGTGGCTTTCGCTCGCTGATCGTCGTCACCAGCGCCTACCACATGCCACGCAGCCTGCGTGAGATGAGCCGGGCGCTGCCAGGGGTCGAAATCGTGCCGGTCCCGGTCCAGCCGGACCATTATAATCTCAAGGCATGGAAGCGTGACGGCGCAACGTTCAGGCTTCTCCTGACCGAATACGTCAAATATATCCTTTCCCGCCTGAGATAATTCTTGGGATCAACGTTCCTGGGTATGAGATGCTGGCGCGCACGCTGCTGTTCAATGTTCTGTTCTATGTGACCTTCATCGTTATGGCGGTGGTGCTGGCGCCGACATTGCTGCTGCCGCAGCGCCATATCTGGTTCGTCCCCAAACTATGGACCCGTGTCAGCCTGTGGCTGCACCGCACCATCTGCGGCGTTGGTGAAGACATATCCGGCCTGGAAAATATTCCCGACGGCGGCTTCCTGGTTGCCTGCAAGCACCAGTCGACATGGGAAATCCTGCGTCTGGTGGCCCTGTTTCCCAAGCCAACCTTCGTTTTCAAGCGACAATTACGCTGGCTACCCTTGTTCGGCTGGTACCTGATCAAATTCGGCCAGATACCGGTCAATCGCGGCCAGCGCTCCAAGGCGCTGGAGGCCATGGCCGGAATCGCGGCGGACCGGATCGATGCAGGCCATCAGGTGATCATCTTTCCCGAAGGCACAAGGCGGCCGCCGCTGGCGGAGCCGAAATACAAATACGGCGTCACCTACCTTTACGACAAACTGAACGCGCCGTGCCTGCCGATCGCGCTCAATTCCGGCCTGTTCTGGCCGCGCCGGACCATCGCCCATCGCCGCGGCGTCGTCACTTTGAAGATCCTGCCGGCCATCCCGCCCGGCCATGATGCCGACACATTTACGGCCGAATTGCGCGATGCCATTGAGTCGGCGCTCGCAGACATGAATACCCAGGCGATGCGGCAATATCCGGCCATTGCCGCAGCGGTAAAGCGGGAACAAGCCGGATTAACATTTTCTTAACTCAATATCGGGTAGCATTGCCCCCGAAGATAACTATATGTTGTGTCATGACGTGCTTCTGGACAAAGTCAGCGCTGCAATGTTGACAGTTTGTTCTTGCTGGTGTATCCAATTTTGTTCTAGTTTCGTTCTTAATTTTTGACATGGTTTGCCGAGGTGCCCCGATGAAAACGTCGTCCAGCGTTCCGCGCGTCGCCATCGCCGCCGGCATGATTGGCCGCTATCGCTATTGGACCAGCCGGTCGGGAGAGCGCTATCTGTTCACCCAGGTTTCGGCAAAGTCCCTTGACGATTTTGACGACGGCGTTTTTCTGCTCGTGCGGTTCGGCACGATCCAGATGGTCGGGGATCGCAACGCCGTATCTTTGGCTTTGGCCGAAGGCTGTCACGGCGCGGTGCTTTATGTCCACCTGCTGGCAACCTCTGAAGCCTTGCATTGGCACATCATCGACGACCTGATGCCGCAGCGCGGCAATCAAGGCTTTGCCATCGCCGCCTGACGCCCTGCCACTACAGCCCTTTCCCGCCCAGGCTTTCGGCCAGTTCCGACAGCGCCGCATCGACGATCGCCAGTTCGCCAAGCCGCCTTGCGGTATTGATCACATAATCGACATTTGCGCCGGACCGGCCGCGCGCTGAAAGGATCAGCCGCCGCTGGGTTTCAAGGTCCAGCCGGCCGGCATATTGCTCATGACGCCGATCGACGACATAGAGGAGTGCGCGCACCCGGCGGCGATCGTCAAGAACCACCGGCCGCACCACTTCCCGGTAGACATTTGTCACCTGCTCGCGGTCGCGCAGATAGGCGATGACGGTGTCGCGGTCTTGCCTCTCGACCCGGAAGGCGAGACCACGGCAGGCGCCGCCATGGTCGAGCCCGAGCACCAGGCCGGGCCGCTGGCGCGTACCGCGATGCACCCAGGAATAGACGCACAGCGAGCGGTGTGCGCCGGCGAGCCGCGCCGGCCGGGTTTCGACATGCGCAAAACCGGGCCGCCACATCAGCGAGCCATAGCCGAAAACCCAGAAATTCCCCATTCGCCTATTCCCCAAATGCGGTGCCTCGCCTATCAGGGTCGCCAACGCGCCGCAAGCGGGCGCTGACTTGGCCACCCGCGGGGCACCGGAACCATGCGCCGTTTCGCCATCATCCTTGCCACCCTGAGCCTTGCCGCCAGCGCCATTTGGTTCGGCGTCTGGACTGTCATCGCCGGCCGCATCGACGACGTTGTCGCAAATGGCCTGGCAGATGCCGCCGATCAGGGTCTCAGCCTATCGTGTGACGGCCAGGAGATCGGCGGCTTTCCGCTGCGATTTGATGTGATCTGCGGAAAAATCGGCGCGATGGAAGCGGCGAGCGGTATTCAGGTCGCCATGGCTGGCCTGCGCACGGCAACACCGCTCTACCGGCCCTGGCGCAGCACGGCCGACCTCGTCTCGCCTTTGCGCCTTTCCGGCGGCCCGCTGCGCGCGCCCGTGGACGTCACATGGTCGGTGGCCGATATCAGCCTTGAAGTCGCCGCCTCGATACGAGACCGGACGCTGGACCGGATCGCCTTCAGCGCCAGGGATTTGCAGGTCGCCTTCGGCGAGATCGCGGTGACCGCCGGCAAGGCGCAAGCGGCGGCGCGAGCGACGCCGGACCGGCAGGGCGCGGCTCTGGTGTTCAGCGCCGCGGCGGCAAGGTTGCTCTGGCAAGGTCGGCAGACCGACGCCGCCGATATCACGGCCGAAGCCCGGATCAACGCCCCGCCGGACGCCGTGATGGGCGGCGCATTCGATCCGCGCCGGGCCGGCCTGTCGATTCCAGAGATGACGATCCGCCTGGAAACGGCCGGCGCCCTCATCGAGGTTTCCGGGCCTGTCATGTTCAACGCCAGCGGCCAGATAAACGGCAAGTTGAAAGTGCATGTCGTCGGCGCCGACGCCCTGCCCGCGTTTATCCGTTCCCTGCCGGACGCCGCCCAACCGGCCGCCAATGCATTTGTCGGCGGCGTCCTGGCTCTGGGAACACCGGTGATCTTCGAGGGCCGCGAGGCCAAAGTGCTTGTGCTCGCGATAGACGACAGCGTCGTGCGCCTGGGGCCGATCGCCCTGGCACACATCCCGCCGCTATTTTGAGGCCGTTCAGTCTGAGGAATAGGGCCGCGGCAGATTGCCATCGCCGCTGCCGGAATGTCTGCCGAAATCCGGCTCATCCGTTTCCTGGCCGGCCTCGATAATGCCCCGCCGGATATCCCTGGTGCGGGTAAACAGGTCGAACAGAGTCTCGCCATCTCCCCATCGGATCGCCCGCTGGAGTGCCGTCAGGTCTTCTGAAAACCGGCCAAGCATCTCCAGAACCGCGTCCTTGTTGTGCAGAAAGACATCGCGCCACATGGTCGGGTCGGAGGCAGCGATACGGGTGAAGTCGCGGAAACCCCCGGCGGCGTATTTCATCACTTCCGACCGGGTCACGCTCTCCACATCGTTTGCCGTGCCGACAATGTTATAGGCGATCAGGTGCGGAATATGGCTGGTGATCGCCAGCACCAGATCATGGTGCTCGGCATCCATGATTTCCACATGCATGCCGAGCGCTTCCCAGAATGCCTGCACGCGCTCAATCGCCTTCGGATCGGTTCCGGCCGGCGGCGTCAAAATGCACCAGCGATTATCGAAAAGTCCGGCAAAGCCGGCCTCCGGCCCCGATTGTTCCGTGCCGGCGACCGGATGGCCCGGCACGAAGTGAACGCCATCGGGCAGATGCGGCCGCATCTGGGCGATCACCGATCGCTTCACCGAGCCGACATCGGTGACGATCGCCCCCGGCTTCAGTGCCGGTGCGATGGCTTGCGCGACGTCCGCCAAGGCGCCGACCGGCACACAGGCAATGACGAGATCGGCGCCTTTCGCCGCTTGCGCCGGATCCCTCGTATAGCTGTCACCCAGGCCAAGACGCCGCGCAGCATCGACCGTCTCCTGGCGCCGGCTCTGCACGGCAATATGATCGGCAAGGCCGGCGCGGCGGACCGCCAGCGCGATCGACGAGCCGATCAGGCCGATGCCGATCAGGGCGATGCGGTGGAAACGCTCGCCCATGATCAATCAGCCCCTTCCAGGAACGCCGCCAGTTCCGCGATGACGGCACGGTTTGCTTCCTCGCTGCCGACACTCATGCGCAGCGCATTGAGAAAGCCATAAGCACCGACGCGGCGCAGAACCAGGCCCTTTTCGCGCAGCATCCTGTCGGCGGCAGTGGCATCCTTGCCGGCACGATCGGGAAAATGAATGAGCACGAAGTTACCTACGCTCGGGGTCACCCGAAGGCCAAGACCGGTCAGTTCTTCGCGCAGCCAGGCGAGCCACGTATCGTTATGCGCCACCGCCGCCTCGACATGCGCCCGGTCGCCAAGCGCCGCCACGCCGGCCGCCTGGGCCGGGCCGGTGACGTTGAACGGTCCGCGCGTGCGGTTCAGCGCATCGATGATCGCCGCCGGCCCGTAGGCCCAGCCGAGTCGCAGATTGGCCAATCCGTAAATCTTCGAAAAAGTCCGCGTCATTATGACATTTCCGGCCTGGCCGGCGAGCTCCACGCCGCTCTCATAGTCGTTGCGGCGGACATATTCCGCATAGGCCGCATCGAGCACCAGCAAGGTCGATGCGGGCAGCCCGGCATGCAGCCGGCGGACCTCGCTATGGGGGATATAAGTACCGGTCGGATTGTTGGGATTGGCCAGAAAGACGATTTTCGTCTTTTCGCTCACCCGCTCCAGAATGGCATCGACATTGGCGGTCTCGTCGGTCTCCGGCGCTACGACCGGCGTCGCGCCGGCGGCCAGAATGGCAATCTTGTAGACCAAAAACCCGTGTTCGGTGAAAATCGCCTCATCGCCCGCCGCCAGATAAGTCTGCGCCAGCAGCGACAGGATCTCGTCCGATCCGCAGCCGCACACGATCCGTTCCCGGTTGAGCCCATAGGCGGCGGCGATCGCCTCGCGCAGGGCCCGCGCGCCCCCGTCGGGATAGACGTGAAGCGCGTCGGCATTTGATTTATAGGCTTCGATCGCCGCGGCGCTGGCGCCGAGCGGTGTCTCGTTCGACGACAATTTGAAGACCCGGCGCGCCGGGCTCCGGTCATCGCCGGGCACGTAAGGGGCAATATCCAAAATGCCGGCGCGCGGTTGCAGCCCGGCTGGTTGCGAAATCTTGCTCATTGCTCCATACGCTCCGCATTTTGCGAAACCTCGATTGGCGCGGCAAAACCACCAACGATTTCCATTGACAAAAGCCCATCGCCCGCAACGCCGAGTTCGGCGGTAAAATCGGCCGGCTCGACCATTGCCGGCAATTCGATCAGGGCATCGGCGCCGGCCCGGCTGACAAGCCGGCCGCCTAGCCGTTCGGCGGCAGCGGCAAGGCCGTTCCCCGCGCTCACCGCATAAAGCCTGATATCGGCGGCCGAATCATCCTTGAGCGACATCGCCGCGACATAACAGGGCAAACCGGCCGGCCGGCCCTCCATGACGATGAACGGCAGCCTGGCGAAGACCTTCGGCGCGTCCTCGCCGCACAAACCTTGCCACCAGGGGCCTTCACTCTCAGCGCAGATGACGGCGATCTGCGATCGTTTGCCGCGCATGGCTTGCAGCGCCGCATCGTTGCTGGCGGCCTCGCTGACGGGTACGGAAAATCCAAAATAAAAGCGCACGACATCGCGCATCGCCAGGCCGTCGGCGGCGGGTCCGGAAATTACCGAATAGGGCGCCTGCATGGCGGTGAAGGTGGCAATGATCTCCCGCCAGATATGCTCGACCGTGGTCAGCGGCAAGTGGCCCTCGTGGCGCATGACGAAGCGGCGCATCATGTCGGCCTCGCGCCCCGGACGGAAGGCGGCGCCGGGCGTTTGCGTGTCCTTGACCGCGATCAGCTTGTCGATAACGGTGCTGCGCCGGATCAATAGATCATGCATCGCAGAATCGATGGAATCGATTTCGGCACGGATGCGATCAAGCGCGTGATTGCCTGCGTCGCTCATCGGTTTCGTTCCATTTTGGTCCTATAACCCGCGCGGTTGAATAGCGGCGCGGTGCACGGAACGCAAAGAAAACATTGACAGAATGAAAGCGCGCTCCCTAAGCCCGAGCGCTCATGCAAGGCAATTCATCGCGGCGAGGCGGGTACCAAGTGTAATGAGGGTGACACAAACCGACAGCGACACGAATGGCGAGCGGATCGGCGCGGCAGCCCAGGCCGAGGTCGAAAAGCCGTCCAGCGATGTCGTGCGTTTCGGCGCCGACAGACCGCTCGACCTGGATTCCGGCAGCACATTGCCGCTGGTTCAGATTGCCTATCAGACCTACGGCACGCTGAATGCGGCGCGCAGCAATGCAATTCTTGTCTGTCACGCTTTGACCGGCGACCAGCATGTAGCAAATACCCACCCGGTGACCGGAAAACAGGGCTGGTGGTCGCTGATGGTCGGACCGGGCCGGCCGATAGACACGGAGCGCTATTTCGTAATCTGCTCAAATTTGCTGGGCGGCTGCATGGGCTCCACCGGCCCGGCATCGATCAATCCGCATACCGCCAAGCCCTATGCACTGGACCTGCCGGTCATCACCATCCGCGACATGGTGCACGCCCAGGCCATGCTGCTCGACCATCTCGAAATCGAAACGCTTTTTGTCGCGATCGGCGGTTCCATGGGCGGCATGCAGGTCCTGCAATGGGCGGCGAGCTTTCCCGACCGCCTGTTCGCGGCAATCCCGATCGCCACCGGCTCGCGCCATTCTTCGCAGAACATCGCCTTCCACGAGGTTGGCCGCCAGGCGATCATGGCTGATCCGGACTGGCGCGGCGGCCGCTATCTGGAGGAAGGCAAGAACCCGCATAAGGGCCTGGCCGTTGCCCGCATGGCCGCCCATATCACCTATCTGTCCGAGGAAGCGCTGCACCGCAAATTTGGTCGCTCGCTGCAGGACCGGGACGCGCTGACGTTTGGTTTCGACGCCGATTTTCAGATCGAATCCTATCTGCGCCATCAGGGCATGACCTTTGTCGACCGCTTCGATGCCAATTCCTATCTCTATATGACCCGGGCGATGGACTATTTCGACCTGGCGCTGGACTATGACGGCCAGCTCGCCAACGCGTTCGCGGGTTCTCATACCCGTTTCTGCTGCGTCTCCTTCACCTCCGACTGGCTGTTCCCGACGGCGGAAAACCGCTCCATCGTCCATGCGCTCAATGCTGCTGGCGCCAATATCTCCTTTGTCGAGGTGGAAACCGACCGCGGTCATGACGCCTTCCTGCTCGACGAACCGGAATTGTTCACCACCGTAACCGGCTTCCTGAAAGCTGCGGCACGACTGCGGGGTCTGTCATGACCACGAATATGCAACTGCGTACGATGGCCGCCGATCCCTCGCGGGTCGATTTGAAGATTATCGCCGGCTTTGTCACGCCCGGCTCCCGCGTCCTCGACATCGGCTGCGGCGACGGCGCCCTGCTGATGCAGCTATCGGAAGAAAAGAACGTCGATGCGCGCGGCATCGAAATTTCGCAAAAAGGCGTCAACGAGGCCGTCGCCAGCGGCCTGTCGGTCATCCAGGGCGATGCTGACCGGGACCTTGCGACCTATCGCGACAAGGCCTTCGACTTCGCCATTTTGAGCCAGACCATCCAGGCAACGCACAATCCGCGCGTTGTTCTGGAAGAGATTTTAAGGATCGGCGAAAAAGCAATCGTCTCCTTTCCCAATTTCGGTCATTGGCGGATCCGCATGCAGTTCCTTCTCGCCGGCCGCATGCCGGTCAACAAGAACCTGCCCTATTCGTGGTACGACACGCCGAACATCCATTTCTTCACGATCCGTGATTTTATCGAGCTGGTCGATGAGATCGGCGCCACCATCGAGGATTCCATCGCGCTGCACGGCAAGGGGCGGCAAATCCCGCCGACGGTTTCCAGATGGTCCAGGAATTTGTTCGGTGAACAAGCTGTTTTTGTTCTGTCCCGCCCCAATTCCTGAATCAGGATTCAGGCCTGGCCGGGTGAGCGACCCATGGCGCCGTTACCAGGCTGCAGGATTGGCCGCAGGGCCGGCGCCAGCACCCGACGGGCCCGCACCCGCACGCCCTCGATTGTCCGCTTGCGCGCCGCGACGCAGGTCACCCCGGAAATAGCCGGCCAGCCGGTCGTGCCAAACTTCTCCAGCACCCCGGCGGTTCGCGGCATCGAACGCATGATGGCCGGCGGAACATGCAGCGCGGTCGTCCAGGCTTCCGCCTCGAACCCGGCCTCGGCGAACAGCGAACGAAGCTGCCCGCGCGAATAGGGCCGGCCGTGGCCGAAGGGCGAGATATCGGACCGCGCCCAGATACCGCGCCGGTTGGGCGCGACGACCACGAGCAGACCGCCGGACGTCAGTACCCGGCGCATTTCGCCGATCAACTCGGCCGGCTGCGGCGACATTTCGATGGCGTGGACGAGGATGGCCAGATCGACGCTGGCATCGGTCAGCGGCAGCGCCTGCTCCTCCACAAGCGCGGTGCAGGAAGAGCCGTCCGGCGGCCAGTCGATCACCCCTTGCCCGGCCGGCATGAAGGCCAGCACCCGTTCCGCATCGCCTGCAAGGCGGCGCAGATAGGGCGTTGCGAAGCCAAAGCCCAGCACGCGCTCGCCCGGCCGCGCCGCCACAAGATCGGCAATGGCACGGTCAACCTTGCCTCGCACCGCCCGCCCCAGCGCCGTTGCGTAAAAATCGCGCAATTCGATAACGTCGAGATACATGCCGCCACGATAGCGGTGCACGAGCCGCGCCGTCGAGCGCTTTACGCTGGGTTGGTATCGGGGGCGGTATCGGGGGCGGGATCGACCGCATGGCGCATTTCCGCTATCTCCCTGCGCGAAACAGTTTCAACACGAACAGGATCTCAACCCATGGCCGGCTTTGAAATCGTCCAGTTTTCCGCCCGCTCCGACAATTTCGCCGTTCTTGTCCACGATCCGGCGAGCGGC
>Ga0209988_10002116_pt1 | contig 13072 bp, 7 predicted proteins | sample N075metaG_FD_183115 | JGI IMG/M metagenome (GOLD analysis project Ga0209988, IMG submission 183115) | Deep subsurface microbial communities from Kermadec Trench to uncover new lineages of life (NeLLi) - N075 metaG (SPAdes) (version 2) | ecosystem: Environmental > Aquatic > Marine > Ocean trench... | reverse complement strand
GAAGAATCGGTGCTGTGAATTGCAAATCTGGAATTTTCGTTTCCAGACCAATACCGGAGTGAGCCCATTGGCAGGGCAAGCAGTTTTCCTCAGTCTGTTCATTGGCCCATTCATGGTTGTGCAGGATAGGGGCTAAGCTGGACATCACTCCGAAACTTAGGATCAAGGCAAACAGGAGGGTTCTGCCGCGCCAAGGTTTTGGTGTTGCGGGGGATAAAATAGTTGGTGGCGGAAAAGGCCTGGTAAGGTTCATTCAGCTTCGATGCGATTGCTGGAGTAGCAGGGTTTAAATTTTTTTAAAGATACCACATTCATGCAGGAATACTATGGGCAAACAAAATTGAGGCGTCCTCCCCTTAAGAAGAAGACGCCTCAACTGTAAAACGTGGTACCCGTCCCTGGCTGGGGGGATCCTTGAACTGGTGAGCAGTCAATACTCACTCCTCGGAAAAGAAATTGCTGTCGTAGCCCGTTTTCCAGAAGCTTTGTTTTTTCCGGCCCTTTTTTGAGGTGATTTGGATATTCTTCTTGACCGAATTGTAAAAGTTATCCCAGTATTTTTCGCTCAAAGTCTTTGTGGGGATTTTCTTTTTGAGCTTTCCTTTTTGGTTGAATACGCGTACCGGATAAAACATATCAGCCTCTCTTCCTCGCCATAAAGACAATTGTCAGGGTTGACGTATGGTTTAGATCCTTATCAATGATGGATTTCAGGTTTCCCAGTTTTATTCATTCGGTATTTCTGTCCGCCGCAACGGTGTTCCCTTACAACTTTTTCACTTGCCACTGACTGTCGACTGTTAGGATAAGGGTTGGATGTTAAAAGAACATTAAAGGATTATTAAATTTTGTTAATTTTGGGCAAGGAAATTAAAGGCAGTCTAAATGGGCTGGGTGCAGGTTGATAATTGGGGGGTTAGCCGGGTTGGGCGGTAAAAAGGTATTGACGAAATTTGTTTGAGGCTGGGGAAATCAAGCTTTTTGGGTCACCCGGTATTGATTTTAATAAATAAATTGATTAAAACGGTGGTGAGGACTAAATATTTATAACCAAAAAGTTAAATCCGCATCTTATTCAGTGAGTATCAGTGAACTCTGGAGAAAAGATGAATCCGTCGAGTGAAAGTTATGATGCTGGACTATTGCAGAAGGATGGGAATGCCTCGCAACCTTTGGACCTGAAGAAGTCGCTTCGCATTCGGGATGGACTCGAACTGTCCCGTCCCAAAGCGGTCGAATTGCATATCCTGCAATTGATCCGGGCCAATCTTAACCGATTTGGGGACATTTGCTTCAACTGAGCATTGGCGGCAGGAAGGCCTTCCATCAATCCAGAGCCTTCAAACTTTTGATTCATCCAGACAACCTTGTTTATTTTAATTGAGCCAGTTTTGTTGAGGTTTTTTTTGAGGTATATTTTCGTTTTTTATTCGCTGTCCGTGTGTTTTTGAAATTCTGCCCAAGCAGAATGGTTGATGACGGAGGGGGGATTTCTTAAGTGATCGGTACGCCGTTGGATAATACCATCATTTTTCAATTTTGAAGGGCAGGGTGATGGTGAAAGTGGAACCCTTGCCAGGTTGACTTTGCACATCAATATCTCCGCTGTGGCTTTTAACGATGCCGAGGGAGACGAGAAGCCCCAGGCCCGGTCTTTTAAAAGCTGATTTGGTGGTGAAGAAAGGATCAAAAATCGAATCCAGGTTTTCCGGGGGAATGCCGCAACCCGTATCCTGAATATATATTTTAACGTTGATATCGTTTTTCTCGGTGCCCAGTAATATTTTTCCTTTTCTGCCCGCCAGGGATTCTTCCGCATTCTGGAGCAGATTTTTGATGGCATGCTCAATTTGCGGTGCAACTCCCTCGATTGTTGGCAGGTCGGGGGCGAAGTGTTTTTCTAAAGTGATACTATTTTCCGCAAACCGTTCCTTGTTTTCTAGAATCGTTTCTTCCAGAATCTTGTGAAGGTCCACCTCCTCCAAGTTTCCCAATTTGGGCGAATGGTAATTTTTCAGGTCGTCGATCAAATTAGATATCCGGTTGCACTCATTGATGGCTACTGTGACCAGGCTTTTGTGAATATCCTGCATGGAAACCCTGTCCGACAACTGTTCCAGAATATTCCGGATGCCATGCACGGGCACATTGATTTGGTCTGAGATAGAAGAGGCCAGTTGACTGGAAGTCTCCAGTTTTACCGATCGAATGATTTTATGTTGTAATTTTTGGATGCCCTTGATGCGTTCTTCTACCTTGGTCTCAAGTTGATTTCGTATTTCGAACAACTCATGGTCCCTTTTGATGCTATCGGTAGTGTCCGTCAATACGCCGGCCAACCCATAAATCAGCCCTGAAGAACTTCTCAGTGGAAACTTGACGGAGTTGTATGAGCGTGCCCCCCCAATATGCATGATGGTTTCTTCCGTCTCCAGAGGGGAGCCCATTTCAAGAACCTTTCGGTCATTTTCCTTGAATAGGGTCGCCAATTCTTTCGGGAAAATATCGAAATCCGTTTTGTCCTGGATCGAATCATTTTGAACTTTGAATAAGTCCTCAAAAGCCCTGTTGACCATCGTATAACGGCCTTCGGTGTCCTTGACGTAGATAGCGGAACCGGTGTTGTCCAGAATACTTTTGAGATGAGACTCGCTGTCCTTGAGATGCCCTTCCAGGCGGGTCACTTTGCTGGTGTCCCGAATGATCAACATTTCCAGATCTTTCTCTTTGGTTTTAAAAGAGCTGGAGGTCAACTGGGCTGGAAAAACAGTGCCATCTTTCTTCTTGTAGTAGCGTAATGGCGTTTGACTGGTCTGGCCAAAAAGACTGGCCAAGCCCTTGGCATTGTCAGAAACGGTGGCATTGTCCGGATCGGTGCTGATATCGCTCAGCTGAAGTTTTAAAATTTCCTCGCGGTCATAACCCAGTACGTCGAGCGCGGCCTGGTTGAAATCCACAATATATTGATCGGCCGTATTGACAATGAGGATCACATCGGTTTCAGCTTCCATGAGCTTGCTGATCTTTTCTTCGCTTTCCTTCAGGGAGACTTCAAACTCTTTGCGCTTGGTGATGTCACGCACGATTCCCAGGAACATCTTGCGGGATCCTTGATAGATTTCACGGACCGCCAGCTCCATGGGAAAGGTCGACTCATCTTTATGTCTGCCAAGGAATTCGCGAGGAGCACCGCCGACCAGCTTGGCCTTGCCCGTCTCCTGATAGTTCCTCAAATAAGTGTCGTGTTCGCCGCTGTAGGGCTCGGGCATCAGCATGCTGACGTTATGGCCCGTGACCTCTGAAGATGTGTATCCGAATATTTTGGAGGCCGATTTGTTGAAGGACTGAATGATCCCATTTCCATCAATGATGATAAAACCGTCGACAGAATTTTCCACAATAGAAAGGACCAGACTCTCATTTTCCTTTTGTATCTTCTCCATGTTTCGGCTTTCCGTAAGATCCTGTCCCACGGCGGTGTAATTTTTGATTACCCCTTGCCGGTCAATATCCTTGAATATTCTCCAAATGAAAGTTCCTTTTCTTGAGTCTTTCAGTGTCACCTCGCTTTCGAAGCTGGCGAAGTCCTCGGATTTGAGCTTCCCTTTCACTTGGTCTAGTGCTCGTTCCCATTTGCTCTCAGGAAGCACTGCCTTGAAGAAGTTTTGATTGAGGAGGCTGGCCGGATTTTCTTTGAAAATGATGGTGCTTTCCTCAGCCAACTCAAGGATTTCAAAATTCGCGGAAAGGACGAATAAAATTAAGCCGGACCTGTCCATAATGGAGCTATAAAATTCTCTGCTCGTTTTAATGTCTTCGAGAGCATTATTCTTTTTCTCGAGATCAAGGAGAAATTGCTCCAGGCCCAATTGTTGTTTTTGAATGATTTTGTGAGATTCCAGGACTTCATTTTTCTTTATTTCGATAACTTCTTCGAACTCCTCGATCTGTTCTTTTTGGTTTTCTGCGGTTTGCTGGATTTTTTGAATCTCCGCTAATTGTTCTTCAGCCGTTTGCTCTGAACTCTCTATTCGTTCTTGTTGGGACCTTATAGTTTGCCGTGTCCCCTGAATTTCCTGCTGTTGATCACTAATCATTTGCTCGGACTGGCGGATTTTTTCTTCCAGGTTTTCTACGGATTGCCGCGCTTTCTGGATTTTCTGAAGTTGCTCCTCAATCGTTTGCTCGGATTCACGGATAAACTCTTTCTGGTTCTCTGCCGTCTGCCGTGTTTCCTTAATCTCCTGAAGTTGCTCCTCAATCGTCTGCGAGGAGCTGTTGATTTCCTGTTCCTGATTTCTGATGGTTTCTTTGGCGTTTTTGATTTCAACCTGAAGTTGTTTTAATTCCGCCAGATCATTTTGCAATGTGGAATTAGCTTCCTCCAGGGAGTGGTACCCCTCCTGCTGATTTTTCAAGGTTTTTTTGATGCTGATCAATTGGTTCTGAGTGGAGGCCTTTTCCCATTTTTCTTTTTTCAAATGATTGGTGAGGGCCGTCAGATCTTTTTCACGTTCCTTCAGTTTTATTTCCAACTCAGAAACTGATTTCTCATAGTTCCTGGTGGCTTGCTCGGCTTTGGTTTTGTTGCTGTCCTGGAGTGATTCTTTATGACTTTTTTGAGCCGTTGCCAGGTCATTTTCCAATTTTGATCTTGCTTGAGTTTCCGATGCCATATTGGCTTTTAACTCTTCCAGCTCCTGGGTCTGATTGGAGAACTTTCTCTCCAGAGTGTCGCGGGTGTTGACCAGTTCGACTTCTTTTCTTTTTCGCTCCTTGAGTTCTGCTTGCGCTTTGGAGAAATTCTTCTCCATTTTCAACACCCGTTCCTTCAGTTCTTTTTCAAAGGACTCCCTGGCTTTTCTGATTTCCTCTTTTATGCCGGCCTGGGGAGGAGGGAGGGTGATTTCCTTCTTCAAAATCGCCGGAGGCGCCCCTTGCACCGCAGGGGTGCCGGGTTCCGCCGCCGAGATAGCGGGAGCGTCTTGCCTGAAAACTTTGGCAAATAATTTCGCCAAAATTAGCAAGATTTCAATTTCGTCCTTGTCCCATGCTTTTTCGTGTTGGGAAGATTCAAACCCCAAATAACCAATGGGCCCATCATTGTGGATGATGGGAACCTGAATCAACGATTTCACCCCCTGGGTTTGATAGATATCCTTCTCAAATTCGGCCGCTGGGGGAAGTTGGGCGACATTGGGGACGTTGACGATTTCATTTTGAAAAAGCTTTTCTTTGAACCATGGGAAGGTTTCCGTCGAAATCTCTTCTTCAACATCAGGCTCCATATAAGGTTCACCCGAAACCCACAAGTGAGTATTGACTATGTGAGTGGAGTCTTCCGTGAACATGTAGACGTATCCCTGATCCACATTGGATAAGCCTCCAAAAAGTTGCAAGGTTTTCTTAACCCTCCGGTCGATCTCAAGGGAATCGTTTAAAGCTTCCGGGCTGATGGAAATCAATATCTTTTCCAATTCAAACCAGAATTTGAACCTGGCTTTTGCGTTGGCGCTTTTTATCGCTTCATTATGATATTTCTTTTTGCTTATCTTGAGTTCTTCAGTGAGCTTTTTGACATGAGGCACGTATTTCTTTTTGGTGGCCACCAGCTCCTTGCTCAACCGTTCCTGTTCCGATAAATCCTGACCGGAAATAATCGTTCCATAAGTTTGTCCTTTTTCGTCGGACAAGGGGGCGGCTTGCCATTCAATGAGTTTTTCGGTTTTTCCTTTGGTCATTACCTTGCTGGAAAATCGGGCGAATTGTTTGCTTGGGTCATTTACGAAACTCAGAAATTGTTTTCTCAGTGGTCCGCGGGCTTTATCCGGAACCAGGTGATTGATCCAGTCCCTTCCCAGCACGTCTTCTTCCTTGTAACCCAGCAATTCGGTGGCGCGTTGATTGACTTGCATTATCTGGTTTGAGGGGTCCACGACCAGAATAATAGAGTTGTCCACGTTGAAAAAAACCTTGGACAAGGTCTGCTCACCTTCCAGTGCGTTTTGAGTTAAATCAAGTTGTTTGGAGCTCTTTTTAATCCGGCGAATTGGAACAATCAGGGAAGCCGAGATAATGACGGCACCAAAAAATATAAACTCCCAGCGTTCCAGGGTGGTTTTGGTGATTTCCATTCCCAGGAGGGAAACAAAAATAAAGCTTTCCAACCAAAACACCCACAAAAACAAAAAGCCCAACCCGGCACTTAGGGTTATTCCGAACAGTAGCAGGTTCTGATCTACCTTTTTTCCCATTTAAATTTCCTTAAAAACGCTTTGGAAACCTTTATTCCAAATTAAGAGTTGGAATGCCCTGTTGCAATAGGATTCTTCCCCTGAATCCAGAGACAAAACCTGGACTTGGCCCTTTTTAATAGAAGTCCGAATGAACTCATACCGGATCAAGTCAAGAGGTGCCACCATCACAGCCGAAGAATATGCAAAAACTTTTTAGCAAGATTCCTTTGCTTGTATGTAAATGTAAGTCGATCCTGAAAGTATAGGGGATAAGCTGTTGATATGCAAACTTTTATCTTAAATGTGCTTCTGCCGTAATTATCAAGAAAGCTTCAAAAGCCTTTTTTTAAAGTATTTCAGGCCAGCCATGAATTTTCAAATAAGACATTGATCTTGCGATGGTTACATGGAAAATATTGAATCATGTTGAAAATAATGATTTTAAGCGCCTGTCTTAATAAACGGATCCTCAAAAACTATCCACATAAATGAATTGGGCTTGTAATCACATAGGGTTGCCCTTAGCATTGTTTAATTAGGTTCAATTTCGGGTAAAATTTAAGATGGCTGTTTTAAATTTCCTGTGCGTCTCTCAAATTGAGAACCTCGAGACTTGTGAGCGCAGGGTTTTGGGAACCCCTATACGGAGCCGAATGGCCTCAATCAAGTGGTCATGGGTAAGTAACTCATGAAATTTATTAAACTAAAAGATATTTTGCCAGGCATGATTTTGGCCAAGGACGTTAAGGACCTTTCCGGGCGCGTTCTTTTAATTGCTGGGAACCGATTATCCGAAAATCATACTAAGATTTTCAGATCTTGGGGGATCACTGAGGTTTGCACTGAATCTGAGGTTGCCCCAAAAGATCCTGAAAAGAAATTGATCGATACCGAATCGCCTGAGTATAAAAAGGCGGAAAAAGAATTACAGGAATTATTTCGTTACACGGACATGAATAATCCTGTAGTGAAAGAAATGTTTCAACTCTCATTGGAAAGAAAAATATTAAAAATGAGTTCCCCTTAAGGTTGATATGGCAACCCTTCCTGGAGACGTGGTAGGACTGGCTGGAGAAATGGCAACCCTGCCCATAATTTTTATGCGCATCAATGAAGCTGTGGAGGATCCTGAGTCTTCATTTTCTGAAATTGGCCAGATTATAAGCAGCGACTCTTCTCTGTCCGCCCGGTTGCTGAAAATAGTTAACAGCGCGTTCTATGGCTTTCCCAATAAAATTGAGACCATCACTCATGCCATCACAATTATAGGAACTGCGCAATTGCGTGATCTAGTTCTGGCGACTACCGTGATGGAGAAGTTTAAAGGGATACCTTCCGAAACTATCAACATGAAATCGTTCTGGCTACACAGTATTTCCTGTGGTTTGGCCGCCAGAATAATAGCCACCTACCGGCATGATCGAAATCCTGAAAGGTATTATGTTTTAGGAGTTTTGCACGACATTGGCCGTTTGTTGATGTTCCTGAATATTTCAGATCAAATGTGCGAGGTGATTGAAACATCGGTGAATGAAAAAATGATTTTACATGAGGCGGAGAAAAAAATAATTGGCTTCAACCATGCCGAAATGGGTGGTTTTTTGATGGAGGCCTGGAACTTGCCTGTGACGTTCCAAACTGCAATCACTTTCAGCCATAATCCTTCCGCAACAACCCCGGAGTCTTTTACAGAAACCGCCATACTCCATGTTGCAGATTTAATTTCCCATAGTATGGAACACGGATCTTCTGGAGAGCGCTATGTACCACCCTTGGATGAAGAGGCATGGGAAAAAATAGGGTTGCCTTCCAGCATTCTGGCGTCCATCGTTTATCAATTGGATAAATATTTAGATGAAACCATCCATATGTTTTTGTGACGGTTTGCCATGAAACCTGAAATAAAAAATTCAGCGGATACCCAAAAAACCCGGATCGAATACCTGGAAAAGACCGCTAAATGGAATTTGTTCTGTTTCGATCTTTTATCTTCTTTGGGTGAAAGGCATCATGATGCCAGGTTGAAGGGCAAACCAGCCAAATTGTTCGAAATAACGCGGCAACACATTCAACGAATAATCGACTTTGAAGTTTCAGCATTTTATCTGGTGGATGAGGCGGATTCCGAATTTTCTCTGTGCGTTGTTTATCCGGAAGACCAACGGGATATTGTGCAAGAGGAAGTAAATATCGCGATTGATGATGGATCTTTTGCCTGGGCCGTCAACCAAAATGCTCCTGTGTTGGTGAAATCGCAGGCTCTCGGGAAAACCCTGGTCTTTCATACCCTGGCCACTAAACGCAGGGTTCGCGGAATGTTCGTGGGAATACTCAATGATGAAATATCGTCTCTGGAAGTAACGCTGAAATATCCGCTGTCGATCATTTTGCAATTCTCTGCCAATACATTGGAGAGTGCGGAACTGTACTACTTAATGAAAGAGTCCCATTCAAATTTGGAATTAAAAATCCGGGAGCGCACCAATGAACTTGAAAAAAACCTGTCTCAATTGAAAGAGGAGTTTTCTTATAGAAATATGGTGGAAGAAGCCTTATGGATTGCGAAGGAAGAAGCTGAGTCGGCCTCCCAAACCAAAAACAAGTTTCTGGCAAATATCAGTCATGAATTTCGTACCCCGTTGAACGCGATCCTCGGGTTTACCGAAATTTTGCAAGTGGCCGCAAAAAAGAATAATCAGCCGGATTTTGTAGAAGATCTTCAAGCCATTGAATCCGCTGGCAGGCACTTACTCCATCTCATCAATGATATTCTGGATTTTGTAAAAATTCAGTCGGGGAAAGTGAATTTTAATATCAAATCCTTTCAAATATCCAAGTTGTTGGCGGAGGTCACCACAACCCTGCGTCCTTTAGCGGAAAAAAATGGAAACACCTTGGTTCTCGAGGAACCGGAAGATCTGGGACTGATGAAATCGGATGTGAACCGCGTCCGCCAGATTCTTTTAAATCTGCTCGGCAATGCCTGTAAATTTACCAGCAATGGTTCCATTCGTCTTAGCGCAAAGCTTGATGATAAAGAAAACCCCACTTCGATTGTCATAGATATTTCAGACACGGGAATTGGGCTGGATCCCCGTCAAATGGAGAAGCTTTTCCAAGAGTTCGCGCAGGGTGAGCATTCCGGGGATCATAAAATTGAAGGGACGGGTTTGGGGTTGCCGATCAGCCGCCATTTATGCCGGGCCTTGGGAGGGGACATTGAAGTGGATGGCAAGTTGGGCAAAGGAACGACTTTTAAAGTGCATCTGCCACTGCAAATATCAACCGCGACTGATTTTTTGGAAAGACCGGAAAACTCTGAAATTCCTGAAAAACCTGAAATGACTTCGGCCCCATTTTCTCCCAAGGCTTCGCTGGCAAGGGCCATCACCCCACCTGCCGAGGTGGCAGTGGATCCCAGTAATGATGCTCTGTCGAAAAAAACGGTTTTGATCATTGACGACGACAGTTCGGTTTGTGATCTCATACGACAATTTGCCAACCGGGAAGGGCTTCGTACGGAGATGGCTTTCAATGCCGATGACGGAATACGGTTGGCCCGTAAGTTGACGCCAGATATTATATTTTTGGATATTATTCTATCCGATGCTGATGGTTGGGAAGTGATCAAGGTTTTGAAGGATGAGGCGAAACTGAAAAGTATTCCAATAGTTGTCATCAGCCATATTCCTGAGGATGAAAAAAGCCAGGCCATGGGTGTTTCCGCTTATTTAAGAAAACCGCTGAACTCAGATATGCTGACAAGCACTTTGAAAAAGGTCAATGCATCTGAAAATCATTCTTCTATATTGATTGTTGAAGATGATCAAACCACCAGAGAAACGTTGAGTAGAATGTTGAAACAGGAAGGATGGCAGGTCGGTGTGGTTTCGGATAAAAAATCCGCGCTCGAATACCTGAGTAAGGAAAAGCCGGATTTGGTGATTCTGGACATTTCCCTCGGTGGCAGGGAAGGCTATGATATTTTATCTAAAATCAGAAAGAATAAAGATTGGAGCGCCACGCCCATTATAATTTTCACAGCTAAAAATATTTCTAAAGAGGAGTATGTTGTTCTCAATGAGTCTGTTCAAAAAATTTTTCAGAAAGGGAATTGCACACGGGCTGAATTGTTCAATCAAATTAGAACCCTGATTGCGGATTGAGCCGCGGTTCAAATATCGAATTTTCTCAGTATGTTTTGCAATGGAAGATCGTGGCAGGCGAAGGAAGAAAACCCCTCGGTCAAAAACCTGAAGACGATATTTGTACAAGGAATTACGGTCCTCCGGCGGGCGACGGATTGGAAACCTCCACTGCCCCCATTGCCCAGGTAATTGCGGCTTTCCTTCAATAAGGATTCCCCCGCGATGAGGATTGTTCGCCAGCGTATAATTCTCAGCTTCCCCCTTTTCATTTTCCTTGTAGATATAAATCCATCCATAAATTGTGCTGAGAACTCCAGAGCTGTTATTTCTAATTTGGTAAATGATGTAGTTTTTATCTGGACCCAGAGAATATTCCGGGGATAAAGAAATTAAACCTAAATCAATGATTTTCTCCTCTTTTTTCTCAAGCTCCGTTTGGGCGTAGCCGTTGGGAAGAGAGAGGAATATCCAGGTGGAAATCAATACAACTTGAAATACCTTCAGCGAGATCTTCGTGGGTTGTTATGATGTTTTCTGAAAATTAAACAGGACTGCTGGATCGTTGTGATATTTGATTATAAACAAGATTTGAATTATTAAAAAGCCGATAAGACATGCCATGCCGGATTCACCCGCAGAAAAAATAAAATATAAGATTTTGGTTGTGGACGATGAGAAGAAGGTTCTTGTCGTGGCCCGGAAGGTTCTCCGCAACGCGGGCTATGAAGTGGACATTTGCGACAGTCCCCTGGAAGCTTTGGAAATTGTGGCCAATAATGGACCCATTGCAGTGGTGATTACAGATAATCGCATGCCGCATATGCGTGGCACTGAATTGCTGGAAAAAATAAAAAATATTTCATCCAACACAGTTCGGGTTTTGACTACGGCCTTTTATGACAACCAACTGGTTTCGGATGCTGTCAATAGAGGTCAGGTCTTCCGGTTTTTGAAGAAACCCCTGGATTTCAGGCAAACCTTAAAAGTTCTTGAGGAGAGCACTCAGCAATACGAGATCAATGTCAAAGCCGAATCCTTAAACTCAAGTATCCAAAGGTTGACGGTCAAAAATAATGAACTCTCCGATCAATCTGAGAAGCTTTTTTCAAATATTCAAAAACTGCAAAGATCAAAGAAAATTTTAATGGCGTTATTTATTTCCACCATTATAGTCGCCTTGGGATTTAATGTGGTTAAAGAATTGATTCCAAATAAAGAGCTTGAAGAGGTTTATGCGACGGCAGGAGAATGGATCATTTACGAAAACGGTTTGGCTCTTGACACTTCAAACAACCTGATGTGGATGGTGGAGGATTTCCGAAACCTTGAAAAGAGAAATCCTGTTTCCTGGAAAGAAGCCATGGACTGGCCAAAAAAAATAAACGCGCGCCGCCTGGGCGGTTATAAAAACTGGCGGGTTCCCACCATTGCCGAATTGAAAAAAACCTTTGATCCTGATCGCACCCATCTGGCATTTGATAAGAACAGGGATTACCCGGTGGGCTATCCCAAAGCCTTTGCGGAGGGCGGAGGGTATGGTTACTGGTCCAGTGATTCTATTGGGGACAGGTCCGCTAAATACTTCTTTTATGTTGGGGGCTATGACAAAATTGAAAAAATGGATTACAACAGCTCGGCGATGAGTGTTCGACTGGTCCGCTCGACCCAGTAGATTTTATTTATGCAAGGCTGAAAGCAGGCGTTGCGGAGTGGGCTGGTTTTTCTGCGACCTGAAATGACTTTTGATTGAATTCTTGAGGCCAAGGCTCTCGACCATTTTCTTTACTTTTAAAACTGTCTGGGGACCAAAATCCTTTTTCAAAAATAGGGAACCGTTGTTGTTGAGGTCGAGCCGGGGTGAAAAATTTTGCCCCAGTTTTTTGATCACTTCAATCGCAAGCTCCACTCCAAGAATAATGGTTTTTCCCATCAGTGATTGCTCATCATCTGTTTCTTCAATTTTTATTATCTCTTGTGCTAGAATCCCTCCCGTGTCAATGCCTTGATTTATTTGTATCAGGGTTGCACCCAAACACTCCAGCCGCCTATCGTGAATGGGCCAGAAATTGCACGACGATCCTCTATATTCGCCCGTGATGCCGATGTGAAGGTTGAGAATGCGCTCAGGGTATTTATTGAGAATTTTGTCGCCGATGAGACTGCCTCCGAATAGCACGATGAGGTCCGGGTCCATAGTATGAATTTTATTTTCCCACTTCGGGGTGTTGAGTTCTCCCTCAGGAACATGAAAAATCTCTGGCAGATTTTTGGGCTTTAAATTTTTAGCAGAGCTGAAAGTTTGTTGTTCAAATTTATCCCGCCGGTTAAAAAACCAATGCCAAGCCTCCCGCTCCAACTTTGACATGGGAAGCGGTTCGGGATACTGGAGACGTTCGAAGAATACCCCGGTCAGTGGGAAATGATGATTCAGATGATGGACAAAATAACGATGGCGCAGATCATTTCCGGTGATCAGCAAAATTTTATCGGTTGCCATAAGTTGAATTGGGAAATTGTGAGAAGTCAGTCGGTGCAATGGCCTCAATAGATCGCCTTGAATTGTTACTTCATCTTGGGATGGAGTCAATGAAGAAACATCGAGAAGATACAATAATTCTGCCCTCACCTGGAGTTCTCCCGATCGGAGGCGATACCAGTGCTTAACCTCATCTGGGTAGCATTTTTCCT
>Ga0209988_10002115_pt1 | contig 13073 bp, 13 predicted proteins | sample N075metaG_FD_183115 | JGI IMG/M metagenome (GOLD analysis project Ga0209988, IMG submission 183115) | Deep subsurface microbial communities from Kermadec Trench to uncover new lineages of life (NeLLi) - N075 metaG (SPAdes) (version 2) | ecosystem: Environmental > Aquatic > Marine > Ocean trench... | reverse complement strand
GCACAATTGACGGCAAGCGTGATGCCACCCATGAACGCATTCGCGTCCTGCATGGCGGCGCGTACGTTGTCTTCGTTGGACACGTCCGTCTTAACGAATTTCGCTGCCGCGCCGAGTTTCGTCGCGCTTGCCTCGCCTTGTTCTTCATTAATATCCAACAGGACAACCTGTCCGCCTGTTGCGATGACCCGTTCGGCCGTGGCGTAACCGAGGCCAGAGGCTCCGCCCGATATGACGGCTTTAGCTGTTGCGAGATCCATTGTTACTCCAGTTCAATTCCGATAGCGACGGCTTCGCCGCCGCCTATACAAAGTGACGCGACGCCGCGCTTAAGGCCGCGTGCTTTCAACGCATAGATCAGTGTCGTTGTGATTCGTGCACCTGAAGCACCGATAGGGTGGCCCAACGCACACGCGCCGCCATTTACATTCACCTTGGCGTGGTCGAGACCGATATCGCGTATGGCCGCCATTGTGACGATGGCGAAAGCTTCGTTAATTTCGTAGAGGTCGACGTCGTCGGAACTCCAGCCGATATTGTCCAGCAACTGCTTGATGGCAGAGACCGGTGCGGTCGTAAACCAGGCCGGTTCGTGTGCAAAACTTGAGTGACCGACGATGCGCGCCAGCGGTTCAATACCGCGTTTCTCGGCGTTACCTGCTGACATGAGCACGGTCGCGGCCGCACCATCTGCAATGGACGAAGAGGTTGCGGCCGTGACGGTGCCGTCCTTCGCGAAAGCGGCGCGCAGCGTCGGAATTTTTTCGACGTTGACGGTTCCCGGTGTTTCATCGGCGTCTACGGTCACGTCGCCCTTGCGCGTGCTGATCGTAACTGGCGTTGTTTCTTTCGCAAACGCACCGTCAGTCAGAGCGGATTGCGCTCGTGTAACAGACTCAATGGCGAATGCGTCCTGCTCGTCGCGTGTGAAACCGTATTTTTGTGCCGTTTGTTCGGCAAAGTGGCCCATCATTTGGCCTTCATACGCGTCTTGCAGGCCGTCCGTGAACATGTGATCAAGTGTCTGTTGGTGGCCCATGCGGTAACCGCCGCGTGCTTTCGGCAACAGATAGGGTGCATTCGTCATGGACTCGAGGCCGCCCGCAACCACGATGCTTGCGGTGCCGGCCTTGATCGCGTCATGTCCCATCATGATGGCCTTCATGCCCGAGCCGCACATCTTGTTAATCGTTGTGCACGAAACGCCGACTGGAATATCGGCGCCCAGGGCAGCTTGCCGGGCCGGCGCCTGGCCGAGGCCTGCGGACAGGACGCAGCCCATTAGTACCTCGTCAATGTGAGCCGGATCGATACCGGTATCGGCAACCGCCGCGCGCACCGCGGCGGCGCCTAAATGCGTTGCTGTCGCGCCGGACAGGGCGCCCTGAAATGCGCCAATCGGCGTGCGTCGGGCGGCCGTTATGACGATGGACTCTGTACTCATTGAATTGTCTCCTCGGCGGGGAGCGAAGAATGCGGTCGCTCATCGTCTATTTCAAGCAGGTCCGGTTCGTTCAGAATGGAGAGAACAGATCGCCTGGCCGCTTCGGCGAGCTTGCGGCTGTCCTGAAACGCGGGATCCTCCGCTGTGATCGCCGGGCAGAACACGATCCGCAGCCGGCAGGGGCGTGGCAGCAGGCTGCCGGCGGGCAGCATGTAGCGCGTACCAAATATTGCGGCTGGCACGACCGGCATTTCACCCTTGATCGCGGCGACAAACGCGCCGGGACGAAATCGGCTCACGCCCGCTTGCTTGATGAACGTGCCTTCCGGGAAAAACGCCAGCGCCTGTCCGTCCTGCGCGGCCTTGACGATCTGGCGCGCGTCGCGACTGCTGCCGGCACTGGAGAATCGATCAACGAAGCGTGCGCCAGCGCGCCGCAGCAGGAAATGCACAAACGGGATATCGCGCATCTCTCCTTTGATGACAAATGAAAAACGAGCGGGCAGGTAGGCCCGCAGCAAGAATCCGTCGACGTAGCTGGCGTGGTTTGCGACCACGACGCAGTGGCCGTCAGGAATATGCTGCAGGCCGCTGGTGTCTGCGCCGACGCCCGTGAGCACGAACAGGGCGCGTGCAGCGCCTGTGGTCAGCCGGTGGCGCCAATACTCGGTCGGCACAATTGTGACGACCAGCAACGAAAACAGGATGCAAAGCAGGAAAATAAGCCAGGCATACAGCCCCCAGAGGCTGTGCAGCAGTCGTGTGACGTACTTCACCTTATGTTAACGCCTTGGTGTTTCTGTGAAGCCTGTCACGGCGGTTACACAGTATCATTTGCATACTCAAAGCCTTGAAATATCCGTCGCTTGGCGGCTTGGACGGCGTAGTTTGCGGCCTGTTCGGGTGCCGGTGCAAGGGATTGCGCGACCGATCAGATGGAAACTATGGCAAGTATTAAAAGTAAAAACGAGACAACCACCACGGTGCAACGCTCTGAGGAGCTTGTCGATCGCTTTCTTGATGCGATCTGGATGGAGCGCGGATTGTCACAAAACACGCTTGGCGCGTATCGAGCGGACCTGATGACATTGAGTCGAGGCCTCGCCGAGCACGACAAGTCCATTGATCAGGCTGATAAGGCCGATCTGCTGGCATTCATAGCCAAGCGCGTCGAAGCGGGTGCAAAACCGCGTTCAACGGCAAGGCAGTTATCGAGTTTTCGCCGCTTCTTCCGCTACATCATGCGTGAAGGAATGCGGGATACGGACCCCACCGCCGATATCGAGATGCCAAGAATTGGTCGCTCGCTGCCACAGACGCTGACCGAAGATGAAGTTGATTCGTTGCTGAATGCACCCAATACCGATGAGCCGTTGGGTCACCGTGACCGTGCGATGCTCGAGATTCTGTATGCAACCGGCCTGCGCGTGTCAGAACTCATCAATATCACGCAATCCCAGATCAACTTTAACCAGGGCGTATTGCGCATCGTCGGCAAGGGCGATCGCGAGCGTCTGATACCGCTGGGTGAGGAATCGCTGCGCTGGGTTCGTGAATTCATCGACGGCCCGCGCATGGAGATTCTGCTTGAGCGCCAAACGGACTACCTGTTTCCGACGCGCCGCGGTGATCGCATGACGCGCCAGGCGTTCTGGCACATCATCAAGCGCTATGCCGAAAAGGCCAATATTCGCAGCAAAATGTCGCCGCACAGCTTGCGACACGCGTTCGCCACACATCTGCTGAATCGCGGCGCAGACCTGCGCGTTGTGCAGCTCCTGTTAGGCCACAGTGATTTGTCGACGACGCAAATCTATACGCACGTGGCCCGTGAGCGCTTGAAAGACCTGCACCGCGAGCATCATCCGCGCGGCTAGATCCTGGCTGAATTTCGGCAAAATTTTGGCCGGGAATCCGCAACAAATATCACCCCCGATGGGTCTTAATAGTTGGCGATTTTGCTAAACTCGCCGCAGCCCGTAGTGGGGACACAGGATATCGCCGAGGAAGCGTGTAAATGAACAGCTCCATTTTCAGATCTATTGCCGTCACAACCGGACTTTTATTGCTGGCAGCGTCCGCGTTTGCGGCCACGCAGGATGACGAGCTTGAGGCCGTACGTGCGAAGGTCTCCGACATGTTCGAGTTCATTTACCCGGAGCATGTACACCCGAGCCCGATCGACGGCTGGTATACGATTCGGAAGGGTTCAATTATTGTCTATATTTCGAGCGACGGTCGCTACTTGTTGCAAGGTGACATTATTGACCTTGAGACCGACGTCAATCTGACAGAGGCAATTCGCAACGACACGCGGCGCCAACTGGTCGCTAACGTCAGCGATGACCATGTGATCAAGTTTACGCCCGAGCACATCAAGCATTCGGTGACGGTTTTCACTGATGTCGATTGCGCCTATTGTCGACGCTTGCACAGTCAGATTGATGCCTACCTGGCGCACGGTATTGAGGTGCGTTACATGCTCTATCCGCGCAATGGGCCGGCATCAAGATCATGGGGCATCTCTGAAGACATCTATTGCTCGTCGGATCGCAACAAGGCACTGACGGCCGCCAAACTTGATCGCAGCTTCCAGACGGTCGCGTGTGACACGTCCGTAATTCAAGACACCTACGCCCTGGGACAGGAGATTGGTTTTAGCGGTACGCCGGCGATCATTCTGGAAGACGGCACGCTCATCGGCGGCTATTTGCCACCGGATGCATTAAACGAACGACTCAACGACTAAAAAACAGGGGTCGAACCGGGGTTTTTTTAAAAACCTCGGTTCGACCCCTGGTTTTTATTTTTTCCATACGTGTGTGTGGACGCCGTTATTCCGGCCCTGGTCCTCGAAGTATTTTTGCAGCGCGAAGCGTCCGCTGGGAAATGCGAGATTGTCCCAGGGAATTTCGTCTTCACCAAATAAACGGGTCTCCAGGCTTTCTTCGCCGACCCCGTAAGCGCCTGCCAGTGTGCCTGTGAAAAACAGGTGAACCTGACCGGCGCTAATCACATCGACCGATGCAAACAAGTGGCCGATCTCGATGTTGGCGCAAGCCTCTTCCAGGGTCTCGCGGGCGGCGCCTTCGGCGAGCGATTCGCCCAGCTCCATAAATCCAGCCGGTACGGTCCAGAAGCCATGGCGAGGTTCGATCGCGCGCTTGCACAACAATATCTTGCCGTCTTTCTCGGCAACACAGCCAACGACAATAATGGGGTTCTGGTAATGGATCGTATCGCAGTGATTGCAGACCCAGCGCTCGCGGTTGTCGTCGCCCGGAATCTCGCGATTCAGGGTTTCGCCGCAGCTCGAGCAATACTTCATGGGTGGCAGCATAGGGTCCCAATTGATTGGTACCGGGAGGGGGACTTGAACCCCCAAGGTGTTGCCACCGGCGGATTTTGAGTCCGCTGCGTCTACCAATTCCGCCACCCCGGCACGGGGAAGGGCGCACAGTAAGGCCACGACGTCCGAATTTCAATATTTTGCGACTCTTTACAGTGCGAGAGCATCTAATATTCGAGACATGAGCAAGTTTGCAGATATCCAGATCGATAAGGCGATCATCAAGCGAGCGGCACGCGGAGACGCGCGGGCGCACGAGATCCTCTATCGCGCATTCGCAACACCCGTGTATTCATTGTGCTTGCGTTTCACACGGGTGCCCGCCAACGCCGAAGATCTGGTGCAGGAGACGTTCATCGAGATCATGCGGTCGATCAAGAATTTTCGCGGTGAGGCCGCCGTGGGTAGCTGGATACGCCGCATCGCCGTGACCAAGTCGCTGATGTTCTTGCGCTCGGCATGGACCAGTCGCAGCCAGGCACTGGCGGATGGCTTTGATGACATGACGGCAGGCGACAATCTGAGCCACGGCATATCGAGGCATCCGGACGATGCGATGGACCTGGATGCCGCACTGGCGAATTTGTCGGACGTCAGTCGCAGCGTGGTCTGGTTGCACGATGTCGAAGGATATACGCACAAGGAAATTGCGGCATTCATGGGCAAGTCGGAAAGCTTTTCCAAGTCGCAATTATCGCGTGCTTACCAGCGCTTGAAACCCATGCTGGAAGTTGCACAGCAGCCCGTCAGCGCGGATGGCGCGGCGGCGCAAGGATATTAGGGGGTTACTCACGATGAGTCGTGATGAGAAGGACGAAGAGATGATTTACGGATTAACCATGGAGCAACGCGGCGACCTGCGGGACAGCCTTGCGGCACTTCCCGAGACAATGCCACCGCGCGCGGTCTGGCGCCGGATCAAGGAGCAGGCTGAGGCCGAAGGGCTGATTTCCAGCCCGCGCTCGCGACGGCCGTCAACCTGGTACATGGGCGGTGGTCTTGCGGTTGCAGCGATGCTGGTGATCGTGATTATGCCCGGGCGATTCGAGGCTACAGACTCTGCTACAGAGGGGCAGGGTTTTTCGGTCGTGCCAGAGATGCAGGCGTCGACGCAGGCAATCGAGGTCAACACATTGCAGGCACTGATGGTCGAGTCGCGGCAACTTGAGTCCGATTTACGCTCGCTGCCGAATGAGCCGCGGGTGGTGCGCGCGGGTACCCAGGCAACAATTGTGGAACTGGAGGATCGCATTGCGGCCATTGACTACCAATTGAGTGAGACTGCGTCGCAAATGTCGCAGCAGGATAAAGAAATTTTCTGGCGCGAACGCGTCAGGTTGATGAAATCGCTTGTTCAAATGCGCTATGCGCAGGCGCAGCGGACAGCGTTTTAACTTTTTTACGGAGAACATCCCAATGAAGAATTTGAAAATCATATTGCCGATTACGGCAGCCTTGTTGCTTGCAGGTCACGCTGCTGCGCAGAACACCGAGGCGGATTTCGAAGAACAGATGCGCGAAGCCGAAGAGGGTCTCGCTGAGGCGGCACAACGCGTTGCCGAATTGAGCCTGGAAAGACTTGGTGCGCTGGGAGACATGAAAAAATACGAGTTTGATATATCGAGCAAACCACGTATGGGCGTCAATATTTCAGGCGACGACAATAAAGAGCCGGTGGAGGGTGTAGGCATTATCAGCGTTACGCCGGGCAGTCCTGCCGACGAAGCCGGCATGCGAGCGGGAGATGTCATTACCGCTGTGAACGGCGAATCTCTAACGGCCGAATCGTCATATGTGGCGAACAGACGCCTGCTGGATTTCATGAAGGGCGTGGAGGAAGGTGATGTGCTGGATGTCGAATACCTGCGCGACGGCAAGGTCGGCACGGTGCAGATCGAACCGCGCGTCGTACCGGTACATGCTTTCGCATGGAGTTCGACGGGTGAGCATTTCAAGATGCCGGCAATGCCGAACATGCATGTTTTACCCCAGGCAATGGCGCAGCTTCGCCTTAGCTTAGGTGGCTGGCGCGGCGGCTGGGGCGATATGGAAATTGTCGAGCTGACAGCAGGCCTCGGGCGTTACTTCGGTACTGATTCGGGCATGCTTGTAATCAGCGCACCCGCGTCAAATGCTTTCAAGGTGCAGGAAGGCGACGTCATTATCAGCATTGATGGCCGCGAACCATCCTCGGTCAATCATTGCATGCGTATTTTGGGGTCGTACCAGCCTGGCGAGAAAATCGTTCTCAGTATCATGCGCGACAAGAAGCGCATGACGATAGAGTCCGAGATACCCGACGATCGCACTGGCATGCTCCGCGACTCGTTTTTTGAGCCCGCAAAGCCTGTTCGTGTACGTCTTCCGCGGCCTGCGGCGGCCGTCCCGGAGCGTACCTGAGTTTTCATCGTCTCGTAAACACCACCGCGAGGCGATAAGGGCGCGCATGGCTTTGCTACCATGCGCGCCCATGTTTATTTCAGACTTCGATTACGAGCTTCCTGACGCGCTGATCGCGCAGTACCCGACGAGTGAGCGGCGTGCGAGCCGTTTGCTTGAGGTCAGCGATTCGGCGGTCGACCGGCAATTCAGCGACCTGCCAAAACTACTGCACGCTGGCGACCTGCTGGTCTTCAATGACACGCGCGTTATTCCTGCGCGACTGGCTGCACGTAAGGCCAGTGGTGGTCGGGTCGAAATCCTGATCGAGCGCATTCAGGGTGAGTACGACGTCCTCGCCCATATTCGTGCGAGCAAATCGCCAAAGCCCGGTTCCACATTGTTGCTGTCTGATGGCGTGGAGGCGATTGTCAATGAACGCGAAGGCGCTCTTTTCGCGCTGCGATTTTCGACTGATGTAGCAACAGTGCTCGCCGCGCACGGCAAAATTCCATTGCCACCCTATCTGCGGCGCAGCGCCGAAGCGGACGACATTGAGCGCTATCAAACCGTGTATGCCAAAGATCCGGGCGCGGTTGCCGCGCCAACGGCTGGCCTGCATTTTGACCAACAAATGCTGGATGACACGTTGGCAGCAGGCGTGCGTCATGCATGGCTCACGCTGCACATCGGCGCCGGCACATTTCAAAATCTGCGCCATGAAGACGTTGCGCGCAATCAGCTGCACAGCGAGCGCGTGCAACTTGGTGAAGAATGCGCCGAGCTTGTGCGCGCAACGCGTGCCGCGGGCGGGCGCGTTATCGCAGTGGGAACGACAGCGGTCCGGTCGCTGGAGTGTGCGTCACAAAACGGCGAGATCCAGGCCTTCCACGGCGAGACCGATCTCTTTATTCTTCCGGGTTACCGCTTTCATTCGGTCGACGCAATGATCACAAACTTTCACCTGCCAAAATCATCGCTGTTGATTCTGGTTGCCGCGTTTGCCGGCAAGGACCGCATGCTGAACGCGTATGCGCATGCTGTGCGCGAGCAATATCGGTTCTTCAGTTATGGCGACAGCATGTTCTTAACACCGGAGTCTGTCGCTTGAAATTTGAGATAAAGAGTAACGACGGCCTCGCGCGTCGCGGTGCGCTGAGCTTTCGCCGCGGCAGCGTGCAAACGCCGGCCTTCATGCCCGTCGGCACGTATGGCACGGTCAAAAGCGTGACGCCCGAGGAAGTCTCGGCAAGCGGCGCTGAAATACTTCTCGGCAACACCTTTCACCTGATGCTGCGCCCGGGTACGGACATCATCCGCAAGCACGGCGGATTGCACGAATTCATGAACTGGCCCGGGCCAATTTTGACCGACTCGGGCGGCTTCCAGGTTTTTTCACTGGCGAACATGCGCAAGTTGTCGGAGGAGGGTGTGAAATTTCAGTCACCTATCAACGGCGATACTGTTTTCCTGACGCCGGAAAAGTCGATGGAGGTGCAACACGAGCTCAATGCTGACGTGACGATGATCTTCGACGAATGCACCCCGTATCCGGCCACCGAATCCGAGGCGCGTCAGTCCATGGAATTGTCGCTGCGTTGGGCAGCACGGTCACGCCAGCGATTCGATGAACTCAAGAATGAGGAACCTGACCGGGGCGAAGCACTCTTCGGCATCGTGCAGGGAGGCGTTCACAATGGCTTGCGTGAGGAATCATTGGCTGGGCTGGCCGATGTTGGCTTTGACGGCTATGCGATTGGCGGTCTTGCCGTCGGCGAGCCGCAGGACGAACGCAACGTCGTTCTCGATTTTCTCGCAGCACGCATGCCTGCCAATGCACCTCGTTACCTCATGGGTGTCGGCCTGCCCCTGGACATCGTTGAGGCGGTTAGTCGGGGAGTGGACATGTTCGATTGCGTCATACCGACGCGGCATGCGCGCAATGGGCAAATGTACACATCACGCGGCACGATCAAGTTTCGCCACGCCCGCTACGCTGACGATACCTCGTCGCCGGACCCCGAATGTGGCTGTTACACCTGCCGGAATTACAGCCTCGCCTATTTGCGGCATCTCGTGAAATGCGGCGAAATGTTGGGGCCGCGCCTCGCAACGGTGCATAATCTTCATTATTATCAAGATCTTATGATGCGTGTTCGTGCATCCATCGAGGCTGGAAATTTCGCTGAGTTGCTCACGTCGATGCGTCAGCTATACGGCTGATACTCGCTCAAATTCGGGTACATCTTGTGAATCCAGAACCTGCCCATAAGTAATGGGGTCTATGCCATAATACCGCGCTGTTTTTGGGGCAACCCCTCCCAGCCCACACATACACCTTACAAAACATTCGGAATTTCTCATGGATTTTTTCATAAGTACGGCCTACGCACAGGGTGCGCAGCAGGATAGCCCGTTCAGCATGCTCATCATGATGGCGATCATTTTCGGCGCGTTCTATTTTCTACTGATCCGGCCGCAACAGAAAAAACAAAAAGCACATACGAAGCTCGTGTCAGAGTTGAGCGTGGGTGACGAGGTATTGACGGCCGGCGGCATACTCGGCCGCATCACGGGCGTTAGCGAGCACTACGCCATCGTCCATATCGCGGACAGCACCGAGATCAAGGTTCAAAAGTCGAGCATTTCGCAGGTTGTGCCAAAAGGCACGTTTGAAGAAGCCTGATTCCTTGAACAAGTTCCCAGCCTGGCTAAACATACTTGTCCTCGTTATTGCTGTAACGGGTATTCTGCTGGCGTTGCCGAATATCTACGGCAGCTCGCCGGCAGTGCAGCTTGCCGAAAAAAATGGCATACCGGTTAGCGAAGAAAAGCTCGCAGAGTTTGTTCGTGTCGTCGAAGATAGCGGTGTTGTTGCCGAGGCCTCGTACATAAAGGACGGTCGTGCCGTTCTGCGCTTTTCTGCGAATGATCAAGGCACGGCCCTCGACGCTCTGCGCGACAATTTCGCGAAGGAATACGGAGTCGCGCCGACACTGGCGCCGAAACTGCCGACCTGGCTGCGAAACCTTGGGCTAAATCCTATGAGCCTCGGCCTCGATTTGCGGGGCGGTGTTTACGTGTTGCTCGAAGTCGACATGGATACAGCGGTCGAAGCGCGCATGAGTTCCTATCAGCAGGACTTCGAGGACAGGCTGCGCGAAGCGCGTATTCGCCAGCGCGTTGATCTCGATAACGGTGTCATCACCGTGCGCCTGACGAGCGAGGAGAACACGATCGCGGCTCGGGAGATTATCCGTAAATCGGATCCCGATATTATTATTACGGACGGTGCCGATGGGCGATCGTTACAGGTTCGTATGACGGACGCACAGATCAAGGCCCGTGAGGATCTTGCGATCGAGCAAAACATCACAACCTTGCGCAATCGTGTTGATGAGCTGGGCGTTGCCGAACCGCTGGTTCAACGCCAGGGTTCCAACCGGATTGTTGTGCAGCTGCCGGGCGTTCAGGATCCGACTGCGTTGGACAAGATTCTAACGGCCACAGCAACGCTGGAATTCAGAATGCTGGATCAGTCAGGCGACGAGCCGGGCTCGCGGCGTTACCCGGGTCGTGGCGATGAGCCTGCGGCAATCCTGAAGCGCAAAGTGATCGCCTCCGGCGATCAAATCATCGATGCAGGTTTCGTGTTCGTGGAAGGCCAACCTGCCGTGAGCATCAAGCTCGACGCCGCGGGTGGTGAAAGCATGCTGGTGACGACGCAGAACAATTTGCAAAAACTCATGTGCACGGTGTTCATCGAAACAAGTCGCGAGACCGTGATGCGAAACGGTGTTGAGCAACAGCGCACGATCAAGGTAGAAGAGATCATCAACTGTGCGACGATTCGCGGAGTGTTCAAGAACAATTTCCAGATTACGGGCCTGACGCAAGTCGAGGCGCGGGACCTGGCATTGCTATTGCGCGCGGGTGCGCTCGCTGCGCCGGTCTACAAGATCGACGAACGTACAATTGGACCGAGCCTTGGGCAGGACAACATCGACAAGGGGGCCATGGCAATCTCGGTCGGCTTCCTTGGCGTTATCCTGTTTATGGCCGTCTACTATCGATGGTTCGGTATGATCGCGAACGTTGCGTTGTTCTCGAACCTGGTCTTCATTGTCGCGCTGTTGTCGTTATTGCAGGCTTCGCTGACGCTTCCTGGTATCGCTGGCATTGTCCTGACCGTCGGCATGGCCGTTGATGCGAACGTGCTTATTTTCGAACGAATACGCGAGGAGATTGCGGCCGGTCAACCGCCGCAGGCGGCGATTAACCTGGGTTATGAAAAAGCATTGTCCTCGATTGCTGACGCCAATATCACAACGCTGATCGCGGCGGTCGTCCTGTTCGCATTCGGCACCGGCGCCGTCAAGGGTTTTGCGATTACCTTGTCGCTGGGAATCATGACGTCAATGTTCACGGCGATCATTGGCACGCGCGCTATCGTTAATCTCGTGTTCGGTGGACGCCGACTCGAATCGTTGCCGGTGTAAGGAAAATACGATGCGATTGATTAAAGAAAAAACTCACATCGATTTTCTCGGCCCGAAGCGGCGGAAAATTGCGTTGTCATTATCGCTGTTGTTCGTGATCGTGTCGTTTGCATCGATTGCTACTCGCGGCCTGAATTTCGGTATCGATTTTACGGGCGGTGTATTGCTCGAAGTGGGCTACTCGCAAGCCGCGGACATTGAAGGGATTCGCGATAATCTTGCCGCTGCGGGATTCGACGATGCCCAGGTGTTGCAGTTTGGTGAGGATACCGATGTGCTGGTTCGCTTGCCGCCGCAGGGCGATGCCCAACCCAGCGAGATACGCAGGCAACTACAAACAGTTCTCGAAAGCGGCGGCAAGACCGTCGATTTGCGACGCGTTGAATTTGTCAGTCCGCAGGTGGGTGAGGAGCTGGCAGAGCAGGGCAGCCTCGCAATGATTTTCGCGATGCTCATGATTTTTGCCTACGTGATGTTCCGCTTCCAGTGGAAGTTTGCGGCCGGCGCTGTCACAGCTCTTGCGCACGATGTCATCGTGACGGTCGGTTTCTTTTCAATCTTCCAGTTGCCGTTCGACCTGACCGTCGTCGCTGCAGTGCTCGCCGTGATTGGTTACTCGCTCAACGACACCGTGGTGGCGTTTGACCGGATTCGCGAGAATTTCTTCAAGTTACGCGGTGTGTCGACCGAAGAATCGATGAACACGTCGATCAACGAGATGCTGGCACGCACCTTGATTACGGGAATGACGACCTTGCTCGTATTGGTCGCCTTGCTGACGCTTGGCGGCGAATCCATCGCGCCGTTCTCGATCGCATTGATCGTCGGCATCATCGTGGGAACCTACTCGTCAGTCTACACGGCCAGCGCAACGGCGTTGCTGCTGGGTGTTGATGCGCAGGATCTGCTCGAGCCGGTTAAAGATCCAAGTTTAATCGACGATCTGCCCTGACCTGCGGCAAATTTGCGTTGAGGGCAGCCGCCGAGAGACCGACCATCTCTGTCCGATTGGCACGCACACCGTCGCGGTTCCGGGCTGAGGGCAGCCGGCGAGCGCCCTCCCTCATGGCTCGCTTCGCTGCGCTGTACTTCGGTCGGACAACTCCCCGTCTACCCTCAGCCCGGGACAGTGCGACCATGTCTATCCAATTGACAAGCATGCCGGTGTGGGTGTGCTTGTTTGCGAAGCATTCAGGGAGCGCAGCGAGCAGCGAGCAAACAAGTACCCCGCGACGGTTTGCGAATCGGAACGACGGGCGCTCCTCAACCAGGGGCCGCGACGGTTTGCGAAGTGGAACGACGGGCGCTCGCCGTCTGCCCTTAACCGGGGACCTCGATTCGTTCGAAGGGCGTCAGGCCAGCAGAATCTTGATGTCTTTCGCGCAGAGTTTCGCGAAGTCCT
>Ga0209988_10002114_pt1 | contig 13079 bp, 15 predicted proteins | sample N075metaG_FD_183115 | JGI IMG/M metagenome (GOLD analysis project Ga0209988, IMG submission 183115) | Deep subsurface microbial communities from Kermadec Trench to uncover new lineages of life (NeLLi) - N075 metaG (SPAdes) (version 2) | ecosystem: Environmental > Aquatic > Marine > Ocean trench... | reverse complement strand
TTGGGTGGTTTTGTTACATCTATGCTTCTAGTCTTGATTACCAGAAATAAATAACCATTTTTTTTGAGATACATTTTACAATTTGTAATTGCTATTTCAGTTTGATCCGGTTGAGCAATATCTACATACACTACATCTACTTTCCCAAATATAGAAAAATACTCTTTAGGTTTTCTTGCATCTTGTAAAATTGGAATAATATTCTTTCTGTATGTTGCTACTCTATCTAAAAAATCTCTTGCTACTCTACTTGCATGCTCAATACCAAAAATAATTCCATTGGGTCCAACAATATCTGAAATATGACTAATAGTAGTTCCTGTAGATACACCGAGATATAATACTGTTGATTTATTTTGAAACGGAAATACTTCTAGTCCATTCATAATTGCCGCAGCTAATTTACTTCTAAAGGGTTCCCAAAGTCTGTACTCTATTCTTTTTTTTGTAATTAATTTTTCTTTGTAAACTTGATTTCCCACCACTAAATTTTCAGTGGCTAATTTTCTTTCTCCTTCTGATTTTATCCAGAAAAATCCTTGATTACCTTCTTCCAAATTTCTTTCTCTTTTTATTCTTATTTTGTTTAGAGTTTCTTCTTTCGTTATGAGGTTTGTTATCTTTTCTCTTAGAGTCAATTCGGCCTCCTCGCGAAAATCCATCACTCCTCCTATCAAAATCTCTTTTATCTTGCCATGAAGAATCAAATCTTTTTGTTTCTCTCTCAGGAGGAGTTTCGTATTTTTCACCAATTTCTTTTATTCTGACATTAAGTTTTTCAAGAAGGGATTCATTAATTCCCTCTCCATAAACATCAACTCTTCCTGCTATTACGGCCTTTGCTGCAATTGCTCTTGCAATTTTTCCCCTTTGCCATCTAGGCGCTGCATGCACCAATGTATGTTGGAATAATATTCCATGTTTTGGGGGTTGAGCTCCGGTCTTCAGGGATCTAAACAGTGCTTTTTCAGCACCTATTACCTGAACTGTACTTGCAGGCATGGATGCAAGTTTTACTAGACTTCCAGCTCTTCCAAGAATTCTTGCACCTACTGTAGCCCCCAATATAGCTGAAAGGTTTGGTGCAACGATTCCCATCTCTGACTCAACATGTTCTTCTAGATTTTTTCTAAGCTCATGAAGGTCCAACATCTCCTGTGCCATAGATTGAACAATTTTCAAATTTTTTTCTGAAATATCTCCTCCTCTGCTTTTTGATGCAATCACAGATAACATTTCTACTTTTGAATCTGGAAATCCTGCATCTTCAAAAACTTTTTTTGTTAAAGAGTCTCGTTTTCCTGCAATAACAATTTGGGCATATCCATTAATGCTATCAATTACGTTTTCTAATTCTGGAAAATGTAATCCATACCATTCTCTTAATCTTGAACTGAGAGCGTTTGCAATTTTATCAATTTCATCTAGTGATCCAATTGCTTGAATAATATGTAAATCTGGACTTTCAGATATTTTGGTAACTTTGGAGGAGGATAATCCAATGGCAAACTCTCTTAATTTACTGAGGGTTTCAGGAATATTTTGGGCAAATCCGGAATCTACTATTATCTGAGGTTTGGAGGATTGAATTCTCTCTAATTCTATCTCTTCCATTAGTTGAATATCAATAGAATTTTTTTTTAGTAAATGAACTAAAGACGAATCATTTGTTGTAAATCCGCGTTGAAGTAAACTTAGAAAATCAACCAATTCATTTAATTTACTTTCTTTATTTTTAACAGAAAGGTAATCCTTTACTGGTTCTGAAAATGGAAATGTTTTTTCAAGTTTCTCTTCATTGAAAACTGAAATTCCAAATTCTGTTAAAATTACAGAATACATGAATAGTTGATTCAAGGTCACCTTTAAAAAAGGTAACAGATAAGATCCGACTCAACTGTTATATTCGAATCTACATGTATGATCCAAAGTGGAAGCCAGTTTAGCTACTTCAGTGGGTCAAATTCATCTAGAACGTCCAGTTATGCTCGCGTCTGGAATTTTAGGTATTTCTTTAGATGTTTTTAATAGACTTTACCGCTCTGGAGCTGGAGCAATAGTTACCAAGTCTATTAGTAAGGAACCATGGGAGGGATACCCAAATCCAACTATTTTCAGCGTAAATGGAGGTGGATGGTTAAATGCGATAGGTCTTTCAAATCCTGGGGCACCCACTTTTGCAAAAATGATAGAACCTAATAGAGATATTCCAATAATTGTTAGTCTAGTTGGTTCAATCCCTGAAGATTTTGAATTGATGGTAAAGGAGTTTGTTAATTGCAAAGTTGCAGGTTTCGAATTAAACTTATCATGTCCTCATGTGGCAAAAGTAGGTTTAGAAGTTGGAGATGATCCGGAATTGGTCAAAAAAATTGTGAGGATTGTAAAAAAATCTACAAATATTCCAGTAATTGCAAAGGTTGGTTTGGGAACTACACATTATCTAGATACAGTAGGTACAGCCATAGATTCTGGAATTGATGCAATAACTGCAATTAATACCGTTAGAGCAATGGCAATTGATGTGGAAACTCAACAACCTATCTTAAGCAATAAATTTGGTGGACTTTCTGGAACACCAATTAAAACAATTGCCCTTCGTTGTGTTTATGAAATTTCATCAAAATACAACATCCCTATAATTGGATGCGGAGGTATATCTACCTGGAAAGATGCCATTGAATTTTTCCTAGCGGGAGCATCTGCAATTCAGGTTGGAAGTGCAGTTGGAGATAGATGGATTGATGTTTTCAAGGAAATCAATAATGGAATATTGCAATACATGGAAAAAAAGAGTATTTCCAGGATTGAGGAGATAGTGGGACTTGCAAAGAAATCATAATTATACCACAATTTGTAAAATCGAAAAGGTAATCGATGAAACTCCAACTGTTAGAACTTTAGTGTTCTCTGACGAAATAATGTCAAATGTCCTACCTGGACAATTTGCTATGGTATGGATTCCTGGAATCAACGAGTTACCAATGAGTATAATGATATCTCAAGAAAAAGGAAAAGCAGCCTTTACCGTTAGAAAACATGGACCTGCATCAACTGGTCTGTTTAATCTTAATGTGGGACAACCAATTGGGATAAGAGGTCCATATGGTAATTCATTTGATTTGAAACGCGGAAAACTTTTGCTTGTTGGTGGTGGAACGGGTCTTGTCCCAATGATGAGATTACTGACTTTTGTAGAACCAACTGATAATGTAACCTTCTTAATTGGAGCAAAATCAAAAGGTGAAATCTTTTTCGAAGATTTAGCCAACAATTTGTTGAAAAATAATCCACATGACGTCATTGTAACAACTGATGATGGATCTTATGGAGAAAGGGGCTTGGTTACTGACATGGTTGAAAAATTGGTCAACCAAAGTGGATTTGATGCGGTATATACTTGTGGTCCTGAAATAATGATGTTCAAGACAGTCCAACTTGCCCATTCAAAGGGATTGTTTGTCCAAGCGAGTCTTGAGCGTATGATGAAATGCGGCGTGGGAATTTGTGGAAGTTGCTGTGTTGGTGAAGATTTAGTTTGTAGAGATGGCACTGTTTTTGATGGCGATCATCTTTTGTCTAATAAAGAATTTGGATACTTTTACAGAAATAAGGCTGGAATTTTAGAAAAATATTAAGCTAAACCAGCAAGGTTTAAAATAAATCACGAAATTATTGCCTTAAAGGTAATGGGTAGCCCAAAAATTGTTTTAACAGCAGATAGGACTCTAATGTCCACATATCGTGGTTTATCTTTGGCTACCTTTTTTGGGTGTGCGCCAGCAATTGATCCTCACCGAAATAAAAACAGCTTTTGGTACAAAATTCTTAAAAATCAAGTGACCCCAAAAATTCTCTTTGACTTTATCTGTAATTATATTCCTCACACCAACGGTGTTGCAAATTATGCCCCTTACGGATTAAGAAAATTAGAAGCAGGATTGCTTAGAGATGGTTTTCGAAGAGATGAAGTCGTTGTTGCTCATCCTGACCATATTGAAAAATTCATAGGTCCCGAAACTCAAGTAGTTGGAACGTATGAAATGGATCCCCTTGGCATGGGTCCTGTAACCATGACCTTTACTTATGGTAGAAAACAAATTTCATATGATGAATTATACAACACAGAATTACACCATAGAATAAAGACTGCTAAACAAAAAACCGGAAGTAAAGCTAAAGTAATTTCAGGCGGATCTGGCACTTGGCAATATAATTATGATCCTGAAAAAATTGAAGAATTTGGAATTTATGCTATTTTAGAAGGAGAGCTAGGAGGCATTGCTCCAGAAATAGATGGACATGCTGGTAGATTCTTCAGATATTTGATTAACGGCGATTTTGAAAACATGGATCCTTTCAGAAAACGAAGTGATTTCAAAGTAAACATTAAAGAATTTGAAAGAAACGAAAAAAAAATTCACGCAAGATTTGTTAATTTCTGGGACAGACCAGACATTGAAGAAATTCCAGATATCATTGAACCAAGTATGCATGGAATGGTCGAGGTAATGCGAGGGTGTGGAAGAGGTTGTAAATTTTGCGATGTAACTTTAAGATCATTAAGATACTATCCCCCAGAAAAAGTTAAGAGAGAAATTGAAGTAAACATGAAAAAAGGTGGTGCTACTTCTGCTTGGATACACAGTGATGATATCTTTGTCTATGGAATGGATCCAAGAACTACAAAAGGAATGGAACCAAACCGTGAAGCACTTGAGGAACTCTTCACTGCAATCATGTCAACGAAAGTGAAACATACTAATCCAACTCATGGCACCCTAGCTGGTGCCATTGCAGATGAAAAACTAATTCCAAATCTATCTAAAATTATCAAATCTGGTCCAGATAACGTGATTGGAATACAGGCTGGGTTAGAAACGGGTAGCTTGAGATTAATTGAAAAGTATGCAGACAGAAAACTTGCGCCCTATTCGCCTGAAGAATGGCATTGGGTAGTAAAAGAAAGTGTCAAGGTATTAAATAAAGACTATTGGATTCCTGCGTTTACTTTGATTATGGGTTTAGATAATGATGAAACTCCAGAAGATTCGTGGGATACAATTCGTCTTATAAGTGAATTAGAACATGAACAACCAGAGTCAATGTTTACAGCTACTGCTTTAACATTTGTTCCAATAGGATTACTAGAAAAATCAGAGTTCTTCAACATTGGAAGTGAAATGTCCCCGGCACAATTGGGGGTATTATACAAAACTTGGCAACATAATTTCAAATATGGCATTAAAAAATTCATGATTAAAACAGGAGCTAAGGGTCCTCAAAGATTCTTCTTTAATGCATTAGCAAGAACCCTTGGTGGTATTCCACTAAGTGCTATGGAACAATATGCTAGAAGAAAAAGCCCAGAACATGAATTAGTCATAGAGAAAATTAAAACCAAATACTGGTAAATTCCAAATACATAAATTCCATAAATACGAGGGTTAATCATGGCAACTCACGGTTCGCTTACAAAAGCAGGCAAAGTTAGAGGTCAAACCCCTAAAGTTGAAGGACGAAAAATTACAGGTACAAATTCTAGTCTTAGAAACAAAAGCAACTTTAGAAAAAGATTCGTGCTGGGAAGATTTCCAGGACAAAACAAACCAGGTCAAAGAAGAAAGAGACGATAAACTTTCTTTAGTTTAAACTATACAATCAATGATTATTATTTCTTAAAACAGTAAGCTTATAAAGTACTGTACCGTACTATACCACATGGAAGATTTAAGATTAGATAGTTTATCAGGTGTAGGACCCGTATCCACAAAAAAATTAGCCGATGCAGGTATTCATAATATTATGGATCTCATTGTTAGAGGCCCAGTAGAAATTTCAGAAATAACTGGAATGGGGAAAGATACTACAGAAAAAATTGTCGACAAAGCACGTCAACACTTAGTTGAGGGCGGATTAATTTCAAAAGACTTTGTCAGCGCTAGTGAAATCTACAAGCGAAGACAAGATATTGGCAAAATTACAACTGGTACCAATTGTTTAGATACGTTATTTGATGGTGGCATTGAAACACAAGCACTAACTGAAGTTTATGGTGAGTTTGGATGTGGAAAGACACAGCTATGTCTTACTATGTGTGTTCAAGTTCAAAAATCAAAAGAAGAAGGTGGGTTAGAAGGTGGAGTCATATACATTGATACTGAAAACACTTTCAGACCTGAAAGAATTGTATCAATTGCAAATACAAATGATATGGATCCACAAAAAGTTCTTGATAATATCATCGTTGCACGTGCATACAACAGTGCACATCAGACATTAATTCTTGAAGAAGTTGGTCCTCTAATTAAAGAAAATAATATCAAATTAATTATTGTAGATTCTGCAGTTGGATTGTTCCGTGCTGAATATTTAGGAAGAGGAACACTAGCAAGCAGACAACAAAAACTAAATCATTTTGTTCATCTGTTATCTAGGATTGCAGAAACTTACAACTGTGCTGCGCTTATGACCAATCAAGTCATGACGTCTCCTGATGTCTTCTTTGGAGATCCAATCCGTCCAATAGGAGGTAATGTAGTCGCACACACAAGTACCTATAGAATTTACTTCAAGAAATCAGGCAAAAAGAGGATTGCACGAATGGTGGATAGTCCTCATCACCCAGAAGAAGAGGTAATTTTTGCTTTGGGTGAAGCAGGAGTAGTAGATCCAGAAGATACAGAAAAGAAAACCAAAAAGACTGCTGCAAAAAAAGAGACCGAAAAGCCAACAAAAAAGACTGCATCAGAAGAGACAGTTAAAGTACCAGCAGTTGAGACACCTGAGATAACAACCACTGATGGACCTGAACAAGCAACAGTTGAAACACCTGAGGTATTGGCTCTCTCAGAAGCACTTGATGAAAAGTTTAGTGATTCAGTCCCAACAGATGTATAGGGATTTTTTTCCTTGTACTCTTAAATTATCTTAGTAAATAATTTAATTGAATTTTGTAAAGATGTATGGAGTATCTACCGGCTGATCAAATGTCCATACAGTAGGTAAAGTTAATGTCTTGATTATCATCAAATCATTTTTGTCAATAATTGATCTCCATCCACCCTCTGACATTTTTGCAGACATATTGCCAGAAAAATACTTTTTAGAATAAGTTCCAGTAAATGTCATACCTGTGTTTTTTTCAAGATAAGGAATTTTATTTATTTTTTCAATAATACTACTAGCTAAAATGTCACCTCCCATTTGAGGGAGACCTCCAATAAAAAATACTGGATGTTGTAATTTCAGACCTGAATAATCAAATTCTACTGCATTAGCACAATTTGGATTAAAATCAATTTTGGTTGAAAAAGAAATTAATTTTTGTAAATCTACAAGCGTTTCATCAATTTCAATTGAATATGTTTCTAAATCTAATATTTTTGCACAATAAGCAATACGTCCATCTCCTGAACCAATATCTAGAACTTCATTATAATCAAGATTTTTTGCAACTAATGCAATGATATATGCCGAAAGTATCCATGTTGGATAAAAAGGCTGATAACTTGAGGCCTGAGTGATACTGTTTAACCAATACTCGTTAATGTCTCCCTCATAAACTATACATGGAATTTTGCCAATATCCTGTTCATATGAATTATAGTAGATTGGGTTTTTTTTTGCAAAACTGTGAAGCATCTCCAAGTGGTTTTCATCAAGAGGAAAAGTATCTGATTTTGAAAGTGGTATTACCTCCTGAATGTGGCTATTTCCCTCATAGACTCTTGAAAAATCGTGTTTTAACTGGCCTAAATTCTTAGCCATATTTTCAATCATTGTAAAAAGTTCTCAAAAAGGGATTGATAAACTCATTGTAAAACAATCAATTCGTTAATTCTCAATAGGCTTGTCTAATAGCTTATTATATTGAATTACAAATTCTTTTGTACTCATAGTTTGACGTAATTTTTCGTATACCCTTGCCTGATTATCTATTTCATTTTTGCTTTTTGTGCCTTGATTTGTTTTCATGTCTTTCAGATTTTTCCTAGAATTTTCTATTGATTTTTTAAGTTGTGAAATTACTAAAGGATGCAAAGTTTCATTAAATTTTTCATCAATAAGCTTTTCAATCTTTTGTATCTTTTTCAACAAAGTTTCATTTTCCTCTGTATTTTCTATATCTCTAAATTTTTGTCTTAAAAATTTTACAAGTAATGTGACATTACTTACTTGATAATATACTTCTATAATTTCAGATATGGATAATTTTTCAGAATTTTTTAAAGCATGGCTAATAACATCTTGCAGCCTACTTGATTCAGAGGTAAACAAGTTAGTTGTTTCGTCAATTGATGGGCGGTTATTGGTGCTCATAAAATATTTTTTCATATGAATTAGATAAACGTAGATCAAAAAATTTCCTAAATTTTCAAACCAATTTCAAATAAAGCAACCATCAAAAAATTTAAATTTTACTTTTTCGAATTGCAATTATTACAAAACCACTGCATTTCGGTATCTTCCCTAATTAACAATTTACCACATTTTTCACAATGTTTCACTTCAGTTCCAAAACTCATAATTTTGCTGGAAGAAACTCTAAATCTGTCATCATTATGATGAGGTATTTTATTGTCAAAGAAAAGTGTTAAAATAGGGTCGTTGAAGATTCAACTCAGATATGGCAACTAAGAGAACCTCTGGTCATTCCTATGGATTTAGACACAAATCCAGAAAAGTAATGACAAAAAAGGCTCCACGAGGAGTATCTTTCTTACTTAGAGAATACCATGAGGGTGAACAGGCACTTGTTATCATTGATCCTAGGCAGCATAAGGGGTTACCACACAGGCGATATCATGGTAAAGTCGGAAAAATCATTAATGTGGGAAGACGTGCAGTCACACTACATGTGAAATTAGGCAATAAAACAAAAACCTTAATCACTAGATTTGATCATATCAAACCATTCGGTGTGTGATATGGAAGAAATAAAAAAGAATCAACCTGTATCTCTTTCGGAAGTTAAAGAAATTTTAGGAAAAGTAGACCCTGAGGAAATGGATCAAATTCAACGTTGGACATATGACTATGTTTCAAAATTTGTTACCATTGATCCAAAAGATGCCAAGGAAATGAAAAAACAACTAATGAAAGAATGTGACTTAACTGAAGAAGAAGCAGTAGAAATTGTTAACATTAAACCCACAAGTCTGGCAGAACTACGTTCATTTACATTTGGTTGGAAAAAACTTATTCTGGCTGAGACTCTCGAAAAAATGCTCCGCATTATCAAGGGACATTCTTAATTTTCGCGGAGGATTATATTTTGTATAGGGAACAACGATCACCTAGAAAGTATGAGGAACATGCATACGTTTTAGATTTTAATCCTCACGGAAAATCAATGACGGTTAGAGGAAGAGATGGAATAATCGTTGTTGCTATCGGAGAAGAAAGACTAACAATTTTAGAAATTCTCGGTGTTCCTAACTCTACTTTTGAAATTGGTGAAAAGGTATACATTGGGAAGGAAGGTAGAACAAAAGTTCTTTCCGTTTTGGGAAAATTGGAATATGGAAAAATCCCATCATCTGCCCAAACTGAAACACCAACAGTTGTTGAAAAAATTGTTACTGATAATGAATCAAGATTTGTAGATTATCTTAACAACGCACAACCTTTAACTCCAAGAATACATGCCCTTGAACTGATTCCAGGAATTGGAAAAACATACATGAAAATAATGCTAGAAGAAAGAGATAAAAAAAAATTTGAAAGTTATGATGACTTGCAGGAACGAGTCGGATTTAAGGACCCAATAAAACATATCTCAGAACGGATCATGGGAGAAATTACGGGAGAAAGCAGAATGAATCTCTTTGTAAAGAGATGATAAAACGAAAACACCTCGGACAACACTTTCTTAACTCACCTTCAATTGCCAAATCAATTGTTTCAGTGGCCAAAATCACGAAAGGAGATATTGTATTTGAGTTAGGAACTGGATTGGGAATCTTAACTCCATTACTTTGTGAGAAAGCAACTAAAGTAATCTCAGTTGACGTAGATGAAAAACTTGTTAGAAACGCAAAATCTGCATTCTCTAATATTGACAATCTCATCTTAAAATCAGGTGATGGTTTTAAGAAAAAAGACTCCTTTTCTATTTTTGTATCGAATCTCCCCTACTCTAAGAGTAAATATGCAATAGAATGGCTTGCACAAACTTCTTTTTCTCATGGTGTAATAATGGTTCAGAAAGAATTTGCTGATAAACTACTTTCCAACTCATCTAAAAAGAGAAAAGCCATAAGCATTATTGCCAACCATGCCTTTGAAATTAAGAATATCTCCAAGGTGGGAAAAAATAATTTTTCCCCTCCCCCAAAAGTTGATTCCGTAATTCTGAAAATAATCCAAAAAAACACCATGACAAAAGATCTAATTCAAACAATCAACAAAATTTTCTCATATAGACGAAAAACCGTCAAAAATATTCTAAAACAATTCAACAAAGAAACCGAAATAGATAAACGAGTAGACGATCTTTCGGGAGAGGAAATAGTACACCTTGCAAATCAAATCCTTGAAGAATGAAGAGTATCCTCCTTCTGAGGACACTTTTTTCATAGCAGATAATATTGAAAATGAAAAAGGAAATTTTGCATTAGATATAGGTAGTGGTTCTGGATATCTAACAAAATTACTCTCTGAGAACTTTTCTTTTGTTGTTGGAACTGATATTAACTATGAAGTATTAAAACATCAAACCTACTCCACAAAAAATCTCATTTGCTGTAATGGTTCGGATGCATTAAAAATAAAATTTGACCTAATTATTTGTAACCTGCCATATCTTGCAACTGACGAAATCTTGGATATTGCAACAGATGGTGGTGCAGATGGACTTGAAATACCTCTGAAGATAATAAAATCAGCTATTCGATGCCTAAATGTAACAGGGAAATTTCTTTTTGTTACATCTTCGCTTTCAAATTATCAAGAACTAATTGAGACAACAAAAAAAGAAGGATTAACAGCAAAAGTTATTGCTAAAAAGAAATTATTTTTTGAGGAATTAATAATCATTGAAGCAAAAAAGTGATTATTTTTTTAATAGTTCAGCAGAACGTTTTGCAATTGCATCAGCCATTTCACTTGTTTTAGCATTACCGCCGATATCATAGGTTACAAATTTTCCTTCATTAATTACTTCGTCTGTAGCTTTGAAAATTACATCCTTAATTTCAGGCTCGCCAAGATATTCTACCATCCATGCTCCAGATAAAATCGCAGCAGTAGGATTTACTTTATCCATTCCTTTGTATTTTGGTGCACTTCCATGTGCTGGTTCAAACATGGCATAATTATCACCAAGGTTTGCAGAGTAAACATTTCCAATGGAACCGATATTACCAGAAGCACATTCTGATATGATATCCATAAATAAATTTGTGCTTAACAAAACAGAATTATTGAATCTCTCAGGATTTTTTACTAATTGCTGAGTCATATTGTCAATATAGTATTCTTCTATCTCAATTCCTGGGTTTTCTTGTGCAGCTCTTTCTACCTCACTCCAAAAAATTCCATCAGTTCTTTTTAGAATATTTCTTTTTGTAATCGCTATAATTTTTTTTAATCCATATTTTTTTGCCCATTCAAATGCAGAATCTGCTATTCTTTTACTGCCCTTTCTTGTAATTTTTCTAATTGCAATCGCAGAATCTTCAGATGTATCAAACTCAATCCCTGCATACAATCCTTCAGTTGCTTCCCTAAAACATACAAAATCAAGTTTTGTATTTGGTGAGAGTCTATCATATGTCTTAATCGGCCTAACATTTGCATATAGCTCATATTTTTGTCGTGTAGAGACAGCTACACTTCTTGGAGCATCAGGTGAGGGTATCGTTGTAGTAGGACCTTTGTAGCAGGCATCACTTTCATCCATGATTTTTGAGGTAGAATCAGGAATGTATGTTTCCCCACCATTTTTTTTCCATTGTTCTGAGCCTGCTTCACATCGAATAAGTTCAATTTGGGTATTACAAGCTTCTAAGACATGAATCACAACATCCACCAATTCAGGACCTATACCATCACCGTTAATCACAGCTGCCTTTTTAGCCATTTCAGCGAGATTTGCCGATTGAGCGTATTTAATTCTACCCTTGTCAAATAAACTGAAATTTTTTTTAATGGGCATATTTCCCACAGGGGTAATTTATTAACATAATTTGATTTCATTTTGATAGAAGATGATCATTGTACAGCTCTCGGATCTTCATGTAGGTTCTCAGTTTCAACCAGAAGTATTTGAAACAGTAGTCAAAGAGGTAAACGAACTAAATCCAGATGTGATTGTAATTACAGGTGATCTAACTAATCAAGGCTTGATGAAAGAATATGAAAAATGTAAATCACTGTTGACAAAATTCAACACAAAAAAAATTATTTTCATTAGTGGAAATCATGATTATAGAAACACTGGTTATTTATTGTTCAAAAAATTCTTTCCATTTGAAACAATCAATGAGTTAGATGATGATGTTGTTTTAGTAACAGTTGGAACAGCTAGACCTGACAGAAATAACGGTGAAGTTGGATATAGACAAAACTTGTGGTTGGAGAGAACTATGAAAAAATACAAAGACAAGGTAAAGATTGTAGCAATGCATCATCACTTAATTCCCATTCCTGATACTGGTTCTGATGAGATTACCGTTGTTGATGCTGGTGATGTTCTAAGAACAGTCTTGGATACTAGAGTTGATCTAGTTTTGTGTGGACACAAACACAGACCTTGGACTTGGAATTTCGGAAAATTGACAGTTGTAAACGCTGGAACTGCCACATCTGAACGAGTTCGTGGATTTTTTGAAAACACGTACAACATTCTTACTATATCTAACAAAAAGATGCAAGTAGATCTCAAAATTGTAGGTGGAAAAAGACTCCCTATTGATGAAATTGTGAATAATTATAGCCAATTTGTTGACGAGTGAATTTATTTACAGATTAATTCAAGCCTTCTTTGTGCGGGGATCGCCTAGCCTGGTAGGGCGTAGGATTGCTAATCCTATGTTCGCAAGGACACGGGGGTTCAAATCCCCCTCTCCGCGCCA
>Ga0209988_10002112_pt1 | contig 13087 bp, 11 predicted proteins | sample N075metaG_FD_183115 | JGI IMG/M metagenome (GOLD analysis project Ga0209988, IMG submission 183115) | Deep subsurface microbial communities from Kermadec Trench to uncover new lineages of life (NeLLi) - N075 metaG (SPAdes) (version 2) | ecosystem: Environmental > Aquatic > Marine > Ocean trench... | reverse complement strand
AGGTTGTTGTAGTTATCTGAGCCCATTTGCACCTCCCCTAGCCCCTTTTCAGAGAGGAGGGGGAAAATTTATTTCATTTTTTATATTTTTATTGTCATGAGAGTTTTTAACAGGAAATACTTAAAGTCTAAAAGAAAATATCTTAGGAATAATTCTACAGAAGCGGAGATATTACTATGGACTTATTTAAAGGGAAAACAACTCAACGGTAGAAAATTTCGAAGACAACAAAGTGTTGGTAATTATACTCAAGTTGACCGGTTGCTATAGAAAACCGTTAAAACGGTTATTATATTTGATTTTTTCGCATTAACCCACGACTTAAGTCGTGGGTTAACATACAAAACCTTATTTCTTTTAACCGTTTCAACGGTTTTTCATAAATCAGTTTTTAAACGGTCAACTTGAGTTATATTAATGCAGCACATAATACTTATGATTTAAGAATTCCACCTGGTAATAAATTAGAAATATTAAAGGGTAATCTAAAAGGTAAATATAGTATAAGAATTAATGATCAGTACAGAATCATTTTTAGATTTGAAAAATCTAATGCGTTTGATGTCCAAATAATTGATTATCATAAGTAGAGGTAAATTTTGTATAAATTAAAAAGAAAACCTACTCATCCAGGAATGGTATTAAAAGAAGACTTTCTCATACCGTTTGGAATATCTCAAACACAGTTAGCGTATGATATCAGAACAACATTCAGAACTGTAAACGAGATAATAAATGAAAGGCGTAATCTTAGCTCAGAGATGGCAATTAAGCTCTCAAAATATTTCGGCACTTCAGTAGAATTGTGGTTAAATCTTCAAAATCAATATGATATTTATAAAATATTTAGAAAGAAAAAAATGCAAATAGATAAAATAAAACCTTTTTCAGAATTGGCTTCTTAATTTTTGAATAATCTATAAGAGAATTTATATTTAGAAATGATTCCTAAAGTATGCTAAAAATCGGAAACATAGAAATAGAAAATGGCATCCTTCTTGCACCGATGGAAGATGTGACAGATATATCTTTCAGATTAGTGTGTAAAGAGCTTGGAGCAGATATTGTTTATACCGAGTTTGTTAACTCCGAAGGATTAGTACGAGCAAATGTTAAGACGCATAAAAAATTAAAGATAATTGATGAAGAGCGTCCGGTTGGTATTCAAATCTACGGTGCCAACATTGATTCAATGGTTGGAGCAGCTAAAATTGCAGAAGCAGAAAACCCAGATTTGATAGATATTAACGCAGGATGCTGGGTTAAAAATGTGGTCGGGCAGGGAGCAGGTTCCGCACTATTAAAGGATCCCTCGTTTATGCAGCAATTAGTTGAAGCAGTTGTTAAGAGTACTAAAATTCCTGTTACGGTTAAAACAAGATTGGGCTGGGATAATGAAAGCATTAAAATACTGGAAGTTGCAAAAAGAATGGAAGATGCAGGAGCAGTTGCGCTAACAATTCATTGCCGAACGAGAAAGATGGGACACAAGGGCGATGCAGAGTGGGAATGGATATCAAAAATTAAAGAGATCGTTAATATCCCCATATTTCTAAACGGCAATGTTCTCAACGCATATGACGTTAAAAAAGCCTTTGATGAAACAGGTGCTGATGGTGTAATGATTGCACGAGGTGCTATAGGAAACCCCTGGATATTTTTAGAAGCAAAAGAGTTAATGCAGACCGGTAAAATTACTACTGTAATTGATGAAGAGTTAAAAATTAAAAGTTGTCTTCGTCATCTGAAGTTAGCCATTAATGTGAAAGGAGAAATACGAGCAGTATTAGAGCATAGAAAATTTTATTCGGGCTATTTAAAAGGATTATTCGGCGCGTCCAGAGAGCGTTCAGAATTAATGCAGTATACAAATTACAGAGGAGTTGAAGAATCACTTTTAAAATACTTAGAATCTCTTAAAAGTTATCAGGAGGAATTGCCAGCGTAAATCTATTATTCATAATTCCTGATAAATACCATTTAATCATTTAAGCATCCAATAATCTGTTGCAGAACCGACAAAATAAACTAGCCCGTATTATATCAACCATATTTGTTCCACCTTCATTTACAATAATTATTTTTACATTATTTGCCTTTCATTTGGAAACCGAACCTGTACAGAGATATATTACAATATTAGTTGCATTAATATTTGGTTTTATTTCTCCCATAGTTTTGTTTTTGTATTACCGGAATAAAGGAAAAATCATTGACCTGGATGCTTCTATAAAAGAGGAAAGAACTGTTCCGATGTCTGTTTCTGTAATTTTCTTTATTGTTGGTTTATTACTGCTTATTACTTTTAATATTAATATTGTTTCAATAGCATTTTGGTTTTGTTATATTTCAAACACTTTGATAGCAATAATTATTAACAAGAACTGGAAGATAAGCGCTCATACAATGGGTGCTGCAGGTCCGTTGGCTGCTTCATTTTTTTTATTTGGTCCGGTAACCTTAGTGTTTTTAGTTATTGTAGTTTTGGTTGGATGGTCAAGAATACAGCTTAAATGTCATAGTTTCAGTCAGGTGATGGCGGGTGGGATATTCGCATTTATTTCAACTTATATTCAGATTTATTTAATTGTTAGTTTTTTTAGTGGGTGAAACGAAATGTCTTTGTTAATGAAAATGATTAATATATAAGTTTGTCAATTCATCGGGACAAAAACCAAGAGTGATTAATATATGAAATTGATGTAGACATCTGTCATTCAGAAAGAAACTTGTTATTATAATAGTAAATGTAAATAAAATGGATTTCAAAAATATTAAAAAGATTCTTGCAGAATGACAAATTGAGTTGTATTCGTTATCTGTTCAATCTTTGAAACAAGCATATAAAATTATTAGCAGATGAATTTATTTATATTAAATTGAGATAAGTATAGAATTATGATTAGTTACACACTTAATGATGGTATCGGTATGATAAAATTAAATCGTCCTGATAAACGCAATGCTCTTCATCCGGATTTGGTAAGACAGATGAAAGAAAAACTTAATGAAATTCGTGATGATGACAATGTTAAAGTTCTTATAATAACAGGAGAGGGTAAAGCATTTTGTGCGGGAGCTGACCTCGAATATCTAAATGAGTTAAGTAATTTTTCATCAATAGAAAATGAAAGAGACTCTGAAGATTTGGCTGAATTGTTTTTGATGATCTATAAATTTCCAAAACCTACAATAGCTGCTGTTAACGGAGCAGCAATTGCCGGGGGATGTGGATTAGCATCTGTTTGTGATTTAATTGTCGCAGATCAAGAGCATTCCAGATTCGGATATTCCGAAGTGAAGATTGGATTTTTACCTGCGATAGTATCTATTTTTGTAATTAAAAGGATTGGAGAGGGAATTGCAAGACAATTGCTTCTTACAGGAGAAATTATTAGTGGCAAACGTGCTTATGAAATAGGATTTGCTAACTATCTTTATAATAATGTGTTAGACGGAGCAATAGAAGTCGCTTCTAATATCCGGCTTAACTCTGTTTTTAGTGTTAAAGAAACAAAATCGATGATTAATTCTGTGTCGGGTTTATCCGTTGATGACGCAGTTAATTATTGTATCAGATTGAACGCTATCAGTAGATCATCGGAAGATTTTCAAAAGGGAATTGAATCTTTTCTTAAAAAATAGGTGGAACAATGCAAGAAGAATTAAAAAAATATATCAGGAGCATAAAGGATTTTCCAGTTAAGGGAATAATGTTCAGAGACATCACAACATTACTCAAAGACCCGGGAGCAGTAAATAAAACTCTAAAAGCTTTATTAACATTAGCGGATGGAATCAAAATAGATAAAGTTGTTGGGATAGAATCCCGGGGATTTATATTTGGTCCCTTGCTTGCACAAAAACTTGATGTTGGATTTATACTTGCACGTAAACCGGGAAAACTACCTGCTGAAACTAAATCTGAAACTTATCAGTTGGAATATGGTGAAGACAAAATTGAAATTCATAAAGATGCGATAAGCAAAGGAGATAAAGTGTTGATTCATGATGATCTCCTTGCAACCGGCGGCACTGCTGAAGCAGTGATAAAATTAATTGAAAAACTAGGTGGGGAGGTTGTTCAACTATGCTTTATAATAGAATTGACATTTTTAAATGGTAGGGACAAATTTAAAGGATATAATGTAAAGTCATTAATTACTTACGATAGTGAGAATTGAATTACTTTGTGTTAATTCTCTAATATAAATTCTTGATTAATTTACCACAAAGCAGCAATGGATCTTATATCTTCCAATTATCAGGTGCTATCACAATTACAAATTCACCTTTGGATATTTTCTGATCAATAACTTCTATAATTTCATTTGGATAACCGCGCCAGGTTTCTTCAAACTTTTTTGTTAATTCGCGGCAAACAACTAAATATCTATTTGGTAGATATTCAGCTAATTCATCAACTAGTTTTTTAATTCTATAGGTGGATTCGTAAAGAATAATAGTTCTTTTCTCTTCCGCTAATTCCTTAAGTTTTTTTTGTCTTCCTTTTTTTTGCGGAAGGAATCCTTCGAAGATGAATGAATCTGTTGGTAATCCACTGATTGTAAGTGCAGTAATTACTGCTGAGGTTCCAGGAATGGGTACAACATCAATTTGTTCTTTAATTGCTTCAGAGACTAATCTTACCCCCGGATCTGAAATTGCTGGTGTTCCTGCATCCGAAACTAATGCACAATTATCACCGGATTTAATTCTCTCAATTACATTCGGAATTTTCTTCTTCTCGCTTACTGCATTAAATGATATTAGTTTCTTAGAAATGTTATAATGCTTCAAAAGTCTTGATGTTACCCGTGTATCCTCGCACAGGATAAATTGAACCTTTTCTAATGTTTCAAGTGCGCGAAGTGTAATATCTTTTAAATTACCAATCGGTGTGCTTACTATGTAAAGTCTTCCGTTCATTAATACTAAAATACTTTAAAATGGAAACGACTCCAACCACTGGAGCCGTCTTTTGCAAGGAGTAAAACCATTGTTAATTTTTAAACATCTTTAATTTGAGAACTTTTTCAATAACCTGCAATCCCTCTTCTAATTCATCATCTGCTATATTTAAAGGTGGTCTGAATCTTATTGTTTTTTTACCGCAGCCGAGAATTAGTAATTTATTTTCGTAGCAAAATTTTCTAAAATTGTTACGCTTATCACCATTTGGTAAATCAAATGAACACATCAAACCTAAACCTCTGGCATTGCTAACAAGTTCCGGGAATTGTAATTGAATCTCCTCCAATCGGTTCAATAAATATTTACCTCTTGCATTAGAATTATGGACTAAATTCTCATCTCTCATCACTTCCATAATATATTTTGATCTAACCATATCAATTAAATTACCACCCCAGGTAGAATTGATCCTGCTAGAAACATGGAAACAATTATCTTTCACCTCATCAACTCTTTCGGAAACCATTATACCACACACCTGTGCTTTTTTTCCAAATGCAATTATATCAGGTTTTACATAATGATCAGCAGCCCAAAATTTACCTGTTAGTCCAAATCCGGTTTGTACTTCATCAAACATTAGTATAATATCATTTTCATTTGCAATTGTTCTCAGGTTCTGAAAGAAATCTCTTCTGAAAAAATTATCACCACCTTCTGCCTGAATAGGTTCGATTATAATTACGGCAATATCATCAGGGTTTTCTTTTATCGCATCGTTAATTTCTTCAATTGCTTTATTTTCCTGTGCAATAATATTTTCTATATTTTCATTTATAGGAAAAGATATTTTTGGATTTGTTATTCTTGGCCAATCGAATTTTGGAAAATATTTAACCTTAACAGGATCCGTATTCGTTAATGAAAGTGTATAACCGCTCCTGCCATGAAATGCTTCTTTAAAATGAATAACCTGATGACCTTTTTCATCTTTAATACCTTTATTAAAATTTTTCCGCACCTTCCAATCAAATGCTACCTTTAATCCATTTTCAACTGCCAGGGATCCACCTGAAATAAAGAATATATATTTCATATAATCAGGCTTAGCAATGGTCCCAAATGTTTCAACAAAATCAGCCATATAAGATGAATAAACATCGGAGTTTGATGGTTTATTAACAGCTGCAGCGCCCAGAACTTCTCTTACTTCAGGGGAGTTTAGCTTTGGATGATTAAGCCCTAATGGCGATGAACCAAAAAAAGTAAAAAAATCAATGTATTCGTTACCGGTTTTTTCATCTATAAATTTAATACCGTGGCTCTTATTTAAATCAAGAATTAAATCAAATCCGTCAGCCAGCATATAATTACTAATAATTTCATGGATTTGTTTAACTGGAGATAGTGTATTTCTTAACATCTGAAATGCCTTATTTTCATACTGAGAAATTTGCTAATAAAATTTTTATGCTGAAGTAGTTTAAAGCAGAACGGTTTTAAAGACGTTTTCGAAATTGGAAACTAAATAACTAAGTAATGAAGTGTTAGAATTAAAGTGACTATTTTTATCTTTTATGTTCATTATTCATAGCGAAAAATAAGATCTTCGAAAATCTAAATAATTGAATATTGTTTTCCAAAATCAATATTTGAGCCATATAACAATTGGATTATTTTAAAATATTATACATTTTAATTATATTTGTTACACTAACTGTAACAATTATATTTAAATGTCGGCTTCAACAAAACTTTCAACTGCTGTTAAAGCAATCTGCTCTCTTAATACAGTATATCCTAAGCCTCTAACAAGTGCGAAAATATCGTCTGATATAGGAATCAATGCATCAAAATTGCGTAAAATTTTGTCTATGCTCGTGAAAAATAATATTGTTGAAAGTATCTCAGGAATGAGTGGTGGATTCGTTTTGAAAAAGACTGTCTCAGAACTTCATCTTCAAGAGATTTACTGTGCAATTGAAGATAGACAAGCGTTTTATCTGAATGTAAAAAAGAATTATGGAAGTAAATACGAAGAACAGTTAAAACTAAATAATTTTTTTCTAGATCTTTTCATCGAGATACAGATTGATATTGAAAATAAAATGAAAACGATAACTGTAGATTCAATTCTAAAAAAAATAAATAAACAATAAACTTATTTAACGGAGATTAAAATGGACTTCCTTAAAATACTTGGTATTAAAGAGATGAATTATGGCTCTTCAACAGGAACAAAATGGAATAAATCTAAAAACCAGGGTGTGCTAAAAATAAACTCACCTGTAAACGGAAAATATATTGCCTCTGTATATCAATCATCTGAAAAGGATTTGGATGCGGTTATAAAAATTGCACAAAGAGCTTTTAAATATTGGCGTGATTTGCCCGCACCCCGAAGGGGAGAAATTGTAAGACAGATAGGATTGAAATTGCGAAAATATAAAGAACCGCTTGGTACTTTAGTTTCGTATGAAATGGGAAAATCATTGCAGGAAGGATTAGGTGAAGTTCAGGAAATGATAGACATTTGTGATTTTGCTGTAGGACAGTCACGCCAGCTTTACGGTTATACAATGCAATCCGAAAGACCTATGCACCGAATGTACGATCAATATCATCCGTTGGGAATTGTATCAACAATTTCTTCTTTTAATTTTCCGGTAGCAGTTTGGGCATGGAATGCTATGTTAGCTGCCGTTTGCGGTGATGTAAATCTATGGAAACCATCTTCTAAAGTACCACTCTCAGCGATAGCGATACAAAATATTATAGAAGAAGTATTGAAAGAAAATAAATTACCTGAAGGTATTTTTAATCTGGTAATTGGCAGAGGATCAACAATAGGAGAAAAAATATTAAATGATAAAAGAATCCCATTGTTATCAATCACAGGTTCTACGTATGTGGGGAGACATGCAGCACAAGTTGTTTCAAAAAGATTTGGTAAAATAATACTCGAACTAGGTGGAAATAATGCAATTATAGTTACACCTGATGCTGATTTGAAAACTGCAATAACGGCAATTGTTTTTGGTGCTGTTGGTACTGCAGGACAGAGATGTACATCTACAAGAAGAGTTATCATTCACGAATCTGTTTATAATAAAATAAGGGCTTCATTACTTAAAGCATATAAAAGTTTGAAGATTGGCAATCCATTAAATCAGGACAATCACGTTGGTCCATTAATAGATGTTGCTGCGGTTAAAACATTTTCGGATGCTTTGGAGCAGATTAAAAAAGAAGGTGGAAAAGTAATACACGGTGGTAAGGTATTTTCGGGAAAGGGATATGGTTCCGGTTGTTATGTAGAGCCTGCAATTGCTGAAGTTAAAAATCATTACGCAATTGTACAGGAAGAAACTTTTGCTCCTATACTATATTTAATAAAATATAAGGGTAATGTTGATAACGCAATTAAATTACAGAACGATGTTGTACAGGGCTTATCATCTGCAATCTTTACAAATAATTTAAGAGAAGCTGAAAGATTTCTCTCAGTAAATGGTTCGGATTGCGGTATTGCTAATGTGAATATAGGAACATCGGGTGCTGAGATCGGCGGTGCCTTTGGAGGAGAAAAAGAAACTGGTGGCGGACGTGAATCCGGATCAGATGCCTGGAAAGCATACATGAGAAGACAAACAAATACTATTAATTTTGGGACTGAGCTTCCACTTGCGCAAGGAATAAAATTCCATATTTAGTTTTTTAATTCATTCTAATTGTTAATGGGAACGGTATTTTTTCCGTTACCTTTTTTACATTCCTTCATTTAGCCCTGCCTTATATTTCTCAAATCTATACATAGAACATTTCTCTCCAAGTTATAATTACCTAACCGAACTAATATGACATGAAATAATTTCTTAAATGTGTTTCAATTCAATAAATAATTGTTTCGGAAAAGATATTCAAAATTATGGCAAGCTTTTGGATAAGTAGTAGGCAAATACAGTAATAATCATAAGTAGAATTAAATGACAACACTTGATGTAAAGAAATTAACTTCCTCCAATTCTGATTGGGAAATGAATCAATATACGCTGCTGAGCAAAGTGAAAGAATGGGAATCAAATTTCAGAAAGAACAAATTATATCCGCATCTTAATGAATCAATCGAACTTAATAATAAGCTGGAAGAAATTTTACAGGAAAACCTTGAATCCAAATGGTGGCTAGAAAAAGAAACCAGACCAGGAAGGGTAAATAATAAATATATTGTTTACGAAAAAGCAAAACAGGTAAGTCATCAATTAAATCAGCTTTTAACTTTTGTTGCATGGGCGCTTAAATTAAACAGACCTGTAATGCAAGAAGGACTTATCCTGAGAGATTTTATAGAAGACAATATGATAATTTCAGAATTAGACAACGATGCAAACTATAAAGGAAAAGGATATTTTTCATTAATTGATAATAAGAAATCTGTTGTGAATATTTATTTATATGATATGAAATGGGATTGGCAAGACGATGAGCCTGTTCAATCGCTTAAAATAAATCTTATGAGATCAACACCTCTTCTTCTTCTTGATGAAAGTGTAGAAGAATTAATGACTGATTTTGTAAATTATTCTCAACCATTATACAGACCTGTTGCTTATATAATTTCCAATGAATTTGATTTTTCATATGATGAAACTATATTACCACTTGCAGGTGAAGTATTACTTAAGAGAATAATGCGTTGAACTTAACCGACGGAGAGTGTAATCAGGTCAGCTAAAATATTAGCACTTTCATTTAAAAAAGGATCAACATTATCAGTCTCATCATCCGCCGGTGTCTCACCTTTCGCAAATATTTTCAAACCTTTAATTTTTCTTCTTTCATTTTCACGCAAAAATCTTTTCTCTTCACGCTCTTCTTTTTCCTTTTTTCTTACTTCTTCATTTAAAGAAATAAAATTATCATTTAAAGATTCTTTATACTCAGCTATTTCTTCCAAGATATAATCGAATTCAAAATTTGATTTTGTTCTCTGGTAAGAAAGTTTCCTTAACTTCGGCAGAAGAACTGAAAGATCCGAATATAGATCATAATCTAACGCATCAATTTTATCCCATTTTAAAGCGCTTGGTTCACTACTTTCTCCAAAATCTGCTGCATCAATGTGAGAGGGAAACTGGATATCAGGCATTACTCCAACTCGCTGCGTACTGCTGCCATCTATTCTATAATATTTTGCAATAGTTAATTTAACCTGTCCAAGTTTATAATCTTTTGATGACGTTAATCTGTTTAGATCAATTAGATTTTGAACTGTTCCTTTACCGAAAGTATTTTCACCGATGATGATACCCCTGCCGTAGTTTTGTATTGCCCCGGTAAATATTTCTGATGCCGAAGCACTAAAACGATTTACTAAAATAGCCAGAGGACCATCATAAACTAATTGCGGATCATCATCTTTATCAACAGTAATTCTTCCGTTCATATCCTTCACCTGAACTACAGGTCCTTCCTTTATGAATAAGCCTGTTACTTTTACAGCTTCTTCCAGTGAACCTCCTCCGTCATTACGCAAATCAATTATAACACCATCAACATTTTCTTTTTTCAGTTTTTCAATCAATTTTTTTACATCTCGGGAAGTACTTTTAAAATCCTTTTCACCCAATCGCTGACCCTCAAAATCAATATAAAATTTTGGGATGGTTATAACACCAATTTTATATTGCTTGCTATCACTCATAATATCCAAAGTAGTACTTTTAGCAGACTGGTCTTCTAATTTAATTTTATCTCTTACAAGAACGATTTCTTCCGGTTCAGAATTAAGATTTTTATCCGAAGAAATTACCTGCAGTCTAACTATTGAATCTTTAGGACCACGAATTAACTGAACTACATCTGTAATCCGCCAGCCAACGACGTCAATAAAATCTTCCTCTTCGCCCTGAGCAACCGCAACAATTCTATCATTTACGTGGAATTTCTTTGATTTAAATGCCGGACCCCCGGGAATTATTTCTACAATTTTTGTATATCCGTTATCATTTTGAAGTCTTGCACCTATACCCTCAAGTGATAAACTCATATCAATTTTAAAATTATCAGATGCAATTGGAGATAGATAATTAGTATGAGGATCAATTGATTGCGTAAAAGAGTTCATGGCTATCTGAAAAACATCTTCAGAATTAAATTGCTTAAGCAGCCTTGCATAATTATCGTATCTCTTTTCTAAATTACTTTTAATTGCTTCCCAATCTTTACCGTTTAATTTCAGATTTAGTGCGTCATTTTTAATCTTCTTACGCCATAAATCATTTATTTCGTCTTCAGATTCAGCCCACGAGGCATTTTCTCTGTTGATAAAATATTTTTCATCTATTGAATAATCGAACTCCTTCTTTAATATTGTATCTATATAACTTATACGATCACGCATGCGGAGCATATAAATATTAAACATATTATAGAAAGGTTCTACATTTCCCGATTTTATCTCATTATCTAATTCAAATCTGTACTTCTCAAATGATAGAATATCTTGCCGGGTAAAATAATTCTTTCTGTAATCAAGTGATTTTAAAAAGCGGTCTAATATCACAGAAGATAGAGAATCGTTTAAATCATACTTATTATAATGATATCTGGATAAAAGCGTATTAATTAATTGATTTTCAAGAGCATAGTAGCCTTTTGGTTCCAAGCTTTTTAGAGTATCTAAATCATCCGTTATAACGATATTATTTTGTACTGTTTCCGCAAAATAAAGATTCACTCCAATAAAAGTTATAATTAAAGCAATCGCTAATTTCATAAATGCAACCAGATGTTTGTAATTTATTTTCAGAATTAATTAAAACTAAAAATAATGTTAATTAAGTAGGATTAAAATAGAATTAATAATCCCATAATCAGAGTGAGTTGTTTTTCTAACAATTATACCTAAGCTTCCCCGGAAAATACAAACTTAGGATGCTAATTAAATATTATTTTTATAAATGGATTTTATTAGTTGATAAAAAACAAATCCTATGAGTTTCCAGCGTAAATAGATCTGTTAAAAATATAATTTATGTTGGAGAGTATTCTTTTAGTATCAAATAATTCTTCGATGGCCGTTTTACTTAAATGGGATAATACTTCTTCAGATTTTTTCAATTCATCTTTGAGATTTTTTGTTTTATCATCCCAAACTTGCATAGCTGCAGTTTGTACAATTTTATAAGCATCTTCTCTAATTAAACCATTACTAATTAGTTTAAGCAAAACCGTTTGAGAAAAAATTAGTCCACGAGTGAGATTTAAATTCTTAAGCATATTATCCGGATAGATAATCAGGTTTGCCATTAGCTTGATCATTAGATCCAGCATATAGTCTAAGACAATGCAACTATCGGGTACAGCTATTCTTTCGACGGAAGAATGAGAGATATCACGTTCATGCCAGAGAGAAACATTTTCCATAGCGGATAATGAGTTGCCGCGCAGAATTCTGGCAAGCCCTGTAATACGTTCACTTACAATGGGATTTCTTTTGTGGGGCATTGCAGAAGAACCCTTTTGTCCCTTTGAAAAATATTCCTCCACCTCCAATACTTCTGTCCTTTGCAAATGTCTTACTTCCACTGCTATTTTTTCAAGCGTCGAACCAATAATTGCAAGAGTGGTCATAAATTGTGCATGCCTATCCCTTTGTATTATTTGTGTAGAAACAGTTGCCGGCTTTAATCCCATTTTCTCACAAACATATTCTTCAACCTTTGGAGACAGATGCTCAAAAGTCCCGACCGCACCGGATATTTTTCCAACACTAATTATATCAATGGCGTCTGACATTCTTTTAATATTTCTTATAATCTCTTCGTGCCATAAAGCAAATTTTAACCCCATGGTAGTTGCTTCGGCATGAATGCCGTGCGATCTGCCGACACAGATCGTATTTTTATGCTCGATAGCTCTATCTTTTAGAACATCTTTAAGTTTGTAGAGGCGTTTTAAAAGTAATTCACCTGCTGCTTTCATCTGATAGGAAAGGGTAGTATCAAGAATATCGGAAGAGGTCATTCCATAATGAATATGACGGGAAGCCGGTCCAACATATTCAGCCACATTTGTTAAAAATGCTATGACATCGTGTTTGGTAGTTTCCTCAATTTCTAAAATTCTTTTAACATTAAAATTTGCTTTACTCTTTATTATTCTTACATCA
>Ga0209988_10002111_pt1 | contig 13090 bp, 14 predicted proteins | sample N075metaG_FD_183115 | JGI IMG/M metagenome (GOLD analysis project Ga0209988, IMG submission 183115) | Deep subsurface microbial communities from Kermadec Trench to uncover new lineages of life (NeLLi) - N075 metaG (SPAdes) (version 2) | ecosystem: Environmental > Aquatic > Marine > Ocean trench... | reverse complement strand
CGATATAAAACTCCATCAGGATTTTACACATAAAAGAAATTTTGATGAACAAAACATAAAAGCAGTGAGATACAATCTTGATTTGCTTGCAAAAGCAGAACGACTTGGCGGATTACTTATCCAGTTCCCATATTCATTTTCTTTTGATAGTTCAGCAATTCAATATGTTCAAAAGATAAGAGACACCTTTCCAAACTATAACTGTTTTGTTGAAGTAAGGCATTCATCCTGGCAAAATAAGAAGGCGATGGATTTCTTTAAGGCAGCCAATATTACTTTCTGTACGATTGACCAGCCGCAAGTTGGAAGGGCAATTTCATTTGAGCCGATCATAACAAATGATAAGGCATACATTCGTTTTCACGGAAGAAATGAAAAGGCATGGAAAAACTCGATTAATAATTATGGAAAGAAACAAACTTATGAAGAACGCAGTGAACGGTATAAATATTTGTATTCACCCGGAGAACTGATTGAGATTGAACAGAAGATAAAATTGGTGCAGGAAAAAGTTAAGGAAATACATGTAATAATGAATAACCATCCGCAGGGCGATGCTGTTGCAAATGCATTTGAGTTGATTCATTTACTTGAAGGAAAAAATAAAATTGAAATGCCGGAAACCATAATTAAAGTATTTCCAAGGTTGGAGGAAATTTTTGCCAATTAAGCAAGAAAAACAGATTTGAATCAGAATGAGCTGGTTAATATTGCATTTTCCCGCTGTGTGAGTGGATCTCTGTGTATATTGTTCAATTGCCGATTATAAATGATTGACATTTTTAATAAATAATTGTATTTATAGAAAAGCAAGAAATTTGTGCTCGCAATGCTATACTCCAATCTTGATATATTTTTGATTCAGCCAAATTATTACTCGCTTCATTATAATATTAAATTGAAAGCTAAAAAATTTTAATCATCGTATGATAGATTAATAATAATACATTCACAATAATAATTTCATAGGAGGAATATTATGAAAATTTCAAGATTGAACCCATTTGATGGTAGCAGCAAGACTGTCGCTTTCTTTGATGTTGAAACCGAAGAAGGTATTAATATCAAAGGGTTTACTTTGGTCGAGGGCACTAATGGGTTATTTGTAGGTGTCCCGAGTGCAAAAGGAAAAGATGATAAATATTACGATCGTGTATACATTCCAAAAGAACTAAAAGAGCAGCTTACGGATATGGCAATATCAATGTATAATGAAACGAAAAGTGAAGCTACATCTGCAAGCGCTGCTGATGAATCTACTCCGGTTTAATTTGAATTAGTTTTTCTGTTTCTTTTTATTAATTACAGGGGGTAAGCATTTAACTATGCTGAAGAGGAAAGTTATATCTAATAGTTTCAAATAATTTTCAAAATAAATCTATTTTGAGTATAATATTTTTTGTTGGGATTGGTAAAAAGTTTTATATTAGGTTAAAAAGATAAGGATAGAAATGAGCCGAAAAGAATTATTAGAAAATACTATTAAATATTTAAAAGAGTTACCGAACGAGAAAATCTCTGAAGTACATGATTTTGTAGAATACCTCTATCAAAAACATGAAGAATATATATTGAAGACCGGGATTCAAAAACTTGAAACAGAATCCGGAAGCTTCCAGTTTCTCGAAAAGGAGAATGAACTTTATACCGTGAATGACATTAAAGAAAAGTATAATGAAAAAGGGTGATATTGTTTTACTACCTTTTCCGTTTACTGATTTAAGTGGGAATAAGCTTCGTCCGGCTTTGATTTTAGTTGTTAACAGGAATGATGTGGTAGTATCATTTATAACTACGCATGAAAGTCTTAAGACTGAAACAGATATTTCTATTCAACCCTCGCCTAAAAATGGATTAAAAAGAAATTCAATTGTTCTTCTTAATTAAATTGCAACTTTAGAAAAATCTCTTGTTTTGGGTAAAATTGGTGTATTAGCTGCAAAAGAAATTAGAGAAGTAAATCAAATGTTAATTGAAATTTTTAAAATTAATTATACCGAATAAAATTCACCTTTCAATATCTATGTTATAGAAGGAATAGTTATTTCTAGTTTCACTTTTCACATCTCACGTTACGTTTAATTACTTATGCGCACAATATTCCATTTAGACTTAGATGCATTCTTTGTTTCAGTTGAGAGGATACTTGATCCATCGCTGAAAGGTAAACCGGTTATTGTTGGCGGTGATCCCAAGTACGGCAGGGGAGTGGTAGCTGCATGCTCTTACGAAGCAAGAGCGTACGGACTTCATTCTGCTATGCCGATAAGAACCGCTTACAGACTTTGTCCTCATGGCGTTTACATTCACGGAAGCCATGGCGAGTACTCATACTTTTCAAAGGCAGTGAAAAATATTCTATCACTGTACGCACCTGTAATTGAGAAAGCATCCATTGATGAATGTTATATGGATTTTACCGGCTGCCAGAATGTTTACGGATCACTCTTTGCGTTTGCATCTTTTCTGCAAAAGGAAATATGGGATGAACTTTCACTTCCTTGTTCAATAGGAATAGGCAGCAACAAAACTATTGCAAAAATCGGCTCCGATTGTATGAAGCCGCAAGGCATAACTTACATTATGCCGGGAATGGAAAAAGATTTTTTAGCGCCAATGCCTGTGGAAACAATCCCCGGTGTTGGCAAAGTAACCTTAAAAGATCTCCACTCAAAAGGCATTTACAGAATTTGCGATATAACAAATCTTCCGCAGGATTACTTTGCTGCTGCTTACGGTAAATATGGTATCGATCTTTACAGGAAAGCTTGTGGAGGAGGAAGTGAGTATTTATCTATTGAGCGTGAACAAAAAAGTATTTCGCACGAAAAAACATTTAAAGATGTAACGAGTAAGCAATTCTTAAAAAATAAATTGTTTGAACTTACTGGAAAAGTCTGCCAGGAATTAAGAGACAAAGGTTGGCAGGCATCAACAATAAATATTAAACTGCGTTATTCTGATTTTCAAACATTAACACGTTCAAAAACAATCAAACATACCGATGATGACAGATCTGTGTTTAATGCTGCCTGGGATATGATGATGAAAGCACACACAAGAAGAGTTGCTGTAAGATTGATAGGAATTAAGTTAAGTAAATTCAAAGAATATTCGGAACAGGAAGAGTTGTTTGAATTTGAAGAGATAAAACGAAGAAGGATGATACGTGCAATAAATATTATAAGATCAAATTACGGATATGATGTAATTAAAATAGGATATTAAAATCAACCAGGAGGCCATTTCATTTGTCTACCGCCTAATAAATGAAGGTGCAGATGATAAACTTCCTGTCCGCCGTTATCACCACAATTAAAAACCAATCTGAAACCTTCCTCTGAAATTCCCATATCTTTTGCTAATTTATTCGCAGTGTCAATCATCTCACCTAAGAGTGATGCATGTTCTTTTCCGTTTAGGTCTGTTACTTTTGGAATTTCAGTTTTCGGTATGATTAAGATATGAACTGGTGCCTGCGGATTTATATCTTTGAAAGCTAAAATATTTTCCGATTCAAAAACTATTTCAGCAGGAATTTCTTTATTAATTATTTTAGAGAAAATTGTACTCATAATTATTCTCCCTTTTCAATTTCGTATTTTTTCATTTTGTTGTAAAGATGACTTCGCTGTATCTCTAACATTTCTGCTGTTTTACTAATGTTCCAATTGTTAATATTTAATTGTTTTAAAATAAAAGCGCGTTCTGCTTTTTCTTTAAACTCCTGAAATGAATTACTGCCGTCAATTATATCATCCATAGATGCCTGACCAGGTGCAAATAGAAATTCTATATCTTTTTTATCAATTTCTCTTTTATCAACAATAATAATAATTCTTTCAACTATATTTCTTAGCTCTCGTACGTTGCCGCTCCAGTTTAAACTTTTAAGAAATTGAATTGCATCAGCATTAAAATTAACAGTACCTTTTTTATGTTTTTTAGTAATGTCATCTGCAAAATGTTCAATAAGAATGGGAATGTCCTCCAAACGTTCTCTTAGCGGCGCAATGTTTATAGGGATTACATTCAGCCGGTGAAAAAGATCTTCACGGAAATTTCCCTTTTCAATTTCCTCCTTCAAATTTTTATTTGTTGCTGCAATAATTCTTACATCAACTTCAATCTTTTTACCTCCGCCCACACGTTCTATTTTTCCGTCTTCTATGGCTCGCAAAACTTTTGCCTGTGTCTGATGACTCATATCACCAATTTCATCTAAAAACAATGTGCCTTTGTTTGCAAGTTCAAATCTGCCGATACGTTTTTGAACTGCACCTGTAAATGAACCTTTCTCGTGCCCGAATAACTCTGACTCGATAAGCTCATTCGGAATTGCAGCGCAATTAACTTCAACAAACGGCATATCCTTACGCAAGCTTTTCTGATGAATTGCCTTGGCAACTAATTCTTTCCCGGTTCCATTTTCACCGGTTATTAATACGCGTGTATCGAGCGGCGCAACTTTATCGATCATTTCTAAAATACTTTTAATTGCTTTACTCCCCCCGAGTATTTCTCCTTCACCTTCTAAACTTTTCTTTATCTCTTTATTTTCTATTAAAAGATTCGATTGTTCAACTGCATTGCGAACACTTATTAAAAGTTTGTCACGGTCAATCGGTTTTTCAATAAAATCGAAAGCACCGAGCTTGGTTGCTTTAATTGCATTCTCTACACTGCCGTGTGCAGAAATTATTATTACGGATAGATCGTTATTTGAAACCTTAACTTTTTTAAGCACTTCAAAGCCATTCATTTCAGGCATTTGAATATCGAGCAGCAAGGCGGAATACTGATTACTGGCAAGTTTTTTCAATCCCTCTTTTGCATCGGTTGTGTAAATCGAATCATAACCTGCATAATCAAGTATCATTTTTATGCTTTCGCATATCTGTATTTCATCATCAATTATTAGTATCGACTTCATAGTATAAAATTAAAATATTTTAATGAACGGATCAGCATTATTTGAGATGGAAGAAGTTTCTCATTTTCTTGTAATAATTTTCCGAACAGATCGCCATACCAATTAACATCCAAATCACGGTAATCAACTTTCGACTGTACTTTAAAACTCTCTTCAAACGATTCCACAAAATAACCAATTAGAGAAGACAAGTCAAAGATGTTCTCGGAGTAACCAATAAAGGCATTACCGAAAAAGTGAGCAAGTTTATCCACATCACCGTGGTCGGTTTTAGGCGAATCGTAAAATAAATACCGCGGAAGATTTTTATTTTTAATATCGAAAGTAGAATCATCAGCCGCGATTAAAGGAAAGTAAATGACTTCCTTTATAATCGGAATTACAATTGGTATTTTCTTGTAAGGAACAGTTGCAAATGTTAAAGCAAGCAAAGCTTCGGAATAATCCTTTTCTGTAAAAGCAATTGCTCTTAAATAAATTGAATCAACCAAAGCCAAATCGGAGTTAGTTTCTTTTAACTCAGCAAAATAATCCGAAGCAATAAAAGCTGATAGATAATTTACTGCCCTGGATAGTTTACTTTGCTGGGGAAATAGTAATGTTGTGAGTATTATTGTCATTAATATCGAACGCATTTGGAGTCTAACTTCTAATTAAACGCAATACCTTTTTAAACGCAAAAAAACTTACTACGTCTGTATAACACCTGTATTAAACTTCGGTATATCAGGATTATTATTAGTAACCTCCAGTGCCATAGAAACATACTTACGTGTTTCTGCGGGATCAATTACTTCATCAACCCATAATCTTGCTGCGGCGTAAAGGGGATGGTTCTTTTCATCGTAAGCGGCGGTTATTTCATCAAGCAGTTTTTTCTTTTCTTCATCGCTAAAATGTTTACCTCTTTTTTTTGCCTGCTTTAGTTTTATATCCAATAAAACACTATTTGCCTGTGCGCCGCCCATTACTGCTATTTTTGCATTTGGATATGCAAATATAAATCTCGGATCGTATGCCTTACCGCACATTGCGTAATTACCTGCACCAAAGCTGTTGCCTATAATAATTGTAATTTTCGGTACAACTGAATTTGCAACTGCATTAACCATCTTTGCACCGTCTTTAATTATACCGCCGTGTTCGGCTCTGCTGCCAACCATAAAACCTGTTACATCCTGTAAAAACAACAAAGGAATTTTTTTCTGGTTGCAGTTCATAATAAATCTTGTTGCTTTGTCTGCGCTGTCGGAATATATCACTCCGCCTACCTGCATTTCGCCGGTTTCTGTTTTAATAACATTTCTTTGGTTTGCAACAATACCCACAGCCCAGCCATCAATTCTTGCATAAGCAGTGATTATACTTTTACCGTAACCAGCTTTGTATTCATCAATCTTTGATTCATCAACTATTCTTGCAATAACTTCATACATATCGTAAGGTTTTAGTGTGTCTTCAGGAAGTGCACCATATATTTCTTTCGGATCAAATGCAGGCGGTTTTGATTCGCTTCGGTTAAATCCCGCTTTTGGTGTATTGCCAAATTTATCTGTAAGACTTCTTATTTGAGCAAGGCATTCCTCATCGTTTTTCATTACGTAATCTGTAACACCCGAAATATTTGATTGAACTCTTGCACCACCCAAACTTTCGTTATCAATATCTTCGCCAATAGCTGCTTTAACGAGATGAGCACCTGCAAGAAATACAGAACCTTCACCTTCAACAATAAGTGCTTCATCGCTCATTATAGGAAGATAAGCACCGCCGGCAACACACGGACCCATTATAGCAGCAATTTGAGGAATCCCCATGGAGGACATTATGGCATTATTTCGAAATACTCTTCCGAAATGTTCTTTGTCGGGAAAAATTTCATCCTGCAGCGGAAGGAAGACACCGGCGCTATCAACGAGATAAATTATTGGAAGATGATTTTCCATGGCAATTTCCTGTGCGCGTAGATTTTTCTTTGCTGTAAGCGGAAACCATGCACCTGCTTTTACGGTTGCATCGTTTGCAACAACAAGGTAGTAACTTTCGTTTATTCTCCCAATGCCGTAAACTGTTCCTGCTGATGGTGCACCGCCAAATTCTTTGTACATTTCATACGCTGCAAAGGTACTTAGTTCAATAAATTCTTTTGGATCATCGAGCAAGAGATTAATTCTTTCGCGAGCGGTTAATTTTCCTTTTGCTTTGTGCCGCTGAATAGCTTTTTCACCACCGCCGAGTTTTACCTGTTCCTTTACCACATTTAGTTTGTGTAGAATATTTTTTTGGAAGTCTTCTCGTTTAAGAAACCCGGGTGTTTCTTTTATTTTGGTTCCGATTTTCTTCATATATAAGTGTTTTCTTTTCAAAGTAAATTCTCTGTGAAACTCTGTGTCTTCGTAGTGTAACTCAGTGTAATTTTTTTTCACAGAGAGCCGCAGAGAATTCACGGAGAACCACAGAGTTTAATCTTTAAGTAAATCCCTTGCAATAACAATCCTTTGTATTTCCGAGGTACCTTCGCCGATAGTTAATAGCTTCACATCACGGTAAAATTTTTCAACTGGATAATCTTTAATAAAACCATAACCACCGTGAATCTGTACAGCTTCGCTCGCTGCTTTCTCAGCAATTTCGCTGGCAAATAGTTTTGCAATTGCTGCTTCTTTTCTGTTTGGTATTCCTTTGTCCTTCATATAAGCAGCGCGTAATGTTAGCATTCTCGCTGCATCAATATCGGTTTTCATATTAGCAAGTTTAAATTGCGTTGCCTGAAAAGCACTAAGCGGTTTTCCAAATTGTTCTCTCACTTTGGAATATTTGATTGATTCATCAAGGCAACCTTGTGCTAAACCAACACTCAATGAAGCAATAGAGATTCTTCCACCTTCAAGTATCTGCATTGCCTGAACAAATCCCATACCTTCATCACCAATGAGATTTTCGGCAGGTACTTTGCAGTTCTCAAAAATTAATTGAGATGTTTCGCACGAACGCATTCCAAGTTTATTTTCTTTTTTACCGGCGGAGAATCCAGGTATTCCTTTTTCAACTATAAAAGCACTTATTCCTTTTGTACCTGCATCTTTATCAGTTATAGCTATTACAACAGCGGTTTCACCATACTTGCCGTGGGTAATAAAATTCTTTGATCCGTTAAGTATGTAATAATCACCCTCCTTTTCAGCAACGGTTCTTAAAGCTGCAGCATCACTTCCGGAAGATGGCTCGGTAAGAGCCCAGGCGCCAATCTTTTTACCAGAAGCTAAATCAGGAATATACTTTTTCTTTAATTCTTCATTTGCAAAACGATAAATGTGGTTTGTGCAAAGTCCGTTATGTGCTGCAACTGAAAGTGCGATGGAAGGATCAACTCGTGCGAGTTCTTCTATGATAATTTCAAATTCTACATAACCTAATCCTGCACCTCCATATTCTTCCGGAAAAAGAATTCCTAAAAAACCCAACTCACCTAATTCCTTAAGTAATTCCATTGGGAATTTTTGAGATTCATCATATTCCATTATAACCGGCTTTAATTTATTTTCAGCAAACTCCCGGATTGCATTCTTAATAGAAATTTGTTCTTCAGTTAATTCAGCAAGAAATGGCTGATCGTTTAATGTCATAATTATTCCTGATAGTTATTCATCTGTTTATAATTGTTCGTTTTTTGCCAGATGGAACTCGCATTATAATCATTTTCGTGTTTGTGAATGAATTTTTCATGCTCGTTTCATTTTAAATTCTTCTATTATTTTTTCTGCAATGTGATATGGTGATAATTTACCGATAACAATTTTCTCTAAAGATGAATTTAATGAAATTTCACCACTTTCACTCCACAATTCTTCTCTTATTTTATCTTCCACAATATTTTTAATCCTGATTTTTGTTCTCTGCTCACGTTTTTTTAATAGCAGGTTATTTGAAGTAAGATATTCTTTATGTCTCTCAATTTCATTTTCAATTTCATCTATACCTTTATTTTGTACAGCAATGGATCTGATAATATTTATCATCCAACTTTTTTCATTGTGATCTCTCATCATCAAAATTGTTTGCAGAGAAGCAACTGCCTGCTGAGATCCGGGACGGTCACTTTTGTTCATCACAAACAGATCTGCTATTTCCATTAATCCGGCTTTCATTGCTTGTACTGCATCACCCGATTCCGGAACTAGCACTACAACAGTAGTGTCAGCCGCTTCAGCAATATCAAGTTCCGATTGACCTACACCAACTGTTTCAAAAATTATAAAGTCGTAACCTGCGGCATCCAAAACATCAGCCGCATCAACAGCTCTTTTACTTAAACCACCTATGTTACCGCGAGTTGCCATGCTTCTTATAAACACACCTTCATCCTGCCCGATCTCGGACATACGAACACGATCGCCTAAAAGTGCACCGCCTGTAAAAGGGCTTGTCGGATCAACTGCGATTATTCCGACTTTTTTATTTTGCTTCCTGTAATACTTTGTTAGTTGATTTGTAATTGTACTTTTACCTGATCCCGGCGGACCAGTTATACCGATCCTATATGCATTGCCAATATTCGGAAAGATTTTTTTTAGTAATTCGGTTGATGCGGAATTACTTGATTCGACAATTGAAATAGAACGTGCAACTGCTCTTCTTTCATTCTTTAGTAATCTATTTATCAGATCGTTCTGCATTAATTATAATTTTGTTAAATGTTTTTCTTAAAAAATTCAACCGTTTCTTTTAAACCATCAATTAATTTTGTTGATGGTTTCCAGTTAAACTTCTCAAATAATTTTTCTGAATTTATAACACTTCTCATCTGTTCGCCTGCTGCTGCCGGACCATGTTTTTCTTCCTGACCATTTCCTGCGATATCATTAAGCATATTATAAAGTTCGTTAACGTTTGTCTCAATTGACGTCCCAACATTATAAATATCACTTTCATCATCTGATAGGGTTAGAAGATTTGCTTTTACAACATCTTTTACAAAAACATAATCTCTTGTCTGTTCTCCTGTACCGTTAATGATAGGTTGATCGCCTTTTAAAAGTTTGGTGCTGAAAATCGCAACAACACCAGCTTCACCAAATGGATTTTGCCGCGGTCCGTATATATTTGCATAGCGTAGAATCGTGTAGTTCAATTTATGTTCGTTATAATAAAAGTAAAGATATTTTTCAACACTTAATTTTGATATTCCGTAAGGTGAGACAGGATTTGCTGGATGATTTTCATCAGCGGGGAAGCATTCCTGTTCGCCGTAAACTGCACCACCCGTTGATGCAAACATAAATTTATTAACACCATGTTTTACAGAGTTTTGCAGAAGATTTATTGTGCCTAAAATATTTGTGTTCGCATCAAACGCAGGATCAACAACAGATCTTCGTACATCCATCTGCGCAGCATGATGATTAACTACATCAAACTTTTCCTCTTCAAACAGTTCGGCAACTTTTTCATCCCGAATATTAAGCTTTACAAATTTTGCTTTTGGATTGATGTTCTTTTCAAAACCAGTTGAGAGGTCATCAAGAATTACAACTTTATGTCCTTCCTCAATAAATTTATCAACAATGTGTGAGGCGATAAAACCCGCTCCGCCTGTAATTAATATCTTCATATGTTTATGATTCCAATCTTCGATGTGCTAAGTATTAATGTATGCCTGAATGATTGTATGCAATGAATGTCCGGATAAATTTTGCTAATCTTTCTGAATCACTCTTCATGCATGTAAACAACAATGTATTCATACTTGTGTACAAATGGTCTCTAATTTGCTCGTTTCATTTATTTATATAAATTAAAATTGTAAATATATTCCTTTACTTTTTCGGGCACAAGATAATGAATAGGCATACCTTGCATCACTTTTTCTCTTATATCTGTTGCGCTTATTTCAATTCCCCTTGTTTCAACAAACAACGCAGATTTAACATATTTATCTTCGTGAGGCGGGGGCAAGGAGGATTTTCTTTTAAGTACTAAAATTTTTGTAATCTTCATTATTTCATCTGGGTTCTTCCAGGTATGAAATTTAAAGATATTATCGTAACCAATTATAAATTCCAGCTCATCATATTTTTTTCTGAATTCCTTTAAAGTATCAATGGTGTATGATATTCCTTCTTTCCTAATTTCATAATCCGATACTTCAAAAAAATCAACTTCCTCTGCTGCCAGTTTTAACATATTCATTCTATGTTCAGGGCTTGCCGAATTTACATCAGCTTTATGCGGCGAAATAAAAGAAGGGATGAAAATAATTTTATCAAGATCTCGAATTTCTCTTACAGATTGTGCTGTTATCAGGTGCCCATGATGAATTGGATCGAAGGTACCGCCAAAAATTCCAACTTTACTCATCTAATAAATCCTTGTATTCTATAAATAAATTTGTGAACAGTTCGTGCATTTGCTGGCTGCAATAAGAAAGACTTTCTTTTTTGGAAAGCTCAATGTACAGATTTTTAAAATCACTAAAATTTTCAATCAGTTGAAATCCATTGAGAGTGTTCAGAAACAAATCACTTTTACCTGCTTCCAATAAAAATTTATCATAATCAAGAGCTGTGGAAAACATTTCATCTAATAAATTTATTTTGGGATTGTTGAAAGCTAATAACGCAACTTTTTTGTTTATGCTTTTGCCTATCACTAAAACATCATCTTCAATTGCAAGCAAATTAAATATTTTTTTTATGGTTTTCTCAGACACGCCAATCACATTGGCTCTTACAACAATATTATTTTCAAAAATAGAAAAATAATTCTGTTCAAGCTGTTCCAGATTAGAATTGATATTTTCTGAAGTGTTAAAAAATATTTTTGAATCATCAGAGAAAAAATTCTTAGGAATATAATTCTCATCTTTTTCATTAAGACAGAAAACTAATTCAAAACTCAAATCTGTATTTACAAATATTTCAATAAAGTTCGCAAGAAGATGGCTGTAAAGTAGAATTGAATCCCGAAGTGATAAGTTTTCAAAATTCGGTGCTGCCTCACCATTGAAAACAGGATGAAGACTTAAAACATAAATACAGTTTTTCTTTTTATTCATTAACAGCCCCTGAAGATGTGAAAAGGTTTTTAATAAACTCCCTGTATTTATTTACTTCACTCGCATAGAATTCTTTACTGAGTCCTTTAGAACTTTGCATTTGCTTTTTTCTGAATGCTAAAGTTGTTGCAGCTTTTATATATGGTTTTCGGATTTTTTCATCAACCCAGCCACGATTATTTCTTTTTGTTGAGCATAATATTATTAAATGTTCTTTCGGAATTATACCAATTGCAGCTTCAGGGATAAGTTCATCAATTATAATTTTCTTTTCGTTCATCACTGATGCTGAAAATATTGTAATGAAAATAATGATAGTAACACCAAGAAATATAAATCCGAGGATAGCTGTTGATTGATAGCTTACCATTAAGTTCCATGAAAAGTGAATTAATATTGCAATGATTAATCCTGTAATCGGAAGAAATAATTTGTACGATGTTCCTTTAAATTTTGCATAGCCGAGAAAAGCACCGAAAGTAGCAGTTGTAACGCAGTGCATTACAGCAGAAAATAGAGTCCTTATAATTACAATTGTTATCCAATCGGACATAGTTACACCGTAGGAAATAAAATAAAGAAAGTTTTCAGTCATCCCGAAACCCAAACCGATTGCACCACCGTAAACTATTCCGTCCGTTATATTATCAAATTTTTTGTTGGTAACTGTAATGAGAAGAAAAATTCCTTTAGTTATCTCCTCTACGACTGGAGCAACAACAATAGTCCCGAGATAATTTAATTCATCTTTACTTGAAATAAACTCTGAAAGAATTGTTGAGAATATAATTGAACCAAGCACGGCAAAGATAATTGCTCCAATTGCTCCCCACAAATAATTTTGAAGAACCAGCTTAAACGGTTCTCTGTCATATTTATCGAGCCACCAAATGAATACAAGGTAAGCAGACATTGGTATTATTGCAGCAAGCGCTGAAATGAAAATAAACATGTTAAAAAAGAAATTCCGACGAAAAATTATAAATGATTATGGAAGCACAATACAAAATATTAAAACAGATGAATAAATTTCAAGTTATATTTGATATGCCTGCTGTTTTATTCTTCTTTCGACCACTGAATCAATTCTTTAATTGTAGGTT
>Ga0209988_10002110_pt1 | contig 13090 bp, 14 predicted proteins | sample N075metaG_FD_183115 | JGI IMG/M metagenome (GOLD analysis project Ga0209988, IMG submission 183115) | Deep subsurface microbial communities from Kermadec Trench to uncover new lineages of life (NeLLi) - N075 metaG (SPAdes) (version 2) | ecosystem: Environmental > Aquatic > Marine > Ocean trench... | reverse complement strand
AGGGGCGTTCACCGGCGCCGACTCCCGCAAGATAGGCCTGTTTGAAGCGGCGGACGGCGGCACTTTGTTTCTCGACGAAATCGGTGAAATGCCGGTCGACATGCAGGTCAAACTTTTGCGGGTCATCCAGGAAGAGGCCTTCATCCGCTTGGGCGGCACCACCACGGTTCAGGTGGACGTGCGAATTTTGTCCGCCACCAATCAGGACCTCCAAAAAATGATTGATGAGGGCCGGTTCCGGCAGGATCTGTTCTATCGTATCAACGTCATCAACATTGAACTGCCGCCCCTGAGGGATCGGCAGGAAGATATCGCGGACCTGGTGCATTATTTCATTCGCAAGCACACCCCCGAAGGGCAACCCTCCAAAAAATTTAAAAAAGGACTGGTGCCGTTTTTAGAGGGTTATCATTGGCCGGGAAATATTCGCCAGCTGGAGAACTCGGTGGAGCGGGCTATCGTACTGGAAGACGGGGATGAGTTGACTACTGATTCTTTCGATTTTGAATCCACCAAATCGCCGGTGGACGTCAACGTGGGCGCCACCTTGAAAAATGCCACGGACATGTTTCGCCAGTCTTTCATCGGCAACACTCTCAGGTCCACCCAGGGCAACCGCACCAAGGCGGCAAAAATTTTGGGTGTACAGCGGTCTTATCTTTCCCGGTTGCTCAAGGAATTGGGAATCGCTTGACCTGCCGTTGCCGATCCACTATAAAATTTTTTTAAAATTGGACACCGCGTGGGGTCCAGCAGGACGGCATTGATTTCGGCGCTGATTTTCTGTCGCTGATGCCAACCGGTATTTCCCCAGGAGAAAATAGTTTCATGCAACTCATCGATGGCAAAAAAGTATCGGTTACGATTAAGGAGCGGGTGGCGGCCCGCGTGCAGGAGCTGAAGTCCAAAACCGGCAAAGTGCCGGGACTGGCCGTGGTGCTGGTGGGCGAAGATCCGGCTTCCGCAATTTATGTCAGAAACAAAAATAAAACCTGTGAGCAGATGGGGTTTCAATCCTTCACTCATAACCTGCCTGCGGATACCGGGGAATCGCAACTGCTGGCTTTGGTGGACGAACTCAACCGCGACCCGGCGGTGGATGGCATCCTGGTGCAATTGCCGCTTCCCCAGCAGATCAACAGCCAGCGAATTTTGGAGGCCATCGATCCCGCCAAGGATGTGGACGGTTTTCATCCGGTCAACGTGGGTCATCTGGCTGGCGGCCACAAGACTTTGGTGCCGTGCACCCCGGCGGGCATCATCGAGATGCTGGATTATTATAAAATCGACATTGAAGGCAAGCACGCGGTCATTCTCGGTCGCAGTAACATTGTTGGCAAGCCCATGGCCTTTTTACTTCTGCAGAGAAACGCCACCGTCACCATTTGTCATTCCAGGACGCGCGACCTGAAAGCGATGGCGCGCTCGGCGGATATTCTGGTGGCGGCCATTGGCCGGCCCGGATTTGTCACCGCCGACATGGTTCAGAAAGGCGCGGTGGTGATTGATGTCGGCATCAACCGGGTCGATGGCAAACTGGTGGGCGACGTCGCTTTCGATGCCGTGGCCAAGCTGGCGGCCTACATCACTCCTGTGCCCGGCGGGGTCGGACCGATGACCATTGCCATGCTCATGCAGAATACGGTGACCGCGCACGAGCGCATCCATAACCTTTAGTTTTCCGGCAAATTCCATGTCCCAGGAAACCGATCTCAATTCCGCAGAAGAGGACAACCGGGTTTTCAGTGTTTCGGAAATCACCCGGGATATCCGCTCCATCCTGGAAACGGCATTTGACACGGTGTGGATCGAAGGCGAAATTTCCAATTACCGTGTGGTGGCTTCGGGTCACGCCTATTTTGTTTTGAAGGACGACCAGGCGCAGATTCGCGGTGTCCTGTTTCGTGGGCAGAGGTCGGCCCTCAAGTTCACCCCGGAAAATGGCGACCAGGTATTGTTGCTGGGACGAGTGACGGTTTACGATGCGCGTGGCGAGTACCAGATCATTGTTGAGACGATGGAGCCGCGTGGCCTCGGCGCTCTGCAAAAAGCTTATGAGCAGTTGAAAGACAAGTTGTCGAAGGCGGGCCTGTTCGATGACGCGCACAAAAAACCGCTGCCTGAGTTTCCCTGGAAGGTGGGCGTGGTCACGTCCCCCACCGGCGCCGCCATCCGCGACATTTTAAATATTATCCAGCGCAGAAATCCAAAGGTCTCGGTTCTGCTATACCCGGTCAAGGTGCAGGGCGAGGGTTCCGCTGAAGAGATTGCCACGGCCATCAAAGAGTTGAACCGTTGCCCTGATATCGAGGTGCTGATCATCGGGCGCGGCGGGGGATCGATTGAAGATTTATGGGCCTTCAATGAGGAAGTGGTGGCGCGCGCGGTGTACGACTCCAAAATTCCGGTGATCTCCGCCGTCGGCCACGAAATCGATTTCACCATCGCCGATTTTGTGGCGGACCTGCGGGCGCCGACCCCTTCCGCCGCGGCGGAACTGGCGGTGCCCGTTTTGGCGGAAACGATAGACGATCTGTGCGCTCTTACCGAGCAGTTGTTGATGTCCATGCAGGATCAAATAGACGATCATAAAAATCAGCTCAAACAGATGATCGACCGCCGCTTTTTCCGGGAACCCCGGCAAATTCTGGAACGCCCGGCCCAGCGGTTGGACGAATGGACGCAACGGTTGCTACGCGGGTTGGATCAGTGGTTGCTCGTCCAACGGGAACGGTTGGGCGGTGTGGCGCATCGCTTGTTCCAGGCCTCGCCCGGCAAAGTCCTGATGGTTTTGGAATCCAAACGCGCCGGGTTGCACCACACCTTGCTCCGGCAAATTGATGCGCAACGACGCCTGCACCGGCAACGTTTCGAAGGACTCGCGAAAAATCTGCATGCGCTCAGCCCGTTGTCGGTTCTGGACCGCGGTTACAGCATCGCCACCCACAGCGGCAAGGCGATCAAGTCCAGTGGCGAAGTTAAAAAAGGCGACGCGGTGCAGGTGCGGTTGTCAAAAGGCAAGCTGGACTGTACGGTCGATGACACGGTAGAATAAGGAATCAATGGGAGAATTCATTTATGGCAGAAATTAAATTTGAAAAAGCAATGGACCGGTTGGAGAAAATTGTCGAGGAGCTGGAAAAAGGCGAATTGGATATCGACAAATCCCTGGAGATATTCGAAGAAGGCATCAAGATGTCGCGCGTCTGTTCCAAAAAACTGAACGAGGCGGAACAGAAAATTGAAAAACTGACCCGCGATAAAAAAGGCGACCTGGTGACAGACCTGTTTCCAACGGGAGCAAAGGATGCCGAGTAAGAAAGTCCGCGTCGATCAACTCCTCGTAAAAAAAAACTGGTGTCCTCCCGCGAGCGCGCCCACAGCTTGATCCTTGCAGGTAAGGTCCGGGCGGGTGATGTCGTGATCGACAAGCCGGGCAGGCTGGTCACGGAAGATATCGCTCTCAACATTCAAGCAGACTCCAACCCCTACGTCGGGCGCGGCGGACTGAAGCTGGCGCATGGTCTTCAGACATTTGATGTTGACCCAACGGGGAAAGTCGCCGTCGATATCGGCGCTTCCACCGGCGGTTTCACCGATTGCCTGCTCCAGCACGGAGCCCGTAAAGTGTTCGCGGTGGACGTCGGCTACGGTCAACTCGATTGGAAACTGCAATCGGATCAACGGGTGACCATCGTCGACCGAAAAAATGCCCGCCACCTGGCGCTCGCGGACATTGAAGGAGAGCCGGTGGACCTGGCGGTCATCGACGTGGCGTTCATCTCACTCAAATTGATCCTGCCGCCGACGATGGCGGTGTTGCAACCGGCAGGTGAAATAGTGGCTCTGGTCAAACCGCAATTTGAAGTGGGGCGGGAAGAAGTGGAAAACAAGGGCGTCATCCGCGACCGCAAAAAACATTTGAAAGTCCTGCTGGAGTTGCACGCATTTGTGGCGGAACAAGGCTGGGTGTTGGCCGGCCTCACGCCCTCGCCCATCACCGGCCAAAAAGGCAACCGCGAATACCTGATCCATTGCCGGGAAAAAACCCATGGCACGGCGCTGGACGCGAGTCTCATACCGGAAAGGATAGAAGGCTGATGATGGGATGTTTTACAGTTCGTCCTGGAACACGACGAAAGCGTCTTTCGGGTAGACCAGGTGGGTTTCGCCCCACTGGTTGGGGGTCTGGCAACTCCACTCCGATTCGTCTTCGAGTTCCTTGAGGCGGATGCCGCCGGACCCGCCGTAAATCAGCAGGGCCACACCATCGCCCGATTCTTCGACCCGGCAGGCGAACGCCGGGCAGGGCCGGTCGTTCGCCGCATCCCAGCCGCTGACCTGGACCGGTTTTTCTTCACCCGCCACCGAATACTTGATGCAATACACTTCGCGGGGTGTTTCGACTTCGCGGTACATCATGCTGAAATTTTTATCGACGTTGTTTCCGTTTTCGACTTCAATGAACATGACCGTTTTTTTTCAAGAGGGCTAATGTTTTTATCTTATGCCCCATAATTGTTGAACGCAAGCGGAGTGTGACCCAGATTGCATCTGGAGGCAGATGGCCAGGCTACGCCTGGAGGAAATATTGGCACCGGCGACTTGCCAGCTCCCCCTTCTTGAAGATAGTTTTGCATAAGTGTGGTTTTCTGAAAAACAGAGATTGAAGAATTCTCATTCTGAACGCAGTGAAAAATCTCGCCTCCAGCCGCAGGCTGGTTGAGCGCCTATCCGAGCGTGGCTCTATTTCTCCGGCGCTCTCCGCCGGCCCCTTAACAGGGGAGGCAGATGGCAAAACTATGAATCATGCGCAATAACTGTTGAGCGCGGGGCAGAGTTTGACCCACTGCCTCCAGCCGCAGGCTGGTTATTTCAGGGCGATCGCATTAAAAAACGTGGTCAGCAGTTGCGGATCGAAATTGTCGGAAATGTTGTTTTTCATGAGGGTCAGGGCCTGAAACGGGGTCATTCGTTGGCGGAAGGGCCGGTCGCAGGTCAGCGCGTTGAACACGTCCATTATTTTACAGATTCTGCCGTGGTATGAAATTCGGTTGCCTTTCAACTGATGCGGATAGCCCGAGCCATCAAAATTTTCGTGATGCTCCCGCGCCATGTCCAAAACAATGTCGGAAAAGCCCCGCATATCTTTCAATAGTTTTCTGCCGAACGCAGGATGTTTGCGAACCTCTTGGGTTTCATCGGCATCCAATGCCTTCTCTTTAAGCAGGATTGCAGAGGGAATAAATTTTTTGCCGAGGTCGGCAAACAATCCGCCAATAAACGTCTCGCGAAGTTCCTTCGGATCCATCTTTAATTCGATGGCCAGAGCGAGGCAGTAATAGCCGACGTTGACGCAGTGGGTCGCCACCCGGCTGTCCTGACGAGTGATGGCAAAAATTTTCGACAGGCAAATCGGCTCCCTGGCCTGCGCTTCCATGAGCAGGTTTGGAATTTCTTCCAAAGCGGTCAGGATTCTCTCGGAAGTCTTGAATTCCAGATAGTCATTAATGATACGAATGGCGATGGGATAAATTCTTTGGAAGACTTCCAGAGTCGGCGGTGAATCCTGAAGAATGCTCAGTTTTAAATTTTTGACCAGGCAATTGCGGTAGTAACTGTAGAGTTCTTCTTCGTGGACAAAGAATTCATGATGGTCCTTTTCCCTCAGTACCTTGTACAAATGTGAATAATCGGAGGGATGATAATCCAGAAATTTTAAAAATTTTCCGCCGGATTCACCGCCGCCTTTATAAAATATTCCAAACCCCTCTTTCCAATCCTTCTCCAAAAAATCTTTTGGGATGGGTTTGAAATTATCGGAATACGTATCCGCCATGGTTCAATACCGTTGAGAGGTCTTCAGCCGGAGTTAAAAATATTGCGATTTGGATGGGTATGGAATCGACGCTGTTTCCACAAAACATCCAACAGTTTATATTAAGCTATATCTGAAAAATTTCATATGGTTTGAAAACTCACGCCCAAAACACCCGCGCCAATAAAGAAGTAGTCAAATAGATTTTCGTTTGGCATAATATACTTCATAAGGGTATACCGTTTTTTATGAAGAACCATAGAAATCCAATGAGAGAAAATCTTCAGGTGGCAAAGAAAAGTAAAATTTTAGTGGCGGTTGCCGTGATGGTCATGGTTTCTATTTTATCGTCCAACCTGTCCGCTTTACCCATGCACCATATGGACGCGTCTGATTGCGCCCTGCAAATATCCTGTAACAATTGTTTTATTTCCGCTTCAATTGACGCTCCCGCGTTGAATAGTTCCCCTTTCCTGTGCGGGGAACCTTTGGAAACCGCGAAACTTTTTGAGTCCTACAAATCAGTTCCTGTCACTCCCCCTCCAAAAATTTAAACCTCCAGTTAACTCACAAAACTTATCAAAATGAATCCTGAGATTCGGTCTAATCAAGCCTTTTTTGGATTTTTAAATTAGACGTTTTCTGCTGTTTGATCGTGCGTTGTCTTGTCTCATTTTTGAGAAAACTTATTTGGAAGGAGAAATTCCAATGAAAAAGATAGTCAGCGTTTTGATTACATCAATCTTTCTGAGTGGAATAATTTTGACGGCGGTAGGGTGCTCCACTCCTGGTTGTAACAGAGATAGAAATGGCAGGATAAAGGACGGACATTCCAGTCATTCACATTAATTCTTATGACTGGTTAGTTGCAAAAAAATGTATCTAACCAGTCTTTTGTGAGCTAATCCCAAAATAGCAATTAAGAGGTAAAGATATGGACCTGATTGGGTTCATTCCAAATATACATCCGATCTTTGTGCATTTTACAGTGGCTCTATTATCAACATCCATGGGGCTATTTCTTCTTGGTTTCATAATTTCAGAACGAACCTGGAGCGAGAGGTTTTTAACTGTGGCTCAATGGAACCTTTGGTTGGGAGTCGGGGTCACCGTAATAACGATTGGTACAGGGCTCTATGAATATTACACGGTGACCCATGACGAACTCTCGCATGCGGCGATGACGAATCATCGTAACTGGACCTTTTTCACGGCAAGTATTTTCTTTGTCCTGGGTCCCTGGTCGCTTCTAACCTATTGGAAAAAACGTAAAATAAAAAGTTTCTTCATTGCCACACTGGTACTGGCAACTGTGATGCTCATGGTCACAAGCTGGAAAGGTGGCGAATTAGTTTACCGTTATGGCCTCGGAGTCTTGTCTTTGCCGAAAGTGGTCGAAGGAACTTCCGGTGACTCACACGATCACAGCCATGAGGAGGAAGGACATGGCGAATAGGTTCATAACAACAAACACATTTTGAGGTAAACCTGATGAACCGATTGAAAATAATATTGATCATCAATTTGATATTTAATTTCATAATAGTATTTCCCAGCGCCGCCAAAGTGGTTGAGTACGATTTAACGGTGGGTTACCAGACCGTGAATTACACAGGCAAAGATGTGCGAGCGATGTCTCTGAATAATTCTATTCCAGGGCCCACCCTGCGTTTTCGCGAAGGCGATATTGCCCGCATCCGTTTTCACAACAGCATGGACGTTCCTACATCTGTTCACTGGCACGGCCTTTTACTGCCTCACCGCCAAGACGGCGTGCCGTATGTGACCAATCCGCCCATTGCGCCGGGTGCAACCCGTGAGTTTCAGTTTCCCATCATTCAGACCGGCACCTATTGGTTTCACTCGCATACCGGTTTGCAGGAACAACGTGGTGTTTATGGGTCGATAGTGATCCTTCCCAAAGCGGGTGAACGCATTCCTGCGGATAGGGATGAAGTCGTCGTTTTATCCGATTGGACGGATGAAAATCCAGACGAAGTTTTGCGCACGTTGAAAAGCGGCAGTGATTACTACAGTTTTAAAAAAGGTACGGCGCAAAGCATGATGGGGGCCGCCCGTGGGGGTGCGTTGATGGACGTTTTCAAACGCAGTCTGATGAGGATGCCTCCCATGGATATTTCCGATGTCGCCTATGACCGCTTCCTTGCCAATGGACAACCCGAAATAACGATCCCGGCTTTGCCGGGTGAAAAGGTGCGTCTGCGTTTTATCAATGCCGCTACGGCAACTTACTATTATTTAGAGTTTGCCGGTGGCCCGGTGCAAATTGTGGCCGCAGACGGTAAAGATGTACAGCCGGTTGATCTGGACCGGTTTCTCATGGCCATTGCGGAGACCTATGATCTCATGGTGACGGTGCCCGAGGATGGCGCCTACGAACTACGGGCCACCGCGCAGGATGGTTCGGGACACACCTCAATATTTATTGGCAGTGGCAAACGCGTGCTCGCTCCCAATGTTCCAAAACCCGATCTCTACAAAATGAATATGCCAATGGGCGAGCACACCATGACTCCCAATGTTCCAAAATCCGATTCCCATAAAATGAATATGCCAATGGGCAAGCACACCATGGCCGGCATGAGTGGAATGCAAGATGGGGCTGGCATGAAGGGCATGGGTGGTATGAAGGGTATGGGTGGCATGGAAATGGCTGCGAGCCGGCCCATGGCTCCCTATTCAAAACTGCGTTCTATCGGTCCTTCCAGTCTGCCTGCGGAAAATCCGGTACACGAGGTCATCCTGACCCTCACCGGCGACATGGAACGTTATATCTGGTCCATGAATGGCGAGGTAATTTCTGCTGACAACGTAATCCGTATCCGTCACGGAGAAAACATCCGTTTTATACTGATCAATAAAACCATGATGCACCACCCCATGCACCTGCATGGTCATTTTTTCCGTGTGATCAATGGCCAGGGAGACTACGCACCACTCAAACACACGGTGGACGTCCCGCCTCTCGCCACGCAAATCATTGAGTTCGAGGGCAACGAATACAATGACTGGTTCTTTCACTGCCATATTCTCTACCACGCTAAAGCGGGTATGGCACGCGTGGTCAGTTATGTGGATAAGGAAATCGATGCCGATCTCAAGGAGATTCGTCCAAAACTCTACATAGATCCCTGGTATTCATGGACGAACGGCACTATTCAGTCTCATATGACGGACGGTATTGCGGTCGTCAGCGACTCGAAAAATATATTGAGCGCTGATTGGGAAGTGGGTTGGCAAAAGGTTGAAGGCACAGAATACGATCTGGAACTGGCTTATGACCGTTATTTCAACCGCTTCTTCACCGCTTTTGTGGGCGGTAATTTCACCAGTGATTATGAGCGCGGAATTTTGGGTGTGCGCTACCTTTTGCCCTTCAACTTTAGCAGTGTGTTGCGCTTGGATACCGAGGGGGAGTTGCGTGTCAGCATCGGCCAAAGCTTGCAACTGACCCGCGGACTGGGGATTTTTGGCCACTTCGAGTATGACACGGAATCAAAAGAGGAATGGGTTGCTGGCGTAGATTATATTTTATCCAAGAACTTTTCTTTGGTGGGTCAATACCATTCGGATTATGGAGTGGGTGCCGGCCTCGAATTTCGATTTTGAAAAGTTGTTTAATATAATCAAGAAAAATGACAGCATCTGCAATGCCACTACGGAGTCGCCTTTTCAATTGAGATTCGCTACAATCGGGTACTCATGGATGGCTTTTCATTTAAATTTAGAAAATTCAAAACTAATTTTTCGGGACGATGGTGATGTATAAACTGGTTTTGATGCGGCACGGACAAAGTGTGTGGAACCTGGCAAACCGGTTCACCGGCTGGACCGACGTGGACCTCACCGAGCAGGGCCGGCAGGAAGCTTTGGCCGGCGCGCGTTTGCTCCAAGCCGCCGGGCTGACCTTCGACGTCGCTTACACCTCCGTGCTGAAGCGGGCGATCCGCACTCTGTGGCTGGTGTTGGATGAAATGGATCTGATGTGGATTCCCGTGCACCGGTCGTGGCGGTTGAACGAACGCCATTATGGCGAATTGCAGGGTTTGGACAAGGCCGAGACCGCTGAAAAGCACGGTCTGGACCAGGTCAAAATATGGCGGCGCAGTTATGCCATTCCGCCGCCAGCTCTGCCGGATGGCGATGAGCGCCTGCCCCACAACGACCCGCGCTATGCCGATGTGCCTGCCGCTGAGTTGCCCAAATCCGAATCGCTGAAAGATACCGTGGACCGTTTTCTACCCATGTATTTTGAAACCATCGAACCGGCCATCCGGTCCGGCAAAAAAGTTTTGATCTGCGCCCACGGCAACAGTCTGCGCGCCCTGGTCAAGCACCTCGACCAAATCAGCGAAGCGGACATCGTCGAGTCGAACATCCCCACCGGTATTCCGCTGGTATACGAATTGGACGAGGCCTTAAAACCGATTCGGAATTATTATCTGGGAGATCCGGTGGCCGCTAAAAAAGCCGCCGATGCGGTGGCCCGGCAAAGCCAGGGTAAATAAGGCGGGCCGGATGCTGGGGGAAATATGGGAGAGGTTCCTATGAGGATGAATAAAATTACTTGATCATCTCTTTGGCGTATTTGAGGGTGGTTGCGGTGATCTTTTCACCACCGGACAGGCGAGCGATTTCTTTCACCCGTTCTTCGTAGTTCAACAGCGTGATGGTGGCGCGGGTGCGTTTCCCGGAAACTGTTTTGTGGACGCGGTAGTGGGCGCTGCCGCGGCCCGCAATTTGCGGCAGGTGGGTGATGCAGAACACCTGCTTGTCGGCGGCAATTTTTTGCAATTTGATGCCGACCTGATCGGCCACTTTGCCGCTGATGCCGCTGTCCACTTCATCGAAAACCATCACCGGCACCCCATCCTGCTCATTCAAAATCGATTTCAAAGCCAACATGACGCGCGACAACTCGCCCCCCGAAGCGATTTTGGCGAGGGGCCGCAGGCTTTCGCCGGGATTCGGTGAAAACAAAAATTCGATGGCGCCGATGCCGTTGGCGTGGGTGACCACCTTTGCCTTGCGGAACATCGTGAACCCCTCCGGATCGGCATCGTAATTGAAGCGGACGCCGAATTGCACGTCCTTCATGTTGAGATCGCGCAATTCCCTTTCCACATTTTTTCTCATCCGCTCGGCCGCCGCCTCCCTTTTTTCGGCGAGGGCCACCGCATCTTTCGACAATATTTTTTCCGCGTCTTGAATTTCTTTACGCAGGGCCTGGGCCGCCTCTTCTCCGAAAGTCAGGGAGTTCAACTCTTCCCCAATTTTTTCGCGGTACGCCAGAACGGCCGACAGGTCGACCCCATATTTGCGCTTCAGGCCATTGATCTCCGCCAGGCGGTCTTCAATTTCCTCCAGGCGGGCAGGCTGGAACTCGACGGTGCGCAGGTAGTCCTGCAATTCGCTGGCCAGCTCCTCAAGTTCGTAATAGGCGGTTTGCCCTCGTTTTAATGGGTCTTCAAGGGTGGCGTCGATTTCGGGCAGGGGCGCGAGCTCATTATTCAGGACGCCCAGCCGTTCCAGCAGAGAACCCTCTGCATCTCTTAAAATTTGTAAAGCGCGGTCGACGGCCTGGTGTAATTTTTCCGCGTGGCGCAGTTTATTTTTTTCATTGAGCAGGGTGTCATCCTCCCCCACCGTTAACTGGGCCTGGTCGATTTCGTTCACCTGAAAATTGAGAAGGTCCTGGCGTTGCAGTCGATCGCTTTGGCTGGACACTATTTTTTTCAGCTCCAGCTGTTGTTTTTGGACTGCGGCAAACTGGCCGGCAAAACGATTTTTTTGATCCGCCAATTGGCCATAGGCATCGAGCATATCGACATGAGTTTCAGGATGCAGGAGGGATTGGTGGTCGTGCTGGCCGTGGATGTCTATCAAACGGTTGCCGATCTCGCTCAGCGCCGCCACGGTGATACTGCTGTTGTTGAGGTAGGCCCGGTTTTTGCCATTGGATGTTATCGTGCGTTTGATGAAAACCCGGCCGTCTTCCACTTCAAACCCCTGGCTCTCGATCAATTGCAGGGTTTTGGGGTCGGTCACTTGCAGGCTGGCCTCGACCGTGGCCGCAGTTTCCCCGGAGCGGATGGAGTCGGTGTCGGCCCGCCCGCCAAGGATGAGATTCAAGGCCGAGAGGATGATGGACTTGCCCGCTCCGGTTTCTCCCGTCAGGATATTGAGGCCGGGATGAAATTCGACCGCCAGGTTTTCGATGATGGCAAATTTGCTGATCTTCAATTCATGGAGCATGAGAGGTCCGGGCACTGTGCGTTGATGGAATCCATCAGATCCTCAAAATTCTGTTGCCGCTCCGGCGCGTCCGATTGGTCGGGGTCCTGCGCGCTGAGTATCATGGCTTGGGCAAGAGTATTTTTCGCCTCCGCGTAGCGTGACCACGAAAAATACGATGCCGCCAGGAAATAATGGTTTTCCCAATATCCTGGACCAAATTTAATGGACTGTTGCAGGTGGTAGATGGATTTTTCTAAATCGCCCCCAAGCAAACCCGGTAATTTGTAATACAATCTGCCCAGGGCGCGGTGTGGACCTCCTCGATCGATGCCGGGAGCAATCTTCACCGCGATTTCCATATTTTCACGAAAGGGACTGATTATTTTCAGGCTGGACCAAAGGCCTTGCGACTCGGCTTTGCGGCCCAGGCACAGCCCCCTCAAAAAATAAGCCGTACCGGCTTGGGAGTTTTGTTGAATAGCTCGTTCCGCTGACTCAATGCACTGTTCCAGATAATGATTTTGGATAACGGTTGCCTGCGGGCCGCTGGTTATTTTAGCCAATTGATAATAAACATTGGCCAATTCGCATGGGTCGATGTCGCCATTCACCAGCACCGCCTGGCGTTCTTGCAAAGCCGCGAGAGTTTTTTCTCCGGAGTAAAACTGGCAGGCAGGTTGGGCCAAACCCAAAGAGGCCCCAAGGCTTCCAAATAAAATTCCGAGGATGCCAAGCCAGGACCACAAAAAATAGGATTTCAAGAAGCGCATTTTGGATTTCCCGGCAGGGCCTTTTGACGCATCGAATTTTTTATCACCGAAAATATAAAATTGATTTGATGTATAATCAAAAAATAACCATCGCCCACAATTCCATTTTCCAAATAAAACTGATGACAGACAATTTATCATATTCCGCCGGGGTTCTTCGCAGAATTTATGGGTTCTCCCTGGCCCTGCTGGTGTTTTCCCTGGTCGGCGGAGCGGGTCTGGTGTGCGCCGAAAGCCCCGCCAG
>Ga0209988_10002106_pt1 | contig 13098 bp, 12 predicted proteins | sample N075metaG_FD_183115 | JGI IMG/M metagenome (GOLD analysis project Ga0209988, IMG submission 183115) | Deep subsurface microbial communities from Kermadec Trench to uncover new lineages of life (NeLLi) - N075 metaG (SPAdes) (version 2) | ecosystem: Environmental > Aquatic > Marine > Ocean trench... | reverse complement strand
GCAGGAGGGATACGATTAGGAAATCGAGCCAATTTCCCCACCGGTTGTACCCTTTATGTACCCTATTGAACAATGGCCCAGGGGTCAAAACACCTAACTCATTGAATTCGCTGGCGCGCCCGGAGGAATTCGAATCCCCAACCTCCTGATCCGTAGTCAGGTGCTCTATCCAGTTGAGCTACGGGCGCATGGTCGCGAAGGCCCGCGAGGCTACTCAAAACCGCCCTTATTAGCAAGCCGCCGAAGGACCCGATTCCGGGCTCTTCCAACCGTTCCCGGCGGCCGGGGGACCGGCTGGAGAGGATTGTTGGGATTCAGGGGTTGTGAAACGGCCTCAACTCCAATATTAACCTTATAACAATGAAATTGCAGAATTGTATCTCTTGGGGTGTATACCTTTGCGCTAGGAATTAGGGGTGGTTTTCCCATGGCCCGAATAATGAAGCATGCGGTGATTTTGGCTGCAGCCCTGGCGGTGGGCGGCTGTTCGTTCATCTCCGATAATCTATTCCCGTCTTTCGGCGGCGACGATCCGGCGGCGCCGCCCGACGGCCAGCCGATGGTGCGGCCCACCACCGCGCGCGCGCCTTCGGCGGGCAAGGTCCTGAAGCAGCCGACGGCGCCGACGGCGGCTCCGGTGGCCGTGGCCCAGCCGCCGCGGTTGGGCACCTCCACCTTCACGCCACCCGCCGTCACCCCCGGTTCTCCCACCGGGACCGCGGTCGGCACCAAGGTGGTCCAGATGCGCGGCGAACTGGGCCAGCTGCAAGGCGGCATCAACCAGCATAACCAAGAGCTGCAGCAACTCAGGGCGCAGACCGTCCAGCACGCCCAGGGCTACCACGGCACCGTGGCGGCGATCAATTCGCGCCTGCAGGTCGGCACCACCCCCGGCAACCCGGTCCTGACCAGCCAATGGAACACGGCGCAGACCCAGCTCGACGCCCTCAGCCGCGACATCGCGTTGATGAATTCCCTCGCCAACCGGGTGGCTAGCGATTCGGCGACCACCAGTTACCTTCTCGAAACCACGCGCGCCACCTACGGGCTGTCCGGCGCCGTCGACGAGGATCACCGCCAACTCGCCATCCTCGAAGACGAGGTCAACCGGACCGTGGTCCTGGTCGACCGGCTGCTCAACGAACTGTCCGAGGATATCAACCGCCAATCGGGTTACGTGGGGCGCGAACGCAAGAATCTCACCACCCTTTCGGTGGCGGTCAAGAACGGCGAGTTGATGGGGGCTTCCCTCGCCAATCGCGCCTACGGCGCGGCGCCCTTCTCCGCGCGTGTCCGTCCCGCCGGCAGCGCCGCCGTCAGGCCGGGCGGCCGCCGGCCGTTGGTGGTGATCCGTTTCGACCGCCCCAACGTGGAATACGAACAAGCGCTGTACACGGCGGTATCGAGGGCGCTGGAGCGCCGCCCCCAGGCCGGCTTCGACCTGGTTGCCGTGGCGCCCGGCCAAGGATCGGCGGCCCAGGTCGCCCGCGGCGCCAACGCCGCCCGGCGCAATGCCGAAAACGTGTTGCGCTCGTTGACCTCCATGGGGCTGCCGGCCAGCCGCGTCAGCCTGTCGGCGGGCACTTCCGGCCAGGCCCAGGCCGCCGAGGTCCACATTTACGTTCGCTAGATCCAACGGCGCGTTTCGGCAAGGGGCCGCCACGGAGGCGGCCCTTTCCCTTGACCAACCGGCCATGGGCCCTTTGACACCCGGCCGCCATGGACGTTAAATAGGGGCCGATCCCATGGCACCGATCGGTCACGGCCAGATTGGTAACCGGAGGAACCAAGCCATGCCCCGCGATTTTGAAGACCATTGCTGGCAAGACGTGATCCCGGCCGACGAGCTTGAGATCTACCGCACCTTTTTCGGGCGCGAGGTTCGCGGGCTCGGCCCCAAACCGGCGCTGATCGCCATCGATCTTTACAACAAGGTTTACCGCGGCGGCCCCGGCCCGGTGGTGGAGATCAACAAGCAACACCGCGGCGCCTGCGGCGATAACGCCTGGGACGCCATCGAACCCACGGTCAAGCTGTTCGCCGCCGCCCGCGCCGCCGGGCTCCCGGTGATCTACACCACGGGCAGCGCATCGGATCTGGTCTCCGCCACCAACCGTCAGAGCGCGCGTGAACCCGTCGGCGACGGTTACGGCATCAAGCAAGAATTCGCCCCCCACCCCGGCGACCTGGTCATCGAAAAACAGCGCGCGTCGGGGTTCTTCGGCACGCCCTTGACGGCGCATCTCCATCTGATGGGCGTGGAGAGCTTGATTCTCTGCGGCGAAAGCACCTCGGGCTGCCTGCGCGCCTCGGTGGTCGATGCCTTTTCCTACGGCTACCACGTGGTGGTCGCCGAGGAATGCTGCTTCGACCGTTCGCTGCTCAGCCACAAGCTGGCGCTGTTCGATTTGCACCACAAATACGCCGACGTCCTGCATCTGGACGACCTGCTGGCGGCGCTGGATTCCATGGCCGGCCGCGCAGCGGCGGAATAAAATGATTCGCGCAGCGGCGGAATAAAATGATTCGCGCAGCGGCGGAATAAAGCGATTCGCGCAGCGGCGGAATAAAATGATTCGCGCAGCGGCGGAATAAAGCGATTCGCGCAGCGGCGGAATAAAATGATTCGCGCAGCGGCGGAATAAGGCGGTGCGCGCGGCGCCTGTGTCCGGCGCGGGTTGCTTGACCGGGAGGAAAAATATGGCGGCGCGGCGCATGCCCATCTTTCAAAAGTTCATCGACGACCTGCGCGCGGCCTTCGCCGACGGCCCCGACACCGCGGCCGCCATGGAAAAGGCGCGATCCCTTCTGGAAGGCCTGGTCGCGGACGAGGAATTGCGCGCCCGGTCCAAGGATTGGCCCTCCACCGAAGGCCACAAGAACCTTTTGCTCTACGAAGACCCGGATTACGGCTTCGTCATCAATGCCGTGGTGCGCACGGCCCACCGAAAGGGCGGCATTCACGATCACGCCCATGCCTGGACCGCTTACGGCCTGCTGGACGGGGAGGAAAAGCTGGAGCGTTATTCGCGCCTCGACGACGGCTCCAGGGAGGGCTATGCCGAGATTCGCCTCGACAGCGTCACCGAGGGCGGCCCGGGAACCGTCGACCTGGTGCCCCCCTTCGACATCCATTCGGAAAAGGGCGGCGCGGCACGGTCGGTGGCGGTGATCGTGCGTTCCGAACGGCTGGTGGGCCGCGTCCTGCAGGGCCGTTTCGACCCCGAGGCCAAGACCACCCACCGGGGCGAAGGCCCCACCCAGATCCCGTTCGAATTGACCTAGAGCACTATCCGGCCACCGCCACGTTGTCGATCAGCCGCGCCGGCCCGAGATGGGCGGCGGCGAGGATTCGCGCCGGGCGGTCCCTGGTGGTGACCGGTTCCAGGGTCCCGACATCGACGCATTGGAAGTAATCCACGGCGCTGAATCCCGCGGCGATCAGCGCCGCGCGCCCATGGGCACAGGCGCCTTCCATGTCGGCGCCGTCGCCGATGCTCTGCGCGGCCTCGTTGAGGGCCGCGTACAGGGCGGGCGCGGCGGCGCGCTGTTGGGCGGAAAGGTAGGCGTTGCGCGACGATATGGCGAGCCCGTCGGGCGCCCGCACGGTGGCGACGCCCTCGATCCTCACCCCCAGGTTCAGATCCATGGCCACGCGGCGGATGATGATCAGCTGCTGGTAGTCTTTCTCGCCGAAATAGGCGGCATCGGGGGCCGCCTGGGTGAGCAGCTTGGCGACCACGGTGGCGACCCCGTTGAAATGGCCCGGCCGGGCGGCGCCGCACAGCACGTCGGCAAGACCAGGGACCGACACTTCGGTGACGAACCCGTCGGGGTACATCTCGTCGTGGGTGGGCGCGTAGAGAAGGTCCACGCCCAAAGCGCCCAGGAACCCGGCATCGGCGGCCTGGTCCCGGGGATAGGTGGTGAAATCCTCGCCCGGGCCGAACTGCGTGGGATTGACGAAAAGGCTGACGATCACCCGGTCGAAGGCCTTTCGCGCCGCCGCCACCAGCGCCCCGTGACCTTCGTGCAACGCCCCCATGGTCGGCACCAGGGCGATGGTCTCGCCGGCTTGGCGCCAACCCGCCACCCGCGCGCGCAACGCCGCCACGCCGCGGATGGTGGCGAGTGTGGGCTCAGCGCGCGAACCGGTCATGGTCAATGGGGGATCACCCGGAAATCAGTTTGGGCCCGCGTTTGGAACCGAAGCAGTGTTCGTCCCCCGGGAAGCTGCGCGCGCGCACGTCTTCGGCGAAGGCGCGTACCGCTTGTTCGATGTCGCTGCCGATATCGGCGTAGCGCTTGACGAATCGCGGCGTGAATTCGGTGAACAGGCCGATGATATCGTCGGTCACCAGCACTTGGCCGTCGCACGCCACCGAGGCGCCGATGCCGATGGTGGGCACGTCGATGGCGGCGGTGATGGCGCGGGCGACCGGCTCCATGGTGCCTTCGACGACCATGGAAAAGGCCCCGGCTTCGGCGATGGCCTTGGCGTCGGCGATGATCTTGCGGGCGGCTTTATCGCCGCGCCCCTGGACCGTGTAGCCGCCCATGGCCCGGACCGATTGCGGCTTGAGGCCGACATGGCCCATCACCGGAATACTGCGTTGGGTGAGGAAGCGGATGGTCTCCGCCATTTCCACCCCGCCCTCCAGCTTGACCGCGTCGCACCCGGTTTCCGCCAGCACCCGGGCGCCAGCCCGATACGCCGCGGCGGGGGAAACCTGGTAGGCCGCGAACGGGAGATCGACGGTGACGCAGGCATGGTCGGCGCCCCGCACCACCGCGGCGCCGTGATTGACCATCATGTCGAGGGTCACCGGCAAGGTGGATTCCAGCCCGTAGAGAACCATGCCGAGGGAATCGCCGACTAAAAGGATATCCACGTGGGGGTCTAGCAGGCGCGCCATGGGCGTGGTGTAGGCGGTCAGGCAGACGATCGGCGTGCCGCCCTTGCGGGCGGCGATATCGGGCACGGTAACGGCGTTTTTCGGCTTCGCCATGGGGGACTCCAAAATGTCGAGAAGATCGCGGCCAAATTAGTACCCCTTTTTCGGTTAACGGAACATGATTTTCGCGCAATCCTGCCTCCGGCCCCGGTAACATGACCCAATCGATCCCAAGGCAGCCACCGGAAGCCACGGAAAGTTTTGGTGCGGCGTATGGACATCTTCCCCTTCTTCCCCGGCCGCGTCCGCGCGGAGCCCGGCGCCGGCTTCCCCGGCCGCGTCCGCGCAAGGCCCGGCGCCGGCGGGGCACGGGCCATCGCCGCGGCCCTGGTCGCGCTGCTTGCCCTGACCGCTTGCGCCGGCGTCAGGGGCGCGGGCGCCCGGGCCGGCGCCGAAGCGCCGCACCTTGCCCCCGCGCCCCAACCCAAGGCGGTCAAAGCCCTACGCCAGATGGTGGCCAGCGCCAACCCCATGGCGTCGCGCGTCGGGCTGGAGATTCTCCGCCAGGGCGGGGCGGCGATCGATGCCGCGGTGGCCATGCAATTGGTGCTGACTTTGGTGGAACCCCAGTCGTCGGGCATCGGCGGCAGCGGTTTCCTCATGCATTTCGAGGCTTCGAGCGGAGAAATCGCCGCCTTCGAGGGACGCGAGACGGCCGCCCGGGCGGTCAAGGAGACCCTGTTCATGAATCCCGACGGCACGCCCATGGTCGGCGACCGCTATCGGGTCGGCGGCATATCGGTGGGGGTTCCCGGTATTCTTCGCATGCTTGAACGGGTGCAGCGCCGCCACGGGCGCCTGAAATGGCGCGCGCTATTTCAGCCCGCCATCGATCTCGCCGAGCGCGGCTTCAAGGTGTCTGCGCGGCTCAACCGGTCCATCGCCAGCGACCGCTATCTTTCCCAATACCCGGCCGCGCGGGGGTATTTTTTCGACCACTCGGGCCGGCCGCTCGCCGTCGGCAGCGTTCTCAGGAACCCGGCCCTGGCGCGCACCCTCAGGGCCGTCGCCAGGGGAGGGGCCAACGCTTTTTATCGCGGCGCCATCGCCCGTGATGTCGCCCTGGCGACCCGTGCCGACAAACGGCGTCCCGGCCTCATGACCATGGGCGACCTGGTCGCCTACCGGGTCAAGTTGCGGCCGACGATCTGCGGGCCGTATCGCTCTTGGCTGGTTTGCGGCTTCGGCCCGCCCACCGCCGGCGGCATCGCCACGGTGATGACCCTGGCCCTGGTTGAACGCTTCGACCTGGCCCGCCTTGGGCCCGGCTCGGTGGAAGCCGTGCTCCTGATTTCCGAGGCCACCCGTCTGGTCAATGCCGACCGCCTGCGCTATGTCGCCGACCCCGATTTCGTGTCGGTGCCGGTGTCGGGCCTGCTCGACCGGGGCTATCTGGGGCGGCGGTCGCAACGTATTCGCCGCGGCCGGGCCATGGGCAAAGTCAGGCCGGGCCGCATCCCCATGCTCGCCCAAAGCATGGAACGGGCGGCCGCGTCCATGGACTTCGAGCCGCCCTCCACCACCCATCTGAGCGTGGTCGACGCCCAAGGCAACGCCGTCGCCATGACCGCTTCCGTGGGCGGCGCCTTCGGCTCGCGGATCATGGTGCGCGGCTTCATGCTGAACAATGAGGCGACCGATTTCTCGCCGGTGCCGCGCACCCGTTCGGGACGGCCCAAGGTCAACCGGCCGGGCCCCGGCAAGCGGCCGCGATCCTCCCAATCCCCCACCATGGTGTTCGATGGATCGGGGCGCCTGGCGCTTGTCCTGGGAAGCCCGGGCGGGACGCGAATCATCGGCTACGTGGTCAAGACCCTGATCGGGGTGCTCGACTGGGGGCTCGATATCCAGGCCGCCATCAACCTGCCCAACCACGTGGTCAAGGGCGGGCGCATCGACCTCGAGCGCGGCACCGCTCTCGAGGCCATGGCGCCGAAGCTGCGGGCGTTGGGCCACAACGTGCGCGTGCGGCCCTTGACCAGCGGCATTCAGGGCATTGCGCTGGGCGATGGCGTGTTGACGGGCGGCGCCGATCCGCGCCGGGAAGGCCTGGTGCTGGGCGACTGATTCTCAGTCAGATTCTCATTTCAAGATCGCCATTTTATCCCCGAGTGTGTTCCTATAAGCCCCCCTCGGCGGCATCAATCGCCGTTAACCTTATGTCTCCTTTTGACCCAAAGCGGACAGTAGCTCCTGTCGCCGTTCAGGGGCTACGGGCTTTGCTCCTCAGGGTGATTGTCGCGTTTGTTGACGCGCCCGCCACAGTCACTTTGCCTTCCCTGATCGTTAGATCGAACCACCATTTTTTCACGGGATTGCGCTTGCCGTAGCCGAGCCAGTCGTCGAGCCTGGCCAGGAATCGGCGGGCGGCGGGCACGTTGATGGCAAGCCGCCCGGGCCGCGCTACGATCCGCCAGATATCGTGATCTGCCCATTGCGCCGTCAAATGGCGAGATACGGCCTAAACAATTGTCCGATTTCCGAGCACTACGTCACAACGCGTCACGTCCACCCACGTGAAAGCTTAAATCACATAACAGGCGACTTGCGGACCCCTTTTATGCGCACATGACTCAAGAAAATTTTTTCCACTTATCGAGCGGTGGTAGAAAAAATTCCCTATTACTAGAATCTTTTAATACGGCCATAATATCCGCTGATATCGATATGCGACTCTCCTGAGACTTGCTTTTTGCAGTACCATGGCTCGTTTTAGATGGAAAAATTAAGACATCATCCGGATCGATTTTTATAGACGCGCCTGGCGATAGGTACATTGAAGACTCAATTATACTATTTTCAAAATTTTGTTTTGAAAGAAGTCCTGGAATAAACTCGTTTTGGACATTATTCCAATATGGCTCAAATAATAATTCCCCAGAATCTTTTGGATACTTGAGATAATAAACCGCTGTGATGTGAGACTGCTTATGTTGATGGAGGGGAATATCTTGTTGATATTGGGTTACAGTTGCCCACGTACGCGTATAGTAAAAATCGAAATGATTTTTGGCAACTTTTAGTGTTAGACAGTATTCTTCAACGTGTTTTGAAATCTCTCTAAATAGATTTTCAAATAAGTTTCGAGAATGAAGGAACTCAAAACCCCTCACATCTCCTGTCCACGCCGTTTCATTACTTTTATAATTAATATTTTTATCTTGATAATCCTTTTCTATATTTTCTATAAGCTGCGCCTGATATGATTTTTCTAAGCCAAGTTTGGCTTTATAAGCAGTCAACGGGAAAAAATGTGATATCTCCGCCATAATCCTCCCTCCCAGTTTTCAATGATAAAAACCTCGATCGGTCCTGATCGGCAAAATCACACCAAACTCTACCCGATCAATCCCGGGATGGTCGAGTACCTTAAAATATCCCCGCGGACAACCGGGTTCCGAGACAACATCGTGGCCCGGCTGGTCGAAGGTTAGCCGGAGCTTGCTTATGGGCACCATCCGCGATTGCGGTCTCGGCTTTGAGAAACAAGTCAGTATCAGGCTGCTAGGAGAGTACAAAAAGGAGGCTAACAATGCGCAGTGGTGCAAGCGTCTCTGGCGCTCGGGAGAAGCCGTCGGCGGAACCCATGGGCAAATCAGATGGGAGGATCGTCTATATGGGCAAGATCCCGGAAGTTCTCAACCAGAACATCCTGGACGCGTATCCGGACAACGTCTGCCTTGTCGCGACCCACTAGCCGGACGGTTATTGCCAGGTCTCTCCGCGGGGAAGCGTGTGTGTCAGGACTCCAGGGGCTTGGCTGAGACTCGGTGAGTTAACCCTATGTCCGCTTCTGGCTATAAGCGGACAGAAGGTTAACGGCAACTGGCGAGCCGGCTTGACACTCAGGGGGCGTCGTTGAGCGACCAGTCATAGCCGCCGTCACCGAAGGTCAGCTCCCGCGCGAGCCGCCGCGCGGCCGGGAGCCGTCCCTTGGACCAACCCCGGTTCCGGGACGCGGGCACCTCCCCCACGGTCCCTTGGAAGGGCCTCATTGATCCGCGTACTTTTTCTCCGCTTTGGCATAATCGTCGAACCCCGCGACCTCGCGCAAATGGGAAAAGCTGGCGAGATTGGCCGGTTCGCGGCCGTCGGAGAGCGCGGCCAGCGCCTCCTCCATGGCCCGGGTGGCCGCCGAAAGCAGGGTTATCGGATAGGCCGCGATCTTGAAGCCGAGCGCCGCGAGCTTATCCGGCGGCAATACCGGCGTGTCCCCTTGTTCCACCATATTGACCAGGTTGGGCCGGGCCGTGGCGGCGGCGACGGCGCGCATCTCATCGACGCTGCGCGGCGCCTCCACGAAGATGATATCGGCGCCCAACGCCTCGAAGTCCCGCGCCCGGGCCAGCGCCTCGTCGAGGCCGAGGGCGGCGCGGGCGTCGGTGCGGGCGAGGATCAAGATATCGGCGCCCTCGTCGCGGGCATCGAGCGCGGCGCGGATGCGCGATAACGCCTCTGGGCGTTCCACCACCTGCTTGCCCCTGGTGTGGCCGCAACGCTTGGGCGCCACCTGGTCTTCGATCATCACGGCGGCGAAACCGGCGGCGGCATACCCCGCTACCGTGCGCTTGACGTTCAAGACGTTGCCATAGCCGGTATCGCCGTCGCCGATCACCGGGATCCCCACGGCGGCGCAGATATTGCGCCCCTGGTCGAGCATTTCGCCATAGGAAATGAGCCCGGTATCGGGCAGCCCCAGGCGGGTGGCGGATACCGCGAAGCCGCTCATGAAGGTCAGCGGGAAACCGGCCCGGGCCACCAGCTTGGCGGAATGGGCGTCGAAGCAACACGGCATGACCACCAACCCCGGCGCCGCCAGAACTTGGCGCAGCCGGCCCGCCGGGGAAGCGGAAGCGGAATCCCCGGGCGGGTTCACCGGGCGGCCTCTTGGGGCCCTTGGGCGGAATCCCCCAGGCTCAGGCGAAAGACGGTGCCCTCGGGCCCGGTGGCGGCGAGCTCTATGGTCCCGCCATGGGCCTCCAGCACCTCCCGGGCGATGGCCAGGCCAAGCCCGGTGCCGCCCGCCCGGACCGATCCGGCAAAGGGCGTGAACAAACGTTCCTGGGCCCTTTGCGGCACGCCCGACCCATCGTCGCGGATCTCGATGACCATGGGATCGGCCGCCACCTGGGCGATGGTGATGACCTGGGCGCCGGCCTCGGCGGAGTTCCTGACCAGGTTGGCGAAAACCCGGAACAACTGGTCGCGGTCCGCCGTCACCCGGGCGGTATCGGGCACGTCGATGGCAAGACGGACCGCGCCGTCTGCGATCTGGGGCACGGCGGCCGGCACTTCGGCCAGCACCGCGGAAAGAGCAAAGCGCGTCGGATGGAGGTCGCCCGGTTCCTGAACGTAATTGAGCGTCTCGGTGCACAGGGTCACCGCCCGGTCGAGGGCGCTGATCAGGGTCGGCGAAGCCTTCTTGACCTCGGGATCGTCGCTGGCCGCCAAGCGCTCGGAGATCAGCGAAGCGGTCGCCAACATGTTCCTGAGGTCGTGGTTGACCTTGGCCACCGCCTCGCCCAGGGCCGCCAGGTGCTGGCGCTGGCGCAGCGCCGCGCGAAGCCGCGATTGCATGGTCGCAAGCTCGCGCTGGGCGGTGCCGATTTCGTCGCCCCGCGCGCTTGGCGCGATCGCCGCGCGGGGATCGTTTGGATCCTCCCGGAAAGCCACCATGGAACTGGTGATGCGCCCCATGGGCACCACCATGAGAAAATAGAGGCTGAGATAGACCAGCACCGCCGTGAATGTCGAAATGGCCACCGACAAGGCCATGATCCGGCGTCCATATGCGAACATCACCTCACGCAGCGGCGCTTCATCCAACACCACCTCGATGATGACGTTCTTTTCCTGGGGCGAGGGGCCCATCACCCTCAGCACCCGGTTCTCGGTCCTGAACAGGGTCGCGAAGGCATCGCCGATAAGGCCGAAAAAGGAGCTCTTGCTGAGGTCGATGGTGGCATCGATATTGGGCGGCATATCCGAAGACAACATCAACACCTTGGAGTCCGGCTTCTGGAGGATGACTCCGTAACCCTGGACATGGCGCAGCAGCTCGCGCTCCAGCGCCTTGCTTACCAGGCCCCGGGGGGTCGCTTTCAGGGACAGGGTAGCGAGATGGGCGGCGGCGATCCTCTCCTGGAACCAGGTCAGCCGGAAGCGGGCGATGGACGGCGCGAAGATGAATATTTCCGCCAACATGACGAAGAAAAGCGTCAGCACCAGAAGCCGCGCCGACAGCGACCTGGCGAGCAGCGGAAAGCGTGATTTAGGCGATGCCATGGGCGTATTCTAGTGCACAATCGGGCCGAATTGAACCATTTGACCGGGATCTGCCCTGGCCGTGCCCAGGGCGGACCCGCGACGACGATCGGCGCGGCCCCCCAATGGGGGACGCGCCGATCATGGGCCGGCGGATGCGCCCACCCGCCGCGAATAAAGGAACCCGCCCTAACGCTTAGCCGCGCAGGGGTTCTTGGCGGCACACGGGTTCTTGGCCCCGCAGCCTGCCTTCTTGGCCGCGCATTTCGCGCCGCAGGCGGCTTTCTTGATGGCGCAGGGATTCTTGGCCCCACAGGGTCCGCACGGCTTCTTGGCGCCACAGGGACCGCACTGGGCAACCTGCACCGGGGCGACGTTATCAGGGGCGGCAACGGCGGCGGGCAGGGCGAACGCCGTCGCGGCGGTGACGATGGTAAGTGCGGTCAGAGACTTTCTAAGCATGAGGACCTCCTTGAAGGGACTGTCTTGGTGGTTTTCATCGGCCCGGACCCGCCGCCGCCAATCAATGGGCGGAGAGCATGGGTGCCGTGCGAGCGGCCCTATTCAGGGGGAATCGCCAGCGCCGGTCCAATGAAACCCGATCACGTTATCGTGAAGGCCCAAGCGCCGCCGTGAAACCCAGGGCACTTCCCCGCCAAGCGCCCGTGAAACCTAGCCCAGCCAGGCCAGCGCGCGAACCATGGCCCGGGTGCGCCGGGAGAAAAGGCGCGGCGTGTAAAAGCCGCCCGCCGCCCGCTTGGTCGCCTCCGACAAGGTGGGGTAGGGCGTGATGACCGAAGCCAGGTCGCCCACGCGGAGCTTGCCCTGCACCGCCAGGACCCAGGGCAGGATCAATTCGCCAGCGTGGGCGCCGACGATGGAGGCGCCCAGCACCCTGCCCCTGGCCCCGACCACGGCCTTGACCAAGCCGTCGGCGGTGCGTTCGGTCCGGGCCCGGTCGTTTTCCGCGAACGGCGCCCGCAGAATGGTAGGGCTCATGCCGGCCGCCGCCGCCGCCGCCGCGTTCAACCCCACATGGGCCAATTCCGGCGCCGTGAAGGTCACCCAGGGCACCGCGGAATGGTCGGCCTTGGCGGGCAGCCTGAACAGCGCGTTGCGGATGACGATACCCGCATGATAGCCGGCCACATGGGTGAACTTGTATCCGCCGGCGACGTCGCCGATGGCGAATATTTTCTTGTTGGTGGTCCTCAGGCGCGCGTCCACCTCGATGCCGCGCGGTGTATGGGCGACCCCGGCCTCGGCCAGGCCTAGGCCCTCGACATTGGCGGCGCGGCCGACCGCCAGGAGAAGATGGGAACCCTCGATTTGGGTGGTCTCTCCTTGGCGTTCCAGGTTCACCCGGATTCCCGTGCCGGCGGGCGCCACGGCGGTCACCTTGGCGCCTTCGTGAAGGGTGATCCCTTCGCCAACCAGGCGCCGGCGCACCACCTCGACCAGTTCGGGGTCATCCATGTTGAGGATATCGAGCGCTTCCACCACCGTCACCTCGCACCCCAGCCGCCGGTGCGCCTGGGCCATCTCCAGGCCGATGGGACCGCCGCCGATGACGATCAGGCGGGCCGGCGCCGCCTTCAGGTCGAACACCGTTTCATTGGTCAGGTAGGGCACCCGGTCGATGCCGGGGATCGGCGGCACCAGGGGGCTGGAGCCGGTGGCGATGACGAAGCGCCGGGCGCGCACCATGGTGTCGCCCGCCGCCAGCTCAAGGCGGCCCGTGAAACGGCCCGCCTCCCGAAGCACGGTGACGCCGAGCCCCTCGAAGCGTTGCACCGAATCATGGGGCGCGATACCGGCGATCACGTCATGGACATGGGCGTTGACGGCGGCGAAATCGACGCCCGGCGGCGATGCCTTG
>Ga0209988_10002103_pt1 | contig 13111 bp, 11 predicted proteins | sample N075metaG_FD_183115 | JGI IMG/M metagenome (GOLD analysis project Ga0209988, IMG submission 183115) | Deep subsurface microbial communities from Kermadec Trench to uncover new lineages of life (NeLLi) - N075 metaG (SPAdes) (version 2) | ecosystem: Environmental > Aquatic > Marine > Ocean trench... | reverse complement strand
CCTTGTCGATGCCCCAGCCGTTCGGGCCGGGAATTCAACCCGGGGCCCAATAAGGGTCATGGCGAAGTGGTGGGAGGACGTGATGAAGGCATTTTTTAAAAAACTGTTCGTCCAAACGGCTGCCGTGGTTATTTCTTCCATATTGGTCGGCGGCTTCATCTACTGGCTGGTATAGCCCCTTCCTGATTTGCCAAGCGCCAAGCGGATCACCGGCCGCCGCGCCCGGCTGCGCGCTGGGCCATGGGCGCGAAGTCTTCGATCCATTCTCCGAGGTCATGGGAAGGGGCCGGCGCGGCAAATTAAGAACAACCCATGAAACCGGAAAATGTTGCCGGACTCGGTCAAAATCTGCCGCCCAAAAAACACGGCGAGTGCCCAGCCAGTCTTATTCCTTCGTGATTTCAAACCCTTGAGTGGAATTGACGGTGGCCCAAGGATTGCATTGTGGCAAAGGACACAGCGCACAAGAGGTTAGCCATGAAAATGTCACCCATCCCCAATACACTCCACATGCCTGAAAACCGCGGGCCGTCCTCCCGGGGCAATGCCGCCACCGCGACCGGAAACGCCGCCGGTCAGTCCGTGGCCGCCGCCAATGTCGGCAGGTCGGCGGACATCATCGACACCAGCACTTCGCCCGCCAAGATGGCGGCGGCCACCATCGCCGATTTGGGCGGCGTCTCCGAATACAGAAACTTCGGCGCCTTGGTGTCCAAATTCGCCAGGGGAGAGCTTTCCTTGGCTAGCGCCGCCACCGAAGACACCGCCGCCGCCGATGGCGTCGAGGGCCCCGAGGCCGGCGACCCAACCAGCGGCCCGACCAACGAAGAGACCGGCGGCACCGGGGAAACCAACCCCGTGACCGGCGATGACGTGGCCGCCTCGGATGGCGACGGCGCCGAATCCGGCGATGCAGGCACCGCCGACACCGATCCGGTGGTGGCGCCCGAGGCCAACACCGAAGAGGACTTGGTCAGCGAAAGCGATCCGGTGGTGGAGCCCGAGGCCAACACCGAAGAGGACATGGTTGCCGAAAGCGATGGCGAAGAGACGACTCTCACCGGCATCGCCGAGGATGTCGTGGTGGGCGACCTCGAAGCCGCCCTCATCGACGAACTCTTGGAAGACGGGACGGAAGCCGTCTGACCCTGCCCAGGACCAGGGCCTGTGCCCAGCGCCTGTGCCCGGTGACTGTGATGTTGGGCGGCTCCTGGGTTCACCACGGGCCTTGATCATCCGCCGCCGAGAATTCCTTTGGGTTCGGTGATCATCGGTGCTTCACGCGCGGGCCGGGCATGCCTGCTTGGGCCCAGGAGAGCGCGGCCCTAATCCCCGTCGTCCTCGTCCTTGAGGGAGCGGATTTCGGTGTTCATGGCCACGTCCTTGCGGCGGCGCTGGGCGAAGATCTTGCCGGTCTCCCAATACTCGCTCCTGACCGCGCGCTGGGCCATGCGTTCGAAGTCTTCGTTCCATTCGCCGAGGTCGTAGCCGTACCACGGCATCTCGGGTTCCAGCGCCGGCAGGCCAAGCTCGTCCCAGATCTTAGCCGCGGCTTCCATGAATTCACGCTTGGGCATGGCCACCGGCGGATAACTTTCCTTCAAGGTGGCGTCGATCAGCACGGCGGCGTCGGCGCTGTCCACCTGGCTGCGCGGGCCGTGGCCCTCGTGCTTGTTCTTGAGGATCTCGACGTCGCGCTGGGGCCGGACGCGGTACGACATGACCCAGAACAGCGCATCGCCGTTGCCGGGGTCGATATCGTCGTTGACGGCGATGATCCACTTGCCCTCGGCCTGGCGGAACGCGGCCATGGCGTACAACGCCCGCCAAATCTCGGTGCGCGGCGCCGATCTTTCGAAAACGATCGCCACCACCCTTTGTAGCGAGGTCAGGTTCTCGTGGGCCTTGACCGCGATCAGGCCCTGGATTCCCAGGTTGTCGCGCAGGTAGCGGGTCTGGGCGGCCTCGAAGGCGAAACGGCGGATGACGCTGGATTCACTGGGCGCCACCTGGCTCATCCACGAGGTGATGACGGCGTCCTTGCGCCTGGTGATGGTGGTCACGTCCAAGAAACCGTTGTATTCGCAAAGATTGATATAGCCGTGGGATTCACCGAACGGCGCCTCCGGCTCGAGGTATTCGGTGTCGACGAAGCCTTCGATGACCACCTCGGCATCGGCCGGCACCAGCAAATCGACGGTTTTGGCCGCGACCATGCGGATGGGCGCGCCGGCGAGAGCGCCGGTGACGGCCATCTCGTCCTGGTCCTCGGGCATCTTTTGCACCGCGCCGTAGGACACGATGGGCGGGCAACCCACCACCACGGCGCACGGCATGGGCTCGCCGCGCGCCTTCCATTTGAGCCAATGCAGGTAGCCGCCGGTCCTGAGTTCGACCGAGGTATTCATGCCGAGCCGGTCCGGTGCCTTGATCTGTCCCCGGTAGTTGCCAACGTTCTGGATGCCGGTGTCGGGATCCTTGGTGATGAAATGGGATGAAGAGGTATAGGGCGCGTTGTCCCAGCCCGGCGTCGAGATCGGCACCGGAATGTCATCGAGGCCATGGCCGTCGAGAAGCGCCGCGCCTTGGAACACCAGTTCCTGGCAGGGCGCCTCGGTGCCGGCGATGATAACCGGGGCCACCGGGTTGGACAGGGCCCGGCTCCATAGGTCCTTGACCTGATCCAGGGGATGGCCGATGCCGACCTCGTAGATGGCGGGATTGCCGCCCAGCCCGCAGACCAGGACCGGAATGTCGAATTTACGCCCCTTGGAATCGATGACGTTGGTGAACAGAAAAGCCTTGCGGTCCTTTTCGGCGATGCCGCCGCGGTACTGCCAGCGCACCAGGGGGTGCATCTCGGTATCCTTGTTGATGGGGCGGTCGACCTCGACCAGCAGGCCGGCCTCGCGCAGCGCCGCGATATGCTCGTGGAGGTCCCGGTATCCCCGTTTTGTTTCGGGCGCGCTCACCACCAGCCCTGCCCGCCCCCCATGGGGGCTTTCTCCACAAAGGTGGCGACTTTTGGGGTGACGACTTTCGCCATGTCCATTGTTCAACTCCCTCTCTCCGCCGATTGGCCGGCCGCGGGCTCTCCGCCGACTGGCCGGCCGCGGGCCGCGGCGAGCCGAGCCCGGGCCCGTCCGCGAGACTACCTTGACCGGCCGCTTTTTGCCATGGCGTCAAGGCTCCGGTATCATCCCGGCGGCGCCGCCCCAAGCGGGGCCGCATGACCCGGGAAAAGGGCCATGCCGGGAAGGGAGCCATGGAGCTCGTCAACGAAGTTCAGCGATTCCAGTTCACCCGCCTCGCCCGCGGCGCCGAAGCCGAGGACGGGGCTGACGTGGTGGCCGGCCTCACGTCCGCGCCTAAGACCCTGCCCTGCAGGTATTTTTACGACGCCGCGGGGTCGGATTTGTTCGCCCAGATCTGCGAGACCCCGGAATATTACCCCACCCGCACCGAGCGCTCCATCCTCACCCGGCACGCCGGCGAGATCGCCGCGCTGACCGGGCCCTGCGAGATCGTCGAGCTGGGCAGCGGAACCGCCAGCAAGACGCGGCTTTTGCTGGACGCTTACGCCGATGGCGCCAAAGAGGTGCATTTCGTCCCCATCGACGTTTCCGAAAGCGTATTGCGCGAAAGCTCCCGGGACTTGGTGAGCCGCTATGCGGCGCTTTCCATCCGCGGCTATTCGGGCACCTATGAGCAGGCGCTGGCGGCCCTGCATCCGGCCCCGGCGCCGGCCCGGATGTTCGTGTTCCTGGGCTCCACCATCGGCAATTTCCGCAATTCCGAACGCGTCGCCTTCGTCGCCCGGATTCGCGACGCCATGGAAGACGGCGACACCTTCTTGCTGGGCATCGACCGGCGCAAGGATGGGGCCATCATCGAGGCGGCCTACAACGATTCCCAGGGCCTCACCGCGCGCTTCAACCTGAATATGCTGAGTCATCTCAACCGGCGCTTCCACGGCGATTTGGTGGTCGATAATTTCACCCATCGCGCGGTCTACGAGCCCCGGCGCCATCAGATCGAAATGAGGCTGGAAAGCCGGGTGGCGCAGACGGCGCGCCTGGCCGACCTCAACCTGTCGGTGAGCTTCGCCCGGGGCGAGTCCATCCGCACCGAGATCTCGAAGAAATTCGACCCTGAGGAACTCGCGGGCGAGTTCACCGCCCTGGGCTTAGGCCAAGTGGCGCTTTGGTCCGACGCCAGGCAATGGTTTTCCCTGGTGCTGTTCCGGCTCGGGGCACGGTGATGGGCGGCCACGGGGCGGCGCCATGAACGAGCCGAACTTTTTCGCCGGCGGCGCGTTCGACCGCGCCGGCCTCCTGCGCAAGGACGCCGATTGGGTCGCCGGTCTCATGGCCGACCCCGGCACGCGCATCATCCCGGTCTGGCGGGACCGGCACCTGATCGTCATCAAGCCCAAGCCCGAGCCGGTGTTCCTGGCGCCGGCCGAGGTGCCGCCGCTGGCCCCGGAAACCGAATCCATGGTGCTTCTCGGCATCGTCGAAGACACCGCCGTGTTGGCCTTGGATATCTCGCATATCGAAGAGCCCCTGGCCCGGCCCGAGCTGACCGGGCGCGGCGAATTCATCGATATCCGCGACGTGGGCTCGCTCCTGAGCCGCGCCGACGCGCAACTCATGGCCTTCTCCCGGGCCTTGTTCTACTGGCACCGGCGCCATGTTTTCTGCGGCCTGTGCGGCGCCCCCACGGTGTCGGGCGAAGCCGGCCACGTGCGCAACTGCACCAATGCCGATTGCGCCACCACCCATTTTCCACGCACCGATCCCGCCGTCATCATGTTAGTGACCGACGCCGAGCGCTGCCTGCTCGGCCGCCGGCCCGGGCGCGAGAATTTCATGTATTCGACCCTCGCGGGCTTCGTCGAACCCGGCGAATCCCTGGAGGAAGCCGTCGCCCGGGAGGTCATGGAGGAAACCGGCATTCGCGTCGCCAACGTGCGCTACGCCCATTCCCAACCCTGGCCCTTTCCCGCCAATCTGATGCTGGGGTTCTATGCCGACGCCGCCAGCACCGAGATCAATTTCAACACCGACGAGTTGGCCGATGCCCGCTGGTTCGACCGCGGCGAGGTCCGCGAACTGATGGCGGTGCGCGACCGAGCCGAATCCACACGCCTGGGCGGCGCCCTGCATCTGCCGCGCCCGGTCTCCATCGCCCGGCGCCTGATCGCCGAATGGATCGACGGCCGCGCGCCCTGAGCGGTTAGTCCTCGCCCGCGGCCGCGGCTTCCTTACGATAGGGATGGGCGGGGAAGATGCCGACGATGCGCACCTTTTCCGAATAGAAATTGAGCTCCTCGAAGGCCAGCTTCACGGGCCCATGGTCGGGATGGCCGTCGATCTCGGCATAGAATTCGGTGGAGGCGAAATTGCCGTCCACCATGTAGCTCTCCAACTTGCCCATGTTGACGCCGTTGGTGGCGAACCCGCCCATGGCCTTGTACAGGGCGGCGGGGATATTGCGCACCCGGAACAGGAATGCCGTCATCACCGACGGCGATTCCGCGCCCGGATCGGCCAGGTCCCGGGCGAGGGCCACGAAACGGGTGGTGTTGTGGTCGGCGTCTTCGATGTTGGCGGCCAGCGAGCGCAGCCCGTAAATCTCCCCCGCCAGTTCCGAGGCGATGGCGGCTTCGGCCGGATCATTCCTCGCCGCCACCTCCTGGGCCGCCCCGGCGGTGTCGGCGTGGACCACCGGCGTAAGGCCGTGGTCGTGGAGGAACCGGCGGCACTGGGACAAGGCATGGACATGGCTGTGGACGCGGGCGAGGCCCTCCAGGGTGGCGCCCTCGGGCGCCAGCAGGTGGTGGTTCACGCGCTGGAAATGCTCGGCCACGATATGCAGCTTGGCATGGGGCATCAACTGGTGGATGTCGGCGACCCGGCCGGCCACCGAGTTTTCGATGGGGATCATGGCCAGCGCCGCGGCGCCGTCCTCCACGGCGGCGAAAACCTCGTCGAAGGTCTGGAACGCCAAGGGCGCCATTTCGGGATGGACCTGGCGGCAGGCGAGATCGGAATAGGCCCCAGGCAAACCTTGGAAGGCGATGGTTTCGCCCGCCCCGGTCTTGCCGTCCTGGTCAATGTCTGATGCCGTCATTGGTCCCCCGCCCGGTTGCCGGCGGCCAGGGCGCGCCGCGCCCTCTCAAGATCGGCGGGAGTATCGACACCAAGGGGAGAGGTGTCAACGAAGGCCACGTCCATGCGCATGCCGTCCTCTAGGGCGCGCAGCTGCTCCAACCGCTCGCGCCGCTCCAGCGGGCTCGGCACCAGGCCCACGAATCGCGCCAGGGCATCGCGGCGCCAGGCGTAAAGGCCGATATGGTGCCACAATGGCCCAGCGCCGCCCGGCACCGTCGCCCGGCTGAAATAAAGCGCCCGGCCGCGCCCCCCCACCGCCGCTTCGCCCGCCGCCGCCACCACCACCTTGACCACGTTGGGGTCGTTCTTTTCCCGGGCCTCGGTGATGGGGGCCGCCAGGGTGCCGATGTCGACGCCCTCCGCGCCAAGCAATTCCAGCGCCCGCGCCGGCAACCCGGGATCCAGGGTCGGCAGGTCTCCTTGCAGGTTGACCACCGCATCGAATCTGCCGTCGGGATCGACCTTGGCCAGCGCCTCGAAGATGCGGTCGGAGCCCGAGAGATGATCGGGCCGGGTCAGCACCGCCTCGCCGCCCGCGGCCCGCACCGCATCGACGATTTCGGCCTCCCCGGCGGCGACGATCACCGGACCCAAATCCGCCTCCATGGCCCGGCGCCAGACCTGGACGATCATCGGCGCGCCGCAGATATCGGCCAGCGGCTTGCCCGCCAGGCGGGTCGAGGCCATGCGCGCGGGGATCAGGACGATGGGCTTTCGGGGTGCCGCCATGGTTCGGATATCCTCGGCCGGGGCGCCCCCGGCTTTCGTGAAAAAGCCCTAAATTTCAATGCCTTTCCAGATTACTCCGGAACCCGCCCGGCGGGCCAGTGCTAACCGCGGAGGCGGCAATACGGGTTGGACAGGGCCCGGGTGAACAGCTAGTCTCGGGCCGCGGTCGGCGCCGCGATTCGCGGTTTTTCCTTACCCCCGCGCGCTTGACAGGGCCCGGCCAAACACCGGGGCACGCACCGGAGCACACGATGTCCGCTAGGGAAATCAACAAGATCGCCGGCGCCATTCTGATGGCTCTCATCATCATCAAGGTTGCCGATCTGGCCGGCGACGCCGTGGGCCAGGCCCAACCGCTGGCCAAGCCCGCCTACCTGGCGGCGGCGGCGGCGGCCGCCCCGGGCGCCAAGACCGAAGCCAAGGCGGCCGCCGACAAGCCGGGCGCGGCAGGACCCGGTTCCGGGGCCGCTATGGGGCCGCTGCTGGCCGCCGCCAGCGCCGAGAGCGGCAAATCCCTGGCCCGCAAATGCACCACCTGTCACAGCCTCAAGAAGGACGGAAAGAACAAGGTCGGGCCGGCGCTGTGGGGTGTCGTCGGCGCCCAGAAGGCGGGCCGGTCATTCCGTTATTCCAGCGCCCTGAAGGGTCTCGGCGGGGTTTGGGACTACGCCGCGCTCAACGCTTTCCTGGCCAGCCCCAAGGCCTTCGCGCCGGGCAATAAGATGCCGTTCGCCGGCATCAAGAGGGCCGCCGATCGGGCGGCCCTGATCCTCTACCTCCGAAGCCTGTCGGACAGCCCCCTTCCCCTGCCTTAGGGACGGGCGGGACACCATGGCCAAACCACCGGACATCACCACTGTGGACGGGTTCATGGACCTCGCCGACCGCATGGCCGACGCGGCGGGCGAGGTGTTGAGGCGTTATTTTCGCACCCCCATGGCGGTGGAGACCAAGGCCGACCAAAGCCCCGTCACCAAGGCCGACCGCGATGCCGAGACCGCCATGCGGGCTTTGGTCGCCGGCGCCCATCCCGATCACGGCATCCTCGGCGAGGAGTTCGACCCGGTGAACCCCGGCGCCGAATTCACCTGGGTGCTCGACCCCATCGACGGCACCAAGTCGTTCATCACCGGCAAGCCCTTGTTCGGCATCCTGATCGCCTTGGCCCAAGGAGACAGCCCGATCCTCGGCATCATCGACCAGCCGATCTTGGCGGAACGCTGGCGCGGGGCCGCGGGCCTGCCCGCCACCTTCAACGGCGCGCCCGCCAGGGTCCGGGCCTGTGACGACATCGCCGGCGCGATGCTGTATGCGACCAGCCCCCATATGTTCCAGGGCGCCGATGCCGAGGCCTTCGGCCGCGTCCGCGACCGCGTCCGCCATCCGCTTTACGGCGGGGATTGCTACGCCTATGGGCTGCTGGCCTCGGGCCATGCCGACTTGGTGGTGGAGGCAAGCCTCCAGCCTTACGATTACGCCGCCCTGGTGCCGGTGGTGGAGAGCGCGGGCGGCATCATCACCGACTGGGCGGGGGAGCGGCTCACCCTGGCCTCCGACGGGCGCGTCATCGCCGCCGGCGACGCCGCCGTCCATGCCCAGGCGCTGGACCTCTTGGGCGCGGGCTAGGGCCATGGCATCACGCGTCCGTCAGGCGGCGGCGGGTGTCCTGGCCGCGGCCATTTTAGCCCCGGGGGCGGCGCCGGTGGCGGCGCAAGAGACCGCGGCGGGCCGGCCGGCCCATGGCCTCGCCATGCATGGGGATCTCAAATACGGACCCGGCTTCAAGAATTTCGACTACGTCAATCCCTCCGCGCCCAAGGGCGGCACCGTGCGCTTCGCGGATACCGGCACCTATGACAACCTCAATCCGTTCATTTTAAAAGGCGTCATTGCGGCAGGCGCCGGCCGGGTTTTCGACAGGCTCGCCACGGTTTCCCGGGACGAGCCGTTTTCCCAATACGGCCTGGTGGCCAAGACCATCGAGACCCCGCCCGACCGTTCCTGGGTGATCTTCACGCTTCGGCCCGAGGCCCGGTTTCACGACGGCCGCCCGATCACCGCCGACGACGTCATCTTCTCCTTCAACGCCCTCATCAAGAAGGGCCACCCGTTCTATCGATTCTATTTCGGATCGGTGGCCAAGGTGGAGCGGCTCGGCCGGCTCAGGGTCAAATTCACCTTCAAGAAGGGCGACAACCGCGAACTGCCGTTGATCCTCGGCGAATTGCCGCTGCTGCCCGCCCATTACTGGGAAGGCAAGGATTTCGCCAAGACGACCCTGAGCCCGCCCCTCGGCAGCGGCCCCTACAAGATCAAATCATTGGAGCCCGGCCGCTCCATCACCTACGCGCGCGTCAAGGACTACTGGGGCGCCGATCTGCCGGTGAACAAGGGGCAGAACAATTTCGACGTCATCCATTACGACTATTACCGCGATTCCACGGTCGCCATCGAGGCGTTGAAGAAAGGCGAGTTCGACATTCGCGAGGAAAACTTCTCCAAGGCCTGGGCCACGGCCTATGATTCGCCCGCCATCCGCGCCGGCCTTCTCATCAAGAAGCTTTTCCCCAACCAGCGATCGACCGGCATGCAGGGCTTCGTCTTCAACACCCGCCGGGCGATATTCGCCGACCGCCGGGTACGCTGGGCGCTGGCCCATGCCTTCGACTTCCGATGGTCCAACCGCAACCTCTTCTATGGCGCCTATACCCGCACCACGAGCTATTTTTCCAATTCCGAGTTGGCTTCGCGCGGCCTACCGAGCGGCGCCGAGCTTGCCGTGCTGGCGCCCTACCGGGGGCGCGTTCCGGGCGAAGTCTTCACCAAGCAATACCTTCCCCCCGTCGCCGGCACCAACCGGCGCCTGCGCGTGAATCTCCTCAAGGCGCTGAAGATCTTGCAAGAGGCCGGCTGGGTGGTGCGCCAGGGCAAACTGATCAACGCCGAGACCAACCAACAGATGCGCTTCGAGGTCCTGTTGGTGAGCCCGGCGTTCGAGCGCATCGTCGGCCCCTTCATCTACAACTTGCGCCGTCTCGGCATCGAGGCCCGCATGCGGACGGTGGACACGTCGCAATACCAGAACCGGGTGCGGGCGTTTGATTTCGACATGATCGTCGGCAGCTGGGGGCAGTCGCTCTCGCCGGGCAACGAGCAGCGCAGCTATTGGAATTCGCGCAACGCCGATTTGGACGGGGGCCGCAATTATGCCGGCATCAAGGACCCGGTGGTGGACGAATTGGTCGAAAAACTGATCGCCGCGCCCGACCGCAAGGGGCTGGTGGCCCGCACCCGGGCGCTCGACCGGGTGCTTCTGTGGGGCCATTACGTGATCCCCCAGTGGCATATCCGCGCCGACCGCTTCGCCTTCTGGGACAAGTTCGGCAGGCCCGACAAGATTCCCCTGCGCGGCGCCGACATCGGTACCTGGTGGCTCGATGGCGAAAAGGCGGCGGCCATAAAGGCGGCGAAAGGCAATCTCCGCGGGCTGGGACCCTCGGTCAATGAAGGGACACCCCGATGATCGCCTATATCATCCGCCGGTTTTTGCTCATCGTGCCCACCTTGTTCGGCATCATGGTGATCAATTTCGCCATCATCCAGTTCGCCCCCGGCGGCCCGGTGGAACAGCTGATTGCCCAGATCACCGGCACCGACGTGGCGGCGACGGCGCGCATCGGCGGCACCACCACCGGCGACGCCGCGTCCTCCGCCCAGGCCCGCCGATCGACCCTCGGCGAAACCTCCGCCGGCCGCTACCGCGGTTCCCAGGGGCTCGACCCGCAGTTCATCAAGGACCTGGAAAAACGTTACGGCTTCGACAAGCCCGCCCATGAGCGCTTCTTCAAGATGCTGGCGGATTACCTGCAGTTCGATTTCGGCGAGAGCTTCTTCCGCGACCGCCGGGTGGTCGACCTGGTGCTGGAAAAAATGCCGGTGTCCATATCCCTCGGCCTGTGGTCGACCCTGATCATCTACCTGATCTGTATTCCCCTCGGCGTCGCCAAGGCGGTGCGCGACGGCCAGGGCTTCGACATCTGGACCTCGGCCCTGGTGGTCTTCGGCAATGCCATCCCCGCCTTCATCTTCGCCATCTTCCTCATCGTGCTGTTTGCCGGCGGCAGTTATTTCGACTGGTTCCCCCTGCGCGGCCTGACCTCCGCCAATTGGGCGGAGCTCAGCTTGATCGGCAAGATCGCCGATTATTTCTGGCACATGGCGCTGCCGATCCTGGCCCTGGTGATCGGCGGTTTCGCCTCGCTCACCATGCTGACCAAGAATTCGTTCCTGGAAGAGATCAACAAGCAATACGTGACCACCGCCCGGGCCAAGGGCCTGTCGGAAAAGCGCGTGCTGTACGGCCATGTCTTCCGCAACGCCATGCTCATCGTCATCGCCGGCTTTCCGGCGGTGCTCATCGGCATCCTGTTCACCGGCGCGCTGCTGATCGAGGTGATCTTCTCCCTGGACGGGCTTGGGCTGCTGGGGTTCGAGGCGGTGATCAACCGCGATTATCCGATCGTTTTCGCGACCGTTTTCTTCTTTTCCCTGATCGGCCTGGTGATCGGCCTGATCCGCGACATCACCTATGTCTTCGTCGATCCACGCATCAGTTTCGAGGGCCAGAACTGACCATGCCGGAACCCACCATGGACCGCCAAGACCGCGCCTTCGGCGTCTCTATTACGCCGCTCACCCGGCGGCGGATCGACAGCTTCAAGCGCAACCGCCGGGGCTACTGGTCGCTTTGGATCTTCCTGGGCCTGTTCGTCTTCTCCCTGTTCGCGGAATTCATCGCCAACGACAAGCCGATCGTCGTGAAGTACGATGGCGGTTACTACATGCCGATCTTCAAGCTCTATCCCGAAACCGTCTTCGGCGGCGAATTCCCCACCGAGGCCGACTACCGGGACCCCTTTGTTACCAAGCTGATCGGCGCCAAGGGCTGGATGATCTGGCCGCCCATCCGCTACAGCTTCGACACGCCCAACTATTTCCTGGCCGTGCCTTCCCCCGCCCCGCCTTCCGCCGATAACTGGCTGGGCACCGACGACCAAGCCCGGGACGTGACGGCGCGGCTGATCTACGGCTTTCGTATTTCCATCCTGTTCGGCTTGGTCCTGACGTTTTTCGCCTCCATCTTCGGGGTCGCGGCGGGCGCCATCCAGGGCTATTTCGGCGGATGGGTCGATCTCGCCGGCCAGCGCCTGATCGAGGTCTGGGAGGGGCTGCCCAGCCTTTACGTTCTCATCATCCTGGCGTCCATGTTCGTCCCCGGGTTCTGGACGCTTTTGGGAATATTGCTGCTGTTTTCATGGACCTCTCTGACCGGCGTGGTGCGGGCGGAATTCCTGCGCGGACGAAACTTCGATTACGTGCGCGCCGCCCGCGCCCTTGGCGTCGGCCATACCACCATCATGGTCCGCCACGTGTTGCCCAACGCCATGGTGGCGACCATCACCTTCCTTCCCTTCATCCTCAACGGCTCGATCACCGCGCTGACGTCGCTCGACTTCCTCGGCCTCGGCATGCCGCCGGGCTCGCCGTCCCTGGGCGAGCTTCTGGCCCAGGGCAAGGGCAACCTGCAGGCGCCCTGGCTGGGCCTGTCGGCGTTCTTTTCCATCGCCATCATGCTGAGCCTGCTGATCTTCGTCGGCGAGGCCGTGCGCGACGCCTTCGATCCGCGCAAGACCCGGCTTTAGGGGGCAAAAATGGCCGGAACCCCGTTCATCACCATTCGCGACCTAAGCGTCCGGTTCGCCACACCGGGCGGCGACGTGGACGCGGTCAAGGATCTCGACCTCGACATCGACCGCGGCGAAACCGTGGCCTTGGTGGGCGAATCGGGCTCCGGCAAGTCGGTGACGGCGCTGTCCATCTTGCAGTTGCTGCCCTATCCCGTGGCGAGCCACCCGACCGGCTCGATCCTGGTGGACGGCGAGGAAATGATCGGCGCCGACGAGGCCACCTTGGCGCGCATCCGCGGCCGGCGGATCGCCATGGTGTTCCAAGAGCCCATGAGCTCGCTCAACCCGCTGCACAATATCGAGAAGCAGATCACCGAAACCCTGATCCTGCACAAGGGCCTGGCGCGCGTGGCCGCCCGCGCCCGCGCGCTGGAGCTTCTCCACCTGGTCGGCCTCAGTGAGGCGGAAAAGCGCCTCACCGCCTACCCCCACCAGCTGTCCGGCGGCCAGCGCCAGCGG
>Ga0209988_10002102_pt1 | contig 13111 bp, 12 predicted proteins | sample N075metaG_FD_183115 | JGI IMG/M metagenome (GOLD analysis project Ga0209988, IMG submission 183115) | Deep subsurface microbial communities from Kermadec Trench to uncover new lineages of life (NeLLi) - N075 metaG (SPAdes) (version 2) | ecosystem: Environmental > Aquatic > Marine > Ocean trench... | reverse complement strand
GGCTGACGCCGGCATCAAGGTCAACATCGTCATGGCGCCCGCCGACGGTTACTGGAACGACGTCTATAAGGTTGAGACGGTCTTCCAGACCTGGTGGTGGCAGAGGTCCGCGGGCGTGATCCTCAATCTGGGGTGGCGCCGCGATTCGTCGTGGAACGAAAACAATTGGAACAGTCCCGGGTTCGACGCCAAGCTCGACGCGGCGGCTGCGGAAGCGGATTTCAAGATGCGCAAGGCGCTCTACCGCGACCTCCAGCGCATCTTGTACGAAGAGGGAGGCTCGCTCATTCCCATCTTCTTCAACCTCACCCGGGCGTACGCCGCGAACGTCGATGGCTTCCAGCCGATCGAAGAAGCCAGCGTGCAATGGGAATTGATCACGAAGACAGAGTAGCGGCGGTTACCGACCCACAGCGGGCGGCGGCCTGATTTCGAACTTGCCGCCGCCCCGGGGTCGAAAATTGTGGCATGGCCTTGCCGGCGTGCGCGCGAGGACCGGGCTCGACGGTTACACCAAGGGTCAGTGATAGAGACCCTTGGTATTACTCGACGCGGCGCCTGTAGGCCTCCGGGATGGCCGGATCCGTGCCAAGGGTCGCGTGCTTCGTCATGTCGGGTGAGTAGCGGCTCGCCGGCGGCTGGCGGCCGATCGCCTCGGCGACCGCGCGAATGTGGTGTGGGCCGGCGCCGCAGCACACGCCGATATAGCGCACGTCGATGTCGTAGACCTGGCGTGCGAAATCGCCCAATTCATAGCGATCGCAGGCGAACGAATCGAGTGCCGTGGGGAAGGGGCCGCCGCCAGGCAGGTTCTCGCGGCCGGGGTCCTTGAGCGAGCCGAACCCCGGCTCCTCTTCGGTGGTCCGATAGGGCACCGGCAATGCGGCGACGTGGCACGACACGGCGGCGCGGACCTCCTCCACGAGCGGCCACATGGTCGCCGGACCATAGCCGCAATTGAACCCGACCACGTCGGCGCCGGCATCGGCGATGCGTCGGCACCCCGCCACGGCGTCGGCGTCGTAGAGTTTGCCGTGGGGAACGATCGAGAACGTGATCACCGCCGGCAAGCCGGCCGCCTTGATCGTCTCGAGCGCGGCCATCGCCTCGGCGACCCATTCAAAGGTCTCGCCGATGATGAAATCGACGCCGGCCTCGACGGCCCAGCCGACCTGCTCCTCGAACATCGCGCGGGCCGCCTTGTGCGTCTCGGGCTTGTCGGCCTCCCAGATGTTGGTGTTGCAGATGTTGCCGGCAAGCAGCGCACCGCTTTCCTCGGCGACCTCGGCCGCAATGGCGAGGGCGGTGCGGTTGATCGGCTCGAGCAACTCCTCCTTGCCGATCACCCGGAGCTTCTCGCGATGGCCGTAGTAGGTGAAGGCCTCGACGACGTCCGAGCCGGCATGGACGAAGTCACGGTGGAGCTGGCGCACCATGTCGGGGTGCTCGAGAACGATCTCGGGTACGTACGGCCCCGCCTGCAGATAGCCGCGGCGCTCGAACTCGAACAAATACCCCTCGGCACAGATCACCGCGCCCTCGGCGAGGCGTTCCATGAGGCCGGGCGAAGTCGGTCGTCGGGTCGCCATGTCACATCCCTCTCTGCCGGCGTCGGCTGTTGATCTCACGGTCACCGCAACATTATACCAAGGGTCAGTGATAAAGACCCATAAAGGGAATTAGCTTTACCGGTACAGAAGCTAACCGGCCCCTCGGTTCTTCACCGAGGCCGCGGTCTGGTTGAACAGCACCTTGCGTTCGGCGTCGCTGGGTGGGCCGGAGCGGCGGAATTCCTTGCCCAGATCGACGGCCCGCTGGACGGCCGGGCGCTGCTTCACCGTCTGGCGCCAGCGCGCCACGTTGGCGAAGTCGTCGAGCGGCTGGCCCAGGGGTTTGGCGATCAGCACCCAGGGCCAGCAGATCATGTCGACGATGGAGTAGTCGTCGCCGAGGATATAGGCGCGGCCCTCGAGCCGGCGTTCGAGCACGCCGAGGCAACGGTTGTACTCGTTGGCGTAGCGCTGCCTGGAATAGTCATGATCCCCGGGCGCATAGTTGACGAAATGGCTCAACTGCCCGGCCATCGGCCCCTGGTTGCCGACCTGCCAGAACAGCCACTCCATCATCGCCTTCTTGCCCGCCGCGTCGGCCGGCGTGAAGCGCCCGGTCTTGGCGGCGAGGTAGAGCAGGATGGCGCCCGATTCGAATACCGAGACAGCATCGCCCTCGACGTCGTGGTCGACGATGGCCGGCATCCGGTTGTTGGGGCTGATCTCGAGGAAGTCGGGGTCGAACTGGTCGCCCTTGCCGATGTTGACCGGCACCAGATTGTATTCGAGGCCGCACTCCTCGAGCATGATGGCGGCCTTCCAGCCATTCGGCGTTGGCCAGTAGTAGAAATCGATCATCGCGCTAGCCGCCGTCGGTGGCGACGTTTTCGGCGATCAGCGCGTCGATGTCGGCCGCCGCGAAGCCGTTCTCGCCGAGCACGGCGCGGGTGTGCTCGCCGAGCCGGGGCGCGCCGCGGCGGTGGTCGGGCGGGGTCGCCGAGAAGCGCGCGGCGGGCCGCGCCTGCCTGATGCGCCCCGCCTGGGGGTGGTCGGTCTCGGTCACGGTCTCGCTTTCGACGATCTGCGGGTGGCGGTAGACGTCGCGGCGGCGCAGCACCGGGGCGCAGGGCACATCCTCGGCCTCGAGGCGCGCCAGGCACTCGGCGCTGCTCCAGCCGGCCAGCGACTCCTGGGTCACGGCGAGGCGGTCGTTGATGTTCTGCTGGCGCAGCGCAACGGTCTTGAAGCGCGGGTCCGCGAGCAGCTCGGGCCGGCCGGCGGCGCGCGAGAACGCCGCCCACTCCTTGTCCGACTGGACGGCGACGCTGATGTAGCCGTCGGCCGTCTGATAGATCAGGTCGCTGAAGCTCTGGGCCTCCTGCTGGTCGATATCGGCATCCACGAAGGTCTGGCTCGACATGTCCGACGACCACAGGAACGCGATCACCGAATCGAGCATCGAGAGCCGGATGTGCTGGCCGCCGGCGCCGCGCTCGCGGGCCAGCAGCGCCGCGGTGATGGCTTGTGAACCGGTGAAGCCGGTCAGCTTGTCGGGCAGGATGGTGCGGACCAGTCGGGGCCGCGCCTCGTCGGCGCCGCCCTGGATGGTGGTCAGCCCCGAGAGCGCCTGGACCAGCGGGTCGTAGACCGGCTTGGCGGCATAGGGACCGCGCTCGCCGAAGCCGCTGATCGAGACGTAGACGATGTCGGGCGCCACGGCACGGATGGCGTCGTAATCCACCCCCATGCGCTCGACCACGCCGGGCCGGAAGTTCTGCACGAAGACGTCGGCGCCCGCCGCCAGCTTCATCAGCACCGCGACGCCGCGCGGATGCTTGAGGTTGAGCGCCACCGAGCGCTTGTTGCGGTTGTTGTTGAGGAACGAGGCCGAAAAGCCGCCGTGCCGGTTGGAGACGCCCCGGGTGTGATCGCCGCCGGCGGGATTCTCGACCTTGATCACGTCGGCGCCCTGGTCGGCCAGGATCATGGTGGCCAACGGGCCCGACACCATGGATGTCAGGTCGATGACCCTGATGCCGTCTAGCGGACCGGGCATGGGCGTGGGCTCCTTTAGGGCGCGTGAGGTGGACGGTTCAGCGAACGAAATACCCTATGCGGCGAAAAATCAACCGGCGCCGGGAATGGGCAGTTTCTCAAATTGAAATGAAATGCCAAGGACCAGCTGAAAATATGTGGTTATTCAATGCGCTCAGGCGCGGATTCCGTGATAAATCGTGAAATTTCCCTGTAAATCGGGGTTGTCAGGGAATTTGGCCAGAGACGGGTTCGCTCGGGACCGCCCGCACCGCCATCCACCTCGGCCAAGGCTTCGGCGGGATGTATCCGCAGTGCGAAATCGGCGGCGGATGCCACGCCGTAGCTTTAGCGAAGCCGGACCAAATGCACGAGGTTTACATTCTCGAAAGCATGGCCGTCCCTGGCCGCTTGTGCCGCCAAGTGCCGTCGGGCATAGTTTCGCCAATCCATTCGTCGGATCACTTGGGGGAGGACAGGCAAATGACAGAGCCACGCATCATGCGCATGGAACCGAACGGCCCGGCCGGTGTCGGGATGACCGAATGGGACACCATCCCGCCCGAGGCGCTGACCGCCGGCACGCCGGTCCAGCGCGGCTTCGTCTACCACGACGACGCCAAGAACGGGCTGACGGCGGGCGTTTGGGACTGCACGCCGATGACCGCGAAACCCGGTCCCTACGAGGTCAACGAGTTCATGGTCGTGCTCGAGGGCGCGGTCACCATCGTCGATCAGCACGGCGGCGAGGAAACGATTCGCGCCGGCGAGGCCTTCGTCATTCCCAAGGGCATGCCATCGACCTGGCGGCAACCCGAATACATCCGCAAGTTCTACGTCATCTTCGACGACGCCTCGGGCCTCGCGCCCGAAGACCCCTCGGCGCTGCGCGTCATCCGGCCGCGCCCCGACGACGGCCTCGCCGAGATCGAGGTCGATACCTCGATCGGCTTCGTCGGCGACGCGCCGACGCAGCACGCGCAGTGCTATTTCACCGACATGACCGGCCAGATGACGGTCGGTCAGTGGCAGTCGACGCCGTTCGAGCGCGCGCCCGGCCCGTTCCCGCGCCACGAGCTGATGCATCTGCTCGAAGGCTCGGTCACGCTGACCGACGGCGACGGCGTCGAACACCATTTCAGCGCCGGCGACACGCTGTTCGTGCCGCGGGGCGCGGTGTGCGGCTGGAAGAGCTCGGAGACGGTGCGCAAATTCTACTGCATCTTCATCGAGAAGCAGGCCCAAGCCCAGTCGGACGCGGCTGAATAGGCGCGGCGGGGTCATGCCGAGAATCGACGCGAAACGCCTGATCGGCGACCTCGAGACGCTGCGCGGCTTCGGCGCGACCGGCACCGGCACCGGTGTCGTGCGGCCGTCGCTGTCGCCGGTCGACATGGCGTCGCGCGAATGGCTCGTCGCGCGCATGACCGAGGCCGGCCTCGACGCCGCGATCGACGGCGTCGGCAGCGTCTTCGGCCGCTCGCGCAACGCCGGCAAGGCGCTCGTCATCGGCTCGCATTCCGACACCCAGCCGCGCGGCGGCTGGCTCGACGGCGCGATGGGCGTGATCTACGCCATCGAGATCGCCCGCGCCTTGGCCGAAGACCCGGCGACGCGTCATCTCGCGGTCGACTGCATCTCGCTGATCGACGAGGAAGGCACCTATTGCGGCTTCCTCGGCAGCCTCTCGTTCTGCGACATGCTCGACGCCGAGGCGATCGCGGGCGCGGTGAACCGCGACGGCCACCGTCTCGCCGACGCGATCGCCGAGGCGGGCCTCGACGGCCGCCCGCGCGCCCGCCTCGAGCCCGACCGCCACGTCGCCTATCTCGAGGCGCATATCGAACAGGGCGCCATCCTCGAGGACACCGGCAAGCGTATCGGGGTGGTCACCGGCATCGTCGGCAACCGCGGTTACCAGATCGACTTCACCGGCCAGCAGAACCACGCCGGCACGACGCCGATGCCCAAGCGCCGCGACGCCGGCGTCGCGCTGGTCGACTTCGCCAACCGGCTGCACGCCGCGTTCGCCGAAATCGCCGGCCCGCTCACCGTGTGGACGGTCGGCGGCATCACCCTCGACCCGGGCGCCATGAGCATCATCCCGGGACGCGCCGAGATGATCCTGCAGTGCCGCGACCACGACGATACCCGCCTCGACGCCCTCGAGGCCAGGGCCCATGAGCTGGTCGCCGAGGCCAATGCGCGCGGCCCGGTCGCCGTCGCGTTCGCTGCGCGCGGCGAGCCCGCGGCGCCGGTGCCGATGGACGATGGGCTGCAGGCGCACCTCACCGCCGCAGCCGAGGCCGCGCTGCCCGGCGGCTGGATGGCGATGCCGTCGGGCGCCGGCCACGACGCTCAGGTGATGGCGACGGTGCTGCCCAGCGCCATGCTCTTCGTGCCCTCGATCGGCGGCGTCAGCCACGACTTCGCGGAAGACACCGCCGAAGACGATATCGTGCTCGGCTGTCAGGTGCTGTGCGACGCCGCCGCCTCGATCCTCGGCGATCTTTCCTAGCCTGCGGCCGCGAAGCCCTGTTGCTTGTCGATCAGGCAGCGCAGCGGCTCGCCGGCTCGATAGCGGCGATAGTTGTCGATGAACAGCGCGGCGACGTCGTCGGCGTAGCCGTGGAAATCGCCCGACATATGCGGCGAGACGATGACGTCGGACCGCGACCACAGCGGGCTTTCGGCGGGCAGCGGCTCGTGCTCGAAGACGTCGAGCCCGGCGCCGGCGATCTCGCCGGCTTCGAGCGCGGCGACCAGCGCCGCCTCGTCGACCGACGGGCCACGTCCCAGGTTGATGAAGCGCGCGCTGGGTTTCATGGCGGCGAACTGGGCGGCGCCGAAGGCGTTTTGCGTCGCCGCGGTCAGCGGCAGAATGGCGATCACGTAATCGGCGGCGCCGAGCAAATCGTTGAGATCGTCGAATGCGTGAATGACACCGAAGTCGGCGTCGCCGTCGCGCGCCGAGCGGCCGACGCCGGCGACCGTCATGCCGGCGGCGCGCAACAACCTGGCGATCTCGCGGCCGATGCTGCCGGCGCCGACGATCAGTGCGTGCTTGCCGTCGATTCGTTCGGTCAACTTGTGCTCCCAGCGGCGCTCGGCCTGCGCCGTCATCGATTCGGGGAAGCGCTTGGCGAAGGCGATGATCAGGCCGAGCACGTATTCCGCCATGGCGCGGTCGTAGATGCCGCGCGTGTTGGTCAGCCTGATGTCGCTGGCGACCAGCTTGGGAAACATCAGCGCGTCGACGCCGGCGCCCGACCAGTGGATCCAGCGCAGGGCGCCGGTGCAATCCCAGGCGTCGCGCAGGTTCTCGGCGTTGAAGGCCCAACCGAACAGTACCTCGGCGCCGTCGAGCGCCCGGCGCAATGTTTCGGTGTCCGGCGCGAAACGCAGTTCGGCATCGCCGGCCAGCGCCTCGAGACCCGGCACGTCGCCAGCGCCCGACGCGCCCTGTATGGCGATCACGGTCATCGGTCTATCCCCCCTCGTTGACTTTGTGGCCCGGGCGGCACAATACGGCACATCGCCGATCCGTCGCAAACCTAGGAATCAACCCTAGTTACGCGGCGCGGAAGACGCTGCTAACGTTCTTTCCGCACAACGTTCCGAGCCGTAATACGCAACCCACAGCATACGCAGCATAACGGGACGTTGAGCGATATTACCCACACCCATCGGGCCCGCCATGTTCATGGCGGGCTCCTTTTTTTACCCTGCGCGGTGGTGAGACCGACGCCCTCCGGCGCGGCGTGTCGCGATCACCCGGCAATCGAGACGTGACAACGGTCACAGACAAATCGGACCGTGCCCGCTAGGCTTACCGTAATTGTAGAGGAAGGTCTCCCGTGTAACGGATGGACGCCTTCCCGGTTTCCTCGAACCGGCAAACCACCTGCGAAGGTGGGACGCAAAGCTTCCGGTCTGGCCACTCAGCCAGATAGCGGAGCCGCCGAAAGGAAAGACGATGTTCGTGAAAATCCAGCTGGGCGTTTGCACCACCTACTTGCTCGTCTCGCTCTTCCTCACGACGAGTTTCGCAATGGAATTCTGGAGCGAATGGAGCTTCAGCGCGCTCGCACCGCAAGCGCTCGCATACGGCTTCTCCTGGCCCGCGTGGCTGCTGGCCTAATCGAAAACGGCCTATCGATGATCGACCAGGCGCTGACGCGCCGCGCCTGCCGTTCTTTATCCCACCAGGCCGTTCTCTATTCCACCAGGATTGGCCGAACGGTCGGCGGCCGCCATCTCGGCCCAGTCACCGATGCAGCCGAGATGTCCGGCGCGACGCAGCGCGATGACCGCGACGCCGTCGCGGGCCGCCCTGTCAATGCGCATCGAGGACCGCCGCGTTGACGACCATCTCGGGCGCCAGGCAACCGTCGAATGCGTCGAGCAGGTTGCGCACCGCCGCCATGCTCATGCGCCGGAACGATTCGGCGGTAAACGCCGAGCAATGGGGGCTCAAAACCACGTTGTCGAAGCCGAGCAGGGGATTGTCGGGCGCCGGCGGCTCGTCACGCAGGACGTCGAGCCCGGCGGCGCGCACGCGACCATCGGTCAGCGCCGCGGCGAGCGCCGCCTCGTCGACCAGCGTGCCGCGCGCCGTGTTGACGAACAGGGCGCCCGGCTTCAGACGTGCGAATTCGGATTTGCCGAACTCGGCATGCCCGTCGGCATGCGCCGGCATGTGCAGGGTCACGATGTCGGCGTCGGCCAGCGCCGCGCGGAGATCGGCGACGTAGTCGTGGCCCGCGGCCTCGATCAGCCCACGCTCGACATAAGGATCGGCGACCACGACGCGCATCTCGAAGGCGGCGCAGCGGCGCGCCACCCGTCGGCCGATGCGCCCGAAACCGACGACCAGCACGGTCCGCCCGGCGAGCTCGATCTGCCCCTCGGTGACGGCGTCGCGCCAGCCACCGCCGCGGACGTGGGCGTCACAGAGGCGGGTCCGCCGCGCCGCCGCGAGCATCAAGGCGAAGGTCTGCTCGGCGACCGAGGTCGAGTTGGCCTCGCCGACGATGGTGAGCGGTATGCCGCGCGCGGTGAGCGCCGCGACGTCGACGTTGTCGTAACCGACGCCGAAGCGCGAGACGACGCGCATCCGCGCGGCCCGGCCGACGACCTCGGCGCCGAACGGCGTGACACCGAGGACGATGCCGTCGGTATCGGCGAGGCGCGCGTCGATCTGATCGGCGGTCGCGCGGCCCAAGGCGACATAATCGACGTCGGGACGACGATCGAGCAGCGCCAAGGCGTCCGCGTGCAGCGGAAACGCGACGACGACCTTCATGACATTTCTCCCACCGACATCGGCCTCGCGGCACCCTAGCCCGGAACTCTCACCATGGACAGGTGTGGTTCAGCGTTTGGAATCAATGCAATATCGCCGCCGCGACGGACCGCGGCCGGATCACTGGTGGGGGCATCCAGACAGCCCGGGCCTCGATCCGATATCGAGCGCCGCCCGAAGCTGGAATTCAGCGGCGGCACGATCACCTCCGACGCCGGGTTCCCGGCCGATCGCCGGACGCGCGAAAACCCTTGGCGCGCGGTTGACGAAACCGGGCAATTTGAACCGGCATGGGCGCTTGACAGACCGAAACAAATCGATCATTGCTTGATGTTGCTATTCAAGACGGCACAACAAAATCAAGCCGTCGCGCAGGGAACGGATCGGGGCCGCCGCGAACAATCAAGCTTTGACATGGCCATAGAAACTATAGGCGAAGCGCGAACGCGTCGCCCAGCAACTGTCTGACAAGGGAGAAACACTTTGACTATTCCAACTTTACGGTTCCTAGGACTATCGACGGCGGCGCTGATGACCGGCGCCTTGCTCGTCTTCACCGGTCCGATGCCGGCGGCGCACGCGGCCGCGTGCCCGGCTGTCACCGTGGCCGACAGCATGGGAGTTTCCGCCGGAGAATTCCCGCAGCAGTTCGAGCTGTCGGAGTTCGAGGGACTCGCGAACTGCACACTGACGTTTTCGGAAAATCCCGACATCGGCGCGCTGAACGGGCGCATCGTCGGCAACCCGTCACCGTTGCCGCCGGTGGCCGAGCGCCTGCCGGATGAACCGTTGGTCGTCGCACCCTATGACGCAATCGGCAAATACGGCGGTGTTTTCGATATGATTTCGAATAATACCGAAGCCGGCACGTCCGATTTGCTGTCCACGCGTCATGTGAACCTGGTGCGCTTCTCCGACGATCTCACAACCATCGTTCCAAATATCGCCAAGAGCTGGTCGTGGAACGATGATTATACGCAGTTAACCTTCAAACTTCGTAAAGGCCATAAATGGTCTGATGGCGCGCCGTTCACGGCCGATGATGTTGTGTTCTGGTATCACAACCTGAACATGGACACGAACATCTTTGAAAAACCAAAAAGCTTCATGCTCGCCGGTGACAAACCCTGGAAAGTCGAAGCCCTCGACCCGCAAACCGTTCGCTTTACGACAGAGGTGCCCTATCCGGGATTGTTGTCGCATTTTGCCGGCCATTATGCTCAGGCTTTCCAGCCTAAGCATTTCCTGGGACAGTTCCATCCGGACATCAATCCAGATGCGGACAAAGTTGCAAAAGCCGCTGGATTCGAGTCTGGTTATGAGCTGCTGCTGCTCTATTACGGCTCATCCGATTGGACCGATGTGCCGTCACCGATGCTCAGGGCTCCTAACAAGCTGTCGAAGTTGCCGGCAAATATCCAGCCATCGCTGGAATCCTACATTACCATAGCCGACACCACGGAAGGGCGGCACTATGTGGCCAATCCATATTTCCATATGGTTGATACGGCGGGCAATCAATTGCCGTACATGAACGAGCAGGACGAAGTCTACATCAACGATAACGAAGTTCGCATCCTGAAAGCGATCAATGGTGAGTATGACTATAAGTACCAGTCATTAATGCTGCCCGATGCTCCTGTTCTTCTGGACAACCAGGAAAAGGGTGGCTACACGATCGAGCTGATACCGCCAATTTCATCGCCGGTTATCGGCATCAACGTAACGTCTGCTGATGAAGAAAAACGTAAGGTTTTCGGCAACGTTAAATTCCGTCAGGCGATGTCGGTAGCGATGAACCGTGACGAAATCAACGAAGTTGCGTACTACGGTCTTGGTACACCGGTACAGTATACCGGCTTTAGTCCTGTCCCGGATTTTGTCGATCCTAAGTGGCAAAATTATTTCATCAAGCATGATATGGCTCTTGCCAAAAGCCTGCTTGATGAAATCGGGGTCGTTGACCAAGATGGTGACGGCTTCCGTAATCTTCTCAATGGCGACAAACTGGTCGTGAATATTCAATATGCGACACAGGGTATGCCTTCGGCCGTTGTCGAACTGGTTGCTCAACACTGGAACAATGTTGGCATCAAAACCATCTTCAAGGAAGTGACGCCGGATGAGTATCGTTCGGCTCAATCGGCAAATGAACTCGACGTGCATATGTGGACAACTGCCCAGCCACTCGCGATTCATCTGGGTAACAACGATCTGTTCCTGGCTCCTTTTGGCACCTATTTCGGAGTGAATAACGGCCAATTATGGAAGCAGTACATCGACAGTGATGGCGCAAGTGGCGTTAAGCCCCCGCAATTCGTTGATAACCTGAAGGAGGGCATTAACGAATTACAGGCGGCCGTTGCCGGCTCGCCTGCATCAAATGCCGCTGTCAATAAACTCGTCTCGAACATGGCTGAGAACTTGGTGTTTTTCGGAATCATTCTGGCTCCAGGGCCGGTTTATCACCGCAATGCACTGAAAAACTTCCCAACCTTCAAGACAGCATCCTATGAGTTTTACCGGACCTATCCCTATAGGGCTGCTCAGTGGTATCTCGATGAATAGAAGCTAATCATCTGAAATTTGTGCCGGGCGCCTCCGACGCCCGGCATGATTTCCACTTCTTGAATTCAGAGGCTCGATGTCTTTCTAAGAAAGCCGGTTTGGGGGAATTAGTTCGATGCTTCTATTTGGCCGATTTGTCCTCACAAGAGCCGTTTTGGCCATCGTCACGTTGTTGACCGTATCGTTTATCGTTTTCACTTTAATGGAGATGGTTCCCGCGAATTGCGCGGAACGTTACCTTTCCTATAAGAGCTTTCAGGGCGGGACAATCAGTGAAGAGGATATTGCCGCGGAAGAACGCCGGCTGGGCCTCGACAAACCTTATGTCATTCGTTGGGCCGGTTGGGTCGGGAACGTCTTTTTCAGAGGCGATTTTGGCGAAAGTTGCATCCTTCGTGTCAACATCAACCAGCTGCTTGGGCAAAAATTCTTGCTTTCTCTGGCTATTTGCCTGTCGGCCCTGATCCTCGCCTACGCGATTGCCGTACCGGCCGGAATAATGTCGGCGTCTTCAGCTAACCCCATTCTCAATGGCTCGGTTCGATTTGTCAGCTATATGGGGTTGGCGATGCCGAATTTCCTGTTGGCGCTGATGATCATGCTGGCTTCCACCATTCTCTTCGGCGACAGCCTGACGGGGTTATTCAGCAAGGAATTCAGGGACGCCGCCTGGTCCTGGGCGCGGGTCAGGGATTTCCTGTCGCGGGCCTGGTTGCCGGTCTTTATTCTCGGCTGGTCGGCCACGGCCTTCGCGCTTCAAACCGTGCGGGCCTTGATGGCCGACGAAAATGGCAAACTCTACGTCACCGCCGCCATGGCCCGCGGCGTTTCCGGAACGCAATTGTTGATGCGGTATCCGGCGCGTCACGCCCTGGCGCCGATCATCAATTCGTTGGGGTTCGATCTGAACAGGGTGTTCAACGAGCTCCCCATCGTCGCCTTGATTCTGGTGCTGACGGAATCGGGTGCGCTGCTGATCGAGGCCCTGGCGCGCTCCAATGACCAACAGCTCGCGGGCGCCATCATTTTCATGCTCACGGCGACGATCGTCACCTTGAACTTCGTAACCGATATTCTCCTGGCCCTCATCGATCCCCGAATCTGGAAAAGTGTCATGGGTGGGGGGTGACATTATGACCGATACAGCTAGCACCGCATTGTTAGACGAAGCCGCCCTGGCGGAACAAAAACGCAAGGAAGCCTATTTTACCGCCGGTCAACTGCAACTGATCTGGACCCGCTTCAGGAGAAACCGATCCGCCATGGTGGGCGGGATCGTTCTGTTAAGCTTGATCGGCATGGGAATTTTCGCGCCGTTCCTGTCGCCCTATGACCCGACCATCGCGGGGCGGGATAAGGAGTACCAGAACGGCGCCCCGCAAATACCCTATTTTTGGGATGACAACGGTTTTTCATTGCGCCCGTTTATCTATACCTACAGTCGGGAGCGGTCCGCGGCGACCAATTTCCGCTGGATCAGCAAGGTCGACAAGGATAAACGCCGCTACGTGGAGCTGTTCGTTTCGGGCTGGGAATACCACTTGATGGATCTACACCTGGATTTGCCGGGTGACTTTTTCGACATCAATATCCAAGTGCTCAAATCGACCACGCATCTGTTTGGCGTCGATCAAGGCCAAATCCATATATTCGG
>Ga0209988_10002098_pt1 | contig 13127 bp, 11 predicted proteins | sample N075metaG_FD_183115 | JGI IMG/M metagenome (GOLD analysis project Ga0209988, IMG submission 183115) | Deep subsurface microbial communities from Kermadec Trench to uncover new lineages of life (NeLLi) - N075 metaG (SPAdes) (version 2) | ecosystem: Environmental > Aquatic > Marine > Ocean trench... | reverse complement strand
GGGAAACGGCCTGTTCTGGATTCGAAGAGATATCAAAATCCGCAGGGGCGAATGGCCATTCGTCCCTGCAACATCTATTTATTCAGCCACTGCCACTAAATGCTTCTGCGTTCGAATAAACAAAACTCCTTCCGATATCGCCGGCGTCGCCATGCAGATTTCAGCCATTGGATTTTCGGCAAGCAGCTTAAATTCAGGCCCTGCCTGAACGACATAAATATCACCCTCTTCGCTGGCAAAATAGATTTTGCCGTCCGCGGCCACGGGTGAAGCGGTAAATCCCGTCCGGCCGCCCCCCAGGCGCTGCTTATAATGCTGCTCGCCTGTTTTAGCATCATAGCAGTTTAACACGCCGCTATTTGTGCAACTATAAATAGTGTCGCCGTAAATCAGCGGTGTCTGCATGTAGGCGCCATTTCGCGGCTGGCTCCAGGCGATAAACTCGTTGGCACTCGTGTCGTCTTTTAAAGAAATATCGCCCCTGGCATTCAGGCGAATTGCATAAATTGGCGACATGCCACCGTGCGCATTGGCGATGAAAACCAGGTCGTGGCCCAGAACCGGCGTTGGCACCGGAATATCCCCGCCGCCCCTGAGCCACCACACTTCCTTCCCGGTCTCGATGTCATAGCTGCCGATCTGTTTCCAGCCATTCACGATGACTTGTGTTTGGCCGTTTTTGCTATAAACGGTTGGCGAGCCCCAGGTTGGCACTTCATTTCGGGAAGTCCGCCACAGTTCTTTGCCATTTTTAATATCGAAAGCCGCAATAAACGAGTTTTTCTGAACATCACACTGAACGATGACTTTGTCTTGGTAAATGATTGGCGAACTTGCAAACCCCCACTGCGCTTGCGGCACTTTGAAATAACCGGAGTCCAGGTCGCCAAGATCGACTTTCCACAATTCTTCACCTTTCATGTTGTAGCAGAACAACCCTTCAGAACCGAAGAAGGTGACGATATGTTTGCCGTCCGTAGCGGGAGTTGAATTAGCGTGACTTGCTTTGGTGTGCCGTTTGACTCTCGGCACGGCTTCAACACCGGTTTTCTGCCAAAGAATTTTGCCACTGTTTTTGTCTAAAGCAAGCAACTGCCACTGGTGAACGGTGCTGTCCTCAACCGCAGCGATGTTGCCGTAAAGGCCAACTTTTAAAAAGGGATCTTTCATGCCGCTAATTGCGGTGGTGACATAAATGCGGTCTTCCCATATAATCGGACAAGAATGGCCCAAACCGGGAATTGCTGTTTTCCATTTGATGTTTTTATCCTCTTCAACGTTCCAGGTGGTCGGGGTCGGATAGTCCTCTGCAACCCCATTGGCATTTGCGCCGCGAAAGGCTGGCCAGTTCACGTTTTTTTTGTCACCGGCAACTGCGTTTTGTTGCAAAAAAACCGAACAACTCATTAATGCTACGAATATCAGTCTTTTCAACCGAATCATCACGAACCTCCTAACCCGGACAAGCCGCGTGGGATAAATCAAATCCAACGGGGCAAGCCGGAACCAAATAAAGAAAATTAAAAAGCGCAGGCAAAACCCTGCCCCGGAGTTTCTTCCGGGGTGGCAGAGACGCAACGAATACTGAAGGGTTTTTCTTTGCGATCCCTTTTGCGCCTTCGCGTGAAATCTTTGCTTTTTGGGATTTTATTTTCATTTCTTGCCAAAAGCATGGTACTCGAATGCCTCCCCGATAAAAACATTCCAGGACAAATTTATCGAGTATGGCAGGAAATTATTTATCTTTCTGGTTTTAAGCTGCCTCAACCCTTAGAAATTCTTCGCTATCCGACTTTTTACTTCAGCTTTGAAACTTCTTTTTAAGAAAAAATTCAACTATTCTTGGATTAATTAAATTCAGCAGTGGCAGGAACTTAAGTTTTGCCGGAATCACGACCTCCCTTTTTCTCTTCATGATTGCTTTGACAATTGCCTGCGAGCATTCTTCAAGAGAAACAGCGCTGTTGCTGTGTTTTGGGCTGGATTCGCCTTGCGGCTGACCGTTCCCTCCCAGGGTACTTTGGCGCCAATCCGGATTTCTGATCCAGCTTGGCAGGGCCAGCAGAATGTCAACGCCTGTACCTTGCAGTTCTATCCTTAAAGAATCAAAAAAACCGTGCAAAGCATGTTTTGACGCCGCATAGCCGCTATGGAGCGGCACCCCTTGCTTGCCTTGAATAGATGAGATGACGGCAATTAATCCTTTGCTTTTTCTGAGGTAGGGGAGAGCCGAATATGCACAGTGGACTGCTCCCAGATAGTTGGTTTCCATGATTTTTTGCAAGATGGAAATATCCTCAATCTCCTCAAACTTTGCCCACAGGCCGATTCCGGCATTGGCAATTAAGATGTCTAAAGCGCCAAAGCGTTCGATAGTTAACTCTACTAACTTTTGACAATCCTCAGGTTTGGTAACATCACCGGAGACAATGATCGAGGGCGCGTTGAATTGCGCGCAGAGGTTCCGGGTCTCTAATAATTTTTCTTGATTGCGGGCAAAGAGGACGAGGTTGGCATTGCGCCCGGCAAGTTCAAGGGCAAGCGCTCTCCCGAGTCCGGATGAAGCTCCGGTTATGATAGTGGTCTTTCCGGAGAGCATGAATTAACCTGAACTATTTATGAATGTGTTTAATGATGGTAAAATAATCAAGCAGGGACTGTAAGAATTTGGATTTATGGATCGTTGGATTAGTGGGGTTAGAGCCCTGATCTCAAGCCCCATCTATCTATTTATGCAATAATCCGCTCTTCGACTCTCTTGTAACTTGGCTTATGAAATGCGGGTTTACAATTTATATAACGGAGGCCCCTGCTCACGACTCTGTTTTTTGAGTTTCGGGAACAACTCGTTCAGTCTTACCATATTCACCGTTTGCAGAACTGCCATTTTTATCAAATTCCGCAATATCCTGCTCTTTGAGCCCCCAACCCTGAAAAGACGTTTCAGCCGGAATGATTTTGCCCGGATTCATGACTCCTTTCGGATCTAAACCTTGCTTGAGCGCTTTCACCGCTTTGACGCCGGTCGCGGAAATATCCTGCTCTAACCACGGCAGGTGCTCGTAACCCACCGCGTGGTGGTGCGAAAGAGTCGCGCCATTTTTCATAAAAGCATCTTCAGCGGCTTTTTTTATATAAAGGTATTGTTCCAAACCCTTATCCGGTTGTTGCAGGGCGCCGAAGGTAAAATACAAACTGGTTCCGGTCTGATAGCAGTGACTAATATGGCAGCCGAGAAAAGTCTTGCTGCCGGTGTTGCGAATAGCTTTGTCAAGCGCATCATGAGCTGCGTAGTAAAGCGGCAGAACGTTGCTCCACACCGTCGAGGTTTCACTGACATCGGCAATGATGTTACGGTCCATCACATAATCTCGCAGGTAAGGGAAATCGTATTTCCCTTTTTCAAAGGATTTTCCCGGGTCGGTGCCTAAATTAAAGGCGCCGTATTTTTTGTAAATTTTGTTGACTCTTTTTTTAATGTGATTAAATCTCTTCTTGTCACCTTCGAATCCTGTCAGCATCAAACAGGCTTTGTCAAGATCGAATTTCTTATTGAGATATGCTTTGACTCCTTTTGCTAAAAATGACTTAAATCCGGATGATTTGCTTTTGTAGGCAAATGAAAGCGCGGTCTTTTCGGCATCATTAAACCTGGTAATGACCGGCAGACACTCTTTTTCAACGCATTCGTGAATCGCTTTGGCGCCGCTCTCGAAATCCGGAAAAAGGTAGCCATAGATTTCTCTGCACTCGGGGATGTGATGAACTTGCATCGTCACTTCTGTGATGACGCCTAAAATACCTTCACTACCGATACAGACCTGATTGACGTCTATGCCGTTTGAGGATTTAGGAACGGTTCGGGTGACAATGGTTCCGCTCGGCGTGACCATGTGCAAGGAAATCACCATGTCTTCGATTTTGCCGTATTTGTCGCTTTGCATGCCGGCGGACCGGGTGGCAACCCAACCGCCGAGGGATGAATATTCAAACGAATCCGGAAAATGACCGAGTGTAACTCCAAAAGTGCTGAGCTGTTTTTCCATATCCGGGCCCATCACTCCCGCCTGGATTCGTGCTGTGCAGGATTCCTGGTCAACCTCAATAATCTGGTTCATTCTTTTCAAATCGAGAGAGACAACCATGCGGCCGTTGCTGTCTCTGGCTTCTAAACAGCCGGCGATATTCGAGCCGCCACCGAAAGGTATGATGATGACATCACATTCAGAGGCCGCTTTGATAATTGAGCAAACATCATCTTCAGATTGTGGGTAAATGACGCAATCGGGCGCCGCTTCGACAATGCCTCTCCGGATGCGGTACAAATCACGGAAACTCTTGCCATAAGCGTGAATCAGCCTCTCCATTTTGTCTGTCTTAACCTGATCGTCATTCAAAAGCGCTTTTATCGTCGTCAGAAACTTATTATTAAGGCTTTGCTCGGGCATTGCAATTTCTTCAAATTTAACCGGAGGCGTATAAACTTCCTTCTCGATTCCCAGAACACCTTTGATATAAGGCCATAATTCAGGTTTACTTTTCATGTCGAATTCAATATTCTCACCGCCCCAGCCCCACCATTTCATTTGTTCGACTTTAGTTGACACCGTTTTCCTCCTTTAAGCTCAAAATGCTTTGTTCAAGCTCCGCCGTCAAAAGACGATAACCCGCCATGGGCTTACCGTTCTTCGCCTCATGATGAAATTGTTGCGGAAAAATAGGCTGACCAATTGCAGCTTGAAGTTTTCCCGGTTTCATAAAAGAGTTTCCTTTGGGCCATGAAGCATAGGTGCCTTTTATATAAACAGGAACGATTGGCAGGCTCAGCTCTGAGGAAATCATGGCTGCTCCGTGTTTGAAATTCTGAATTTGCCCCGTTAATGAGCGGGTACCTTCGGGATAAATGATGATGTTTCGGCTCCGGTCTTTGGTAAATTCTCGACAGGCGGCTATGGTTTCAACCATGCTTTTGTAAGTTGATTTCCTATTGACTGGAATTAAGTTCATTAAGGATCCCAGGAAAAATTTTCTGCTTTTGTTCTCAAAAAAGTAGTCTGCGGCTGCCATCATCCCAAAATTTTTGACGGGGAGCCCTGAACAACGCATCAGGACGCCGGTATCCATGTGGCTGTTATGATTGCTGCAAAAAATGAATGGAGACTGAGGAATATTTTCCCGCCCCTGTACTTGTAACGGGCAGTAAAGGGTGAAAAGCGCTTTACAATACCACTCAAAAACTTTCTTTGCGGTTCTTTCAAAAAGCGTCAGCGGTTGAGAAAGGTAGGCGTACTCGGGCCCAAGTTTCGTTTTTGCTAATGCATCCTTTAGGGATTTCACTATCCCCTTCCGTATTCCGCGTGAGACTGTGCAAATTCATCGCTGACAATCGCTCCGCCAAGAGAGAGTTCCAGGGCAAGGGCACAAGCACAAACGATTTCGGCGAGTTTTTTTGAAGAATTCTTGCCGGAACAACGCAGCATTTCGAGATTAGATTTTTGCTGTTTTAACCGCGTGCCGCCGCCGACGGTACCGACACTGATAGAAGGCATGGTGAGCGTAGCATAGAGATCGTCTTTGTTGCGGAGCTCAAACTCTACGGTGCCAACTGCATTTTCAGCAACACAGGCCATATCCTGGCCGGTGGCAAGATAAATTGCCGCGAGGGCATTTGCCACGTGCATATTGTTTCCAACAACCCCGGCGAGGCGGGATCCCCTTGAACATTTTGACCAGGCCTCAACATAATCCTCTGGTGTACAGTGGAGTAATCTTTTAAAAGGCTTGCTTTTAATGAGAGAGCTCGCAACGATATGATGACTTCTGCCCTGCAGAATGGTCTTGTAAGCCGGGTTTTTATCGCAATTAAAATTACACTCAATATAATAGCGAATGAGCTGCTCAGCCTGATATTTTTCTTTAATAAACTTGCATGCTTCAAAAGTTGCTATGGTCACCATGTTTTGTCCGGCGGCCTCCGCCGTATTATAAATAAAATCGAGAATAACGCTGTCCTGAATAATATGCGTCTCGATTCTCAGCAGCTTGCCATGATTTGTGGTAGATTCAGCAGCCTTTTTAATCTGTTTGAAATTTTTATTGATCCATTTGGTGAACACGGGGGTTTCATGAATTTCTTTGAAAGCGAACATCGGACTCCGCGAAAGCTCTTGTTTGATATGGGTGGTTTTTATGCCATTGGAGAGATAAGTCAGATAAAGCCCGCGCGTCATGGACATACACAGCGTGCCCTCCAGGGTACAGAGTGGAATGTAATATTCTCCATGGGCGTAGGTTCCCGAAATTTTGAGCGGTCCGGCAACCGCCATGGGTACCTGCATAAAACCGACATGATTTTCGATGATGCCCTTGAGCTTCTCCGGTTCGTCAGGCGGGGTATTGTTTAAGTAGAAACCGGTTTTTTCAACCAGCCATTTTCTTCTTCTTTCCGTGTGCTGTTTTGAGTAACCCCGTGGTAGTATTAGCTTGGACATATATCTCCTATAAATAGTGAGTAAAAAAAATGAACGAAAGGATGTTTCATCCAATCATGGCTAATAAAAAGCCAGTCCTACGATATTCTGAAAATGTTTGTCTATGGTAAAAATACGAAACCCATGTTCAAGAGCTGTTGCTGCAATCCAAATATCATTTGTTGGAATTGGTGTGCCTGCTTTTCGGAGCTTTAAGTAAATTTCACTATAAAAATCGGCAGTGCTGTAAGTGACTGAACAAAGTTCTACTCGTGGAGAATCCAAGAACTCTTCAAATTGAGAAACTTGTTCAGATTGTTTTTCTCTGATTTTGAAACCGGCTAATAGCTCGCCTATTGAGATTGCACTCAGACCAATCATGTCCACTTTTTGTAACTTCTGGACAATTTCAGGATTCCCAAACATGGCTTCAATATAAATGTTCGTATCGATAAGGACTCGTTTCACTTCCACAAATCCTTGTCAATCTTGCGTTGAGCTTCAATCTCATTTTTGATAGCGTGATACTCTTCTTCATCCCATTTGCCAACAAGGGCATCCAGATCATGATGCCTTTTAGTAAACTTTTTCTCTTTCATTTGCCCAAAATTCTTTTTTAGCAAATTAATGATGTATTGGTTGACACTCAAAGATTCTTTTTGGGCTGCATCCTTAATTCGAGCGGCAAGCTCTTTATCAAGGCCACGGATTGTCAATACTTTCATTGCCACCTCTTGGTGATGTCAAAAACAGACTGCATCTTGCATGCAAAGTATGCAATCAAATATTTGGAATCAAGCATTTTTTAGTTAGCTTTACAGAGGATTTGTCATATTAAGCCATTGTAGTAAAAAATGTCAAGGAAAAATATGGCAAGGATTATCGTTTGCAAAAAGATTGGCGCTTGGTGAATTGCATCTGCACTTGCTGCTTTTTTTCATAGTTTCTCTGTTTTAATGTAGGAGCAAATATTGGCTAAAAATACACAACTCGCTGATTTTACGTCGATTTGATGCTTTCGAAAGCTCTGTTTGCGAGATGCTGCCGGAGAGCTCAAGTATCACCACACTATAATCGCCGGTTTACAGGAAATTCTTAAGGAAAACTTTGGAGATATGAAGAAGGCCCGGCCACCTGTTATCAGGCGGCCGGCCAAAAATAAGATAAACTGAGTTTAGTCTTTTTCACGGGTCCGGATGCTCTAATTTAATAATCGCGAAAGCAGCTCCCTGGACATCCTGAATCACGGCGAATCTCCCTATCTCCGGAACATCTGCTGGCGGTGAGAGAATCTTGGCTCCCAGCGATGTCGCTTTTTCAGCGCTGGCGTCACAATCTGCCACTGCAAAATAGACCACCCAATTCGGCGGCACTTCGCCCCATTCTTTCTGGATTTCAATCATGCCGGCGGCCGGTCTCTCGCCATTCATGAACATGGTGTATGGCGGCGAGCCCGAATCTGTATTGCTGGCCCAACCGAAGAGCTTTGTATAAAACTCACCGGCCTTCTGGGTATCGTTGGTAGCCAGTTCGTTCCAGCACAGGGTTCCCGGAACGTTGGTCAACTGCGCACCGATATGTTGGTTGGGCTGCCACACGGCGCAGGAAGCCCCGGTTGGATCCTGAAACATCGCCATGCGACCGGCGTCAAAAACATCAAACGGCTCCATAGTTACCGTTCCGCCCAGTGATTTAACTTTCTCAGTCGTTTCATCGGCACTTGCGACTGAAACGTACGAGTTCCAATGTGGATAAATGCCGCGAGATTTTTGTTCTTCATTCATTTGGTAGAGCGCGGCCACATTTTTGCCATCTTTGTTGAGCATCGTATAAACCGCGTCTTCACCGACTGGCTGATTATTAAAGCCCAGGCCAAACAGATCGGTATAGAATTTCTTAGCGGCATCGCCGTCAGATGTGACCAGTTCTATCCAGCAAAAGGTGCCGGGAGTGTATGCGGAAATCTCCATTTTGTACCCTCCTGATTAATGATTGAGTCTAGTCTAAAAACGATTCAACTGAGACGGAATCAACAAGAAACTTAAACCGGAGCGAGTAGCTCTTTAAGTCTCGAACTAAGCGCATCTAAAGTCTGGTATCCTCTCGACACCGGGATTATTTTTTCACCTTCTTTCAATACTAAAGATGGAAAACCAAAAACACCCATTTTCTTGACAGTTTCGAAATCACTTGATGTTTCATCGATAATTTTTTGGGAATTGAACATGGGTTGAAACGTCTCATTAGCCACTCCAATTTTTTCTCCATTGCTGGATAACACCGCCGTTGTTGTTATGTCATGATTCTCAACATAAAAAGAATAGTGCAGCGATTCAAAATAGCTGAATACTAAATTCGGTTTTAGATTTCGAATGGTCACGATTGCCCGGCAAGCGGGTTCGGTATTGTAAATAAAATTATCGCGGTTAAAGAAATCAAAGGAAAATGGTTGACCGGTCATTTGGTTTACTTCAGTCCAATGACCACGGATGTATTGTTTTAGTTCCTCATTCAGGACTTCCGAAATGCCCGACCGCAGTCCGCCAACCATAACTGAAAACGCCAGGTGATCCTGGAATTGTTTGCGAATTTCCTGCCAGACCGGAGAAAATCCCCAGCACCAGGAACACATCGGGTCGCCGATATAGATGAGTTCTTTTTTCATCGTTTGCCAACTCTGGTTTAACCTGAGTTCGATATAAGAAATCAAAGACCAAAAACTTACCTATACCGTCATTCCGGCAATCTTTAACAGGCTGTTGCAGATTCATCTTTTTGCCACTGATGAACGCGGATTCTCACAGGCTTGTTTGACGAAAAAGAACCTTTCCTTAATAATATTCAGCTAATCAGTGGAAATCCGTGGCTTAAGTCTTATTTGCAACAGCCTGCTGCAATCCGCAGGAATGCCATTGGACGGGTCGTTTTTGGTTTTTGATCCTCATTTTATTCCTTACGTCGAACTGACGTTAGTTTAGAGAGAGTTAATTAACCTGCCTGGCGTCTCAAACTTGCCAAAGTTTTAAAAACCCTCCGGATATAAAACCACCTTAACATAATTTGTTGCATCAAAATACTTCTGGGCGGCGCGTCGCACAGATTTTAAAGTTAAATTTTCAATCAATTGGTCATATTCTAAAATTTGCGATGGCTTTCTTTGATGATAGTAAAAAAAGCGTAGGGAACTTAACCAGAATCTGTTTTCTTTTAAATCAGTCTCCCGGCTTCGACGTTGGTTTTCTTTTACTTTGTTCAGGTTTTTTTCCGTCGTTCCGAAGGTTTGTAAACTATCGATTTGCAACAAGACAGTTTTAATTAATTCATCAACTCTGTCGGGCGCGCAGCCCCAGGAGATATTGATGCTGTACTCCTGGTCCGGGTAACGAGAAGTCGAAGCTGAGACCCCAACTCCGTAAGTTCCGCCCAAATCCTCGCGCAAAACTTCCCTGAGCTTAATTTGAAAGGCTCTTGCCATAGAGTTGATTTCGTAGTTGTTTCGTCGGCCCCACTTATAGGGTCCGGTAAAAATCATAGTCACCCGACTTTGATCTTCGAGGCCTTTTTTAACCTCTTTTTCAATAACGCCTCTGGGGGTCGTGATGTTGACATTTTTCCAACTCTCTTTTCGATTAGCGGAAGGCAGGCCGCCGAGATACTTTTGTACCAGCGGTTTCATTTGCTCGAGCTCAAAATTTCCAACAAAGAAAAAAGTGAAATCGCCGGCGTCGGCAAATCGGTCCTGGTAAATGTTAAATGATGTTTCCAGATTCATTTCGTCGAGAAGCTCTTCCGACCACGGTCGGGTACGATGATGATAATTTGACATGGTAACTCTTATCGTGTCCTGATAAGCGGCCTGTGGACTCGCGTGACGATTCTTGATGAATCCTTTCATGCGGTTCTGAAAGGAAAGAAAGGCGGTGTTATCCTTGCGCGGGGCTGTAAAATGGAGATAAATAAGCTCGAATAATGTTTCTAAATCTTTTAGTGAGGCGTTGCCGGATAATCCTTCCTGAAGTGAACTGATCCACGGGGAGACGCCAGCCAATTTTCCGGCCAGCTTTTTTTGTAAAGCAATCTTGTCAAAGTCGCCGAGGCCGCCCTCGCGGACGATGGCGGTTGCTGAGGCCGCCGCAATGAAATCTTTATCGGGAACCAGCGAGTGTCCGCCGGGGCTGGTAGCGGTAAACAAAATTTCGTCGTTTTTGAAGTCGGTCGGCTTGAGCACAACTTTCACCCCATTGGACAAATCCCACTCCGTGACCCCCAACTTTTCAATTGTTTCCTGAGAGACGATCTTACCCGGAGTAGGCGGAATTCCGACCAGCGGCAAGTCCGGTACCGTATCTTCATAGGGTTTGATTTCTTTTCGGTTAACCCGATCAAATACCGCTAAGATACTTTCCCTGGTCGGGATTTTAATTTCCTCTTTTTCCGGAGTACTGACCGAAATGACTCGATTTTCATCGCGAATCAAACTTTGGGCTAACTGATTGACCCCCTCAAGTTTGATGCCGGGCAGTAGTAAATTGTACAAAGAGTATTCATACTCGATTCCGGGTAAAGATTCGCCTTGAAGAAAATTACGGATGTATTCGGCGGCAAATTGTTCGGATTCGGTTTTGTCCCGTTCATTGTAGACTTGTTCAAAAACACGCAGCATTTCGGTTTTTTGCCGCTCCAGTTCGGACTCGGTAAACCCGTGTCGTCTCACCCGGGTGGCTTCGGTGAGCACTGCTTCAAGGCCGGATTCAATACCGTTGTCTTTGACTCCGGCGCCTAATATATAAAAACTTTTAGTGCGAACAAATGTCCCTTGACTTGAAAATCCGAACAAAAACGGCGGCTCCGGATTTTGCAGCAACTCATTGAGCCGGTTGTTGAGCATGCTGTTGTAAAGCGCTTCGATGAGTGACCTGCGATAGTCGCCAACAGTGCCTTTTCCCGGCACTTCATGTTTGTAATATATACTGATATTTGAGCTGGTTGCTTCAACGTCCGAAGCGGGGGCGAATAAGGTCTCTTTGTGATTCGGAACCGGGAAGACTTGGCGTTCTCGCGGTTTCTTGAGAACTCTAAGGCGTCTGAAATGTTTTTTGATTAATTTCTCAATCCAATCTTTATCAAAATCGCCTACTGCCACAACGGCCATCAAGTCCGGGCGGTACCAATCCCGATAAAATCTGCGCAAGGCATTGTAAGGCGCTGTTTCGAGAATTTCTTTTTTGCCAATCGGTAAGCGTTCGGCGTAGCGGGAATCTTTAAATAAAATGGGAAACTGCTTATCGCGCATGCGGGCGCCGGCGCCGCGCCCCAGCCGCCATTCCTCAACCACCACTCCTCGTTCCTTGTCTATTTCTTCCTCCTCAAAACTTATGTTATGCGCCCAGTCTTCCAGAATTTGAAAGGCAGTTTCGACCGCCTCAATACTATCTGTCGGCACTTGCAGCATATAGACCGTTTCATCAAAGCTGGTGTAAGCATTAATATCCGGACCGAATTGCATGCCAATCGATTCTAAATAATCGACAATTTCCTGTTTGTAGAAATTCCGGGTGCCGTTGAACGCCATGTGTTCGACAAAATGCGCCAGCCCGCGCTGGTCGTCATCCTCGAGAACAGAGCCTGCATTCACAACCAGACGCAGCTCCGCGCGGTTCTCGGGCTTCTTATTTTCACGGATATAGTATTTGAGGCCGTTTCTTAATTTGCCAATAGTGATTTTGGGATCGGTAGGGAGTTCCTTGTTTAAATCTAAAGAAGTTTGGCAAAAGGAAATTGAAAAACTAAAATTAAGAAAAAATAGGATGGAAAGTATTTGTTTCATGATTCACCTTTCTTTCAGATAGGTTTAACCACGGATTATCACGGATAAAAACGCGGATTCATTTTTTTTGAAAATCTGTGACAATCCGTGGCTAAAAAGTTTTAATAACTCATCAAAGAAATTTTTCAGTCTTTCAACCTGGTTTTAACAACAATCTCAGAATGCAACGTGCGGTGTACCGGGCACCTGTCAGCGATTTCAAGAAGTCTTTTCTTTTGTGCTTCATCAAGGGGACCGTGTACTTCGATCTCCCGCTCGATTTCATCGATTTTAACATTTTTATCTTCACATTCTTCGCAATCTTTTGCATAGACTTTTTGATGTTTTAATCTGACGACCACATCTTCCAGAGGCCACTTTTTGCGGTCGGCGTACATTCTTAAAGTCATGGAGGTGCAGGAACCGAGGGCGGCGACTAAATAATCATACGGGGTTGGACCCAGATTTGTGCCACCCACCGAAATCGGCTCGTCGGCAATCAGGCTGTGACCGTTGGCATTGATTTCCGTTTGGAATCCCGACTTTCCGGTTCGCACGAAAATATGGTTGTCGGTTAAATCTGCTTTTTCCAGACTCTTCGGGGAGATATTCAAATATTTTCCTGCCCAGGCAGAAATGATATGACCGACGTATTGCGAATCTTGTTCATTGGTAAGCAAGTGGTCGGCGTGATCGAGGGAAATGAAACTTTTGGGATGCCTGGCAGCCTCGAAAATTTTAGCGGCATTTTCGACGCCGACAATATTGTCCACCGGCGAATGAAATATCAAAAGGGCGCGTTTTAAATTGCGTATGGACTCCTGCATTTTGGTTTGTTCCAGATCGTCAAG